>MKWU01002272.1_pt1 | contig 29596 bp, 25 predicted proteins | sample 809101 | NCBI WGS metagenome assembly MKWU01 (sample SAMN05860141, study PRJNA318959) | sponge metagenome | host: Aplysina aerophoba | place: Slovenia: Piran, Adriatic Sea, Gulf of Piran | collected 2013-05-07 | reverse complement strand
GACGTAATCAAAAATCTCGGAATAGCACCACTACTGGATTACATCGTGGATGCAAAATATATTACGAACCCCAAGCCGCATCCGGACATTTTCCTGTCTGCAGCAATGGGGGTAGATGCGGAGCCGCGATTTTGTATTGCTTTCGAAGATGCGGAAGCCGGTATCCGGGCAATACGGGCGGCGAAAATGATGGCTATAGGAATTGGTTGCCGCAAGCGACTTTGCCAGGCGGATATGGTATTCGCTTCACTCGCGGATTTTTCCCTGGGAATGATCCCGCCGTTCTGCGTATAAATCGTTCCGAATATCCAAACCATCAACAGGTTTACAACCGGGGGACAAGGACTGGGTACCGGCGGTGGAGCTGGACCTTTCCTGGAAAGAAGAAATCAAGCCGATCATCCAGAGGTATGTTAACATTATTACGTAATTTATTGAAACATCTAGTTGCATAGCGCGCGTCAGAGGCTTGCAAGAAAGCAGACAGGTTGTTTTCTGTCACCTGATGAAGTTGACCCGAAAACAGGGGTAGGGGGGCTTCCATGGCAAAGAGAGTAAAAAGAGACAATATTAAAAAACCGGCAATACCTGATATATCAAGTGCAATGACGATGGATCACATTGCGCAACTGACAAACTTGTCCAAGGCGACTGTATCAAGGGCTTTACGCGACAGCCCCCTGGTAACCGTAGAGACCAAGACTCTTGTAGTTGAGGCCGCGACAAAATGTGGCTATACGGTTAATAAAAACGCCAGGAAACTGAGAGATAAACGCACCAATACTATAGCGATTGCCCTGGACTTTCCCTCATACCCCGGTCAGCGTATATCCGACCCGTTTATTTTTGAACTGCTCACCGATATTGTTAACGCGCTCTCTGTTCGTGAACAGGATGTGCTGCTGTGTTCCCCGGTTGTAGATAATGCGCTGTCTTACCAGAATATTCTTGCTGCAAAAAGCGCGGATGGAATTATTTTTCTGGGCCAGGGGGATAAGGAGCAAATTCTGGAAGACCTGGCGCGGCTCAAGGCGCCCTTCGTCGTCTGGGGAGGTGTGACCAGCGAGCCGAAGTACTGTACCGTGGGGAGTGATAATTTATACGGGGGACACCTGGTCGGCAGCAGGTTTGCCAGTCTTGGTTACAAGAATATCCTGTTTATGGGAAATTCCCAGCATCTGGAATTCCGCTTACGCAGGGAAGGTATGAAAACAGGATTACAGGAAGGAGGGAAGCAAGGCAAAATTACGGATTTGACAATAACGGATTTTACCTACGAAGCCAGTTACAGGGCGGCAAAACACTTTCTGGCAAACTCAAGCGGGACTGTAGATGCGGTATTTGCCGTCAGCGATATTATGGCAATCGCGTTTGCCGCCGCGTTAAAGGAAACCGGGAGGACCCCGGGTAAGGATGTTGCCATTATCGGTTATAACGATATACCGGTCGCCTCTTATTTTTCACCTGCAATCAGCACCATCCAGCAGGATACTGTCAAGGCGGGAGGGCTACTGGTTGAAAAACTCATGCAGATACTGGACGGTTTCAATCCCAAATCGGTTATGCTGCCGACACATATTGTCCTGAGAGAGACCTGACATTTTGCTGCCGGTCCAATCCGGAAGGCGAAGGAATGGATTAGAGCAGCCGCGCAGCCTGATTTTCCACTGTCATTTACATCCTGTGCGCAGGTCCAGGGATAACGCATACACCCTGTAAAAGGGAAATAATCAGTGGTATTGCAGGTTACAGCAGCGACTTGTCCCTGGCCATCCTGACGGCGTCATCCCGGGACGTAACATTCCATTTTTTGAACAGTTTTTTCAACCGGTACTTGACGGTATCTTCGGTGATGTAAAGGTTGGATGCAATTTCCTTGTTGGTTTGTCCTTTCGCCATTTCGGTGATTACCCTGAATTCCTTATGGGTCAGGCCATGCAGGCAGGCATGCCTGTTAACGGTACAGGACTCCTGCCTGACGAGACGGTTTATCTGGCCCATAAATGTCCTGTGGAAGCGGTTGCTGTTTTTCACCGGCCGGTGTTCATACAACCGGTCATATATACCGGTTATTATTTTTCCTTCATCTACGAAGGGCCGTTTGTAATCCTCATATATCGCGATGTCAACCGCTGCGCTGAGCAGGTTTGCTGCGTTTTCAAAGTCATTCAGGGCATAAAATGCCCGAGCCAGCAACAGCCGGACCTCAACCAGGAGCCGGTAGCGTCCCTGTTTCTGCAGCGTGGCGGCCAGGGGCTGCAACAGGTTCAGCATCGAATTCTTTTTATGTTGCATCAGCAGTAACCTGGCCGACACGATGGCAGCTCTCTCCGGTATAAAGACGGAACGGTTATCCGGGCCTGTACATCGCCGTGCGAGCCCGTCCAGGTCTATGGCGTCTGCCAGTTCACGTGCCGGCTTCAAACGGCCTGCCAGCAACAGCAGTTTCACTTCCATCAGGTTGCCCAGCAACGCCAGCCTGGACAGGTTTCGCTCTGCGGCAATACTGCGCGCCCGCTCCAGCACGGCGCGAGCGTTGTCCACACCGTGCGTGATAAATGCCACGCCTGCGGCCGTAGTGTAGGCCCGGGCGTATAAATCAAACCAGCTGTCATGTTTCTCGATATCCGGCAATGCCGTGTCCATACACTGCCGGGCTTCCTCGATGCGGCTCTGCATGAATGCGACATCGGCGAGGTATACGGATGTATTGGCTGCGATATTGGTATTGGTGTCAAGGTGCTCGCGAGCCAGGTCCTTTGCCTTGAATAACTCTTTGCGCGCGCCGTGTAATCTTGCCCGTTCCATTTCCAGGTTGGCGCGGCGATAATAGATAAAGACCGCGCCGTAAAAGAAACCTGCATCCCGGTACATACGCGTTGCCTGGACAATATGCCTGTTTGCCTGCTTCAGCAGGCCGGCGTCGAGGTAGGCGCTACTCAATGCGTCATGAAGTAAACAGCGTAACAGGTCATCATCCTGGGGAACGATTTTGAGACATTCCATGGTAAAACACAGGGTGGCATCCGAGACGGGCTGGTCGGTGTAATTATCCAGGATAACCCGCCTGACCAGTTCAAGCTCAATGCGAACCGTCCGTTCCAGCGGTTTTCCAGACCACTGTTCAAAGCTGTTCGTTCCCTTGTGAAGCGCATTCATCCGTTGCCTGGCGTCGTGCGGTTTGCCGCGTTTTACCAGTAGCAGCAGGTCTGCTATGAACAGCCTGGGACAGGTATCGATGACGGTCCTGTCCAGGCGCGCCAGGACTTCAGCCAGCCAGTCCAGCCTGCCCTGGTAAATCAGCCGCCAGCCGCCGGCAGCGTCGACCATCCCGGCAGCTTTGTCCTGGTCCTGTCCCTTCAGGGCATGCTCCACCGCCTCCGGCACACAGCCTTGCTCAAAGAACCAGTTGGCCGCTTTAAGGTGCAGGTAAAGGATGCGGTCCCCGTCATCGCGGCGCAGGCGCTCATACAGGTACTCACGGAACAGCTGATGATAACGGTACCACGTGCTCTCCGTATCCATCGGGATGAGAAACAGGTCCTGCCTCACCAGCGTTTCCAGGATGGGCCAGCAATCCTGACCCCCGCACAAGGCGTTGGCCAAATCACCGGTAAACCGGTTGGCAATCGACGTGTGCATCAACACGGTCTGTTCAGGCCCCGTAAGCGAGGTAAACACCTGTTCGGTGATATAACGCGCCAACTCGGCCGTGCGTCCTGAGAAGGTGTCGATGTGGTTTATATCGAACAGCCGGTTTCGTATCAGCATTTTGATCATCCGGCAGGCAATCGGCCAGCCTTCGGTCCGGTTCCATAAGCGTTTGAACACCACTTCGTCAAACCGATCGGCGATGACCGAACTCACTTCATCCGGGCTGAAACGCAAGTCGGCAATGGCGATTTCCCTGACGCTGCCCTGGTTGCACAGACATTGTACCGCCAGGTCCGGATAAATCCGTGAAGACAGCACCATGCGCACGTTTTCGGGCAGGTGGAAAACCAGTTTCCGTAGTATTTCATTGATCGGGTCACATGAAACCAGCTGGTAGTCATCAAGAAACAGCACCAGGTCGCGCTGAAACTGCGCCAGCGCATGAATGATGGGAGCTGCGATGGACCGGGCAGGGAGTTCATCGATTCGCTGGCCCAGTAATGCGTCAAGCGACATGCAGGGGACGCCGGCCTGCTTGAGGGCAGCCACCAGGTACCTGATGAAGAAACTGGGCCTGCTTTCCTCGATGTCCAGGGATAGCCAGCTCGCTGCGCCATAGTGATTGCTATGGTGCTCGTACCACTGCTTGAGGAAAGTCGTTTTACCGTAACCGGCCGGGGCATGGACAATCGTTAACCGGCAGCCGCGGGCAGAAACGGCCCGGTCCAGCAATTGCCGGCGTTGAAGCAGGCCGGGCGGCAGGTTCGGTGGACACAATTTTGTCCTGATAATCCAGTTGTCAGTACTGGGTCTGGTCTGTTTCATGATGCGGACATGTTGTAATGCATTACATTATACATTACCAGAAACATGAACGAGACAAAATAACGCCGTCATCTTGTACTGAAGCTGCAGCGAACAGTTTCACACCGGTAAAGGTATGATTTTTTTGTGGGGAGCCTGTTTTATATTTACAATTTGTCGAATGACGGTATTCGACTACAAGTCCTCACTTGAGAAAATGACCCACCACCCGGGTGTGTACCGGATGCTCGATGGCGATGGGACCCTGATTTACGTGGGCAAGGCAAAGGATCTGAAAAAGCGGGTCGCAAGTTATTTCGGCAAGAAGCCGGATTCACCGAAAACCAGGGCCTTGGTAAGCCAGATTCAAGCGGTCGATGTAACGGTAACACGTACCGAAGCAGAGGCCCTGCTGCTGGAAAGTAACCTGATAAAACAGCACAAACCCCGGTATAACGTGGTCCTGCGGGATGACAAGAGCTATCCGTACCTGTACCTGTCGTCCGACGATCAATACCCCAGGCTGAGTTTTTATCGCGGCGCAAAGTCAGGAAAAGGGCAGTACTTCGGTCCTTACCCCAGCGCCAAGTCTGCCAGGCGCACACTGAACCTGACCCAGAAACTGTTCAGGCTGAGGCAGTGTGACGATACCTTTTTTAAAAACCGCTCCAGGCCGTGCCTGCAGTACCAGATCAAACGCTGTACCGCACCCTGTGTGGGACTGGTCGACGATGAGATCTACCGGGAAGACGTGAAGCACTCGGTCATGTTCCTGGAAGGCCGCAACGAGGAAGTCATCGAGGAATTGACCGGGCCCATGCAAAAAGCAGCCGACGCGCAGGATTACGAACGCGCGGCCCAGTACCGGGACCAGATAGTCAGCCTCAGGAAAATACAGGAAAACCAGTATATCAGCGCCCCCAGGGGTGAGCTTGATATCGTCGGCTGTTACATGGAGAACGGGTATGCATGCGTACAGGTTTTCTTTATCCGCGGCGGCCTGAACCTGGGCAACAAGGCGTATTTCCCCGGGCATACCGGCGACCTGACCGAAGAGCAGGTCCTCAATGCTTTTCTGGCGCAGTATTACCTGGCTGAAACCCGCCGCAGGCGGGCGCCGGGAGAAATCCTGCTCAGCCACCGGGTCGCAGATGCTGATACCTTGATGACACTACTTAGCGAGAGAAGGGGGAAAAACGTCAAAATCAAACATACCCACAGGAGTGAAAGAAGGAAGTGGGTGGAAATGGCATTGAACAATGCAGAAATAGCGTTAAAGACCCGCTTGTCCTCGAAAGACAAATATATATCCCGGTTTGAGGATGTACAGGGGGTATTGGGATTGAACGAGCCGGTGGAAAGGATAGAGTGCTTTGATGTCAGCCATGTCAGCGGTGAAGCGACGGTCGCTTCCTGCGTGGTATTCAACCATGAAGGCGCTGTGAAAGCCGACTACCGCAGGTTTAATATCAAAGACGTGACTGCAGGAGATGACTACGCCGCCATCTCACAGGCATTTCAACGGCGCTATTCCCGGATAAAAAAAGAGGAGGGTAAACTGCCGGACCTGATACTGATAGACGGCGGCAAGGGGCAGGTGAGTTCTGTCAGGGACGTTGTCGAGGAGCTGCAACTGGATGAAGTGGTACTGCTGGGTGTTGCCAAGGGCAGTACCAGAAAACCGGGGATGGAGAGGCTGGTTTTTTCAGATGGCAAAGGTGAAACAAGCCTGCGGGCCAACTCTCCGGTCCTGCACCTGATCCAGGAGATCCGCGATGAGGCGCATCGTTTTGCCATTACCGGGCATCGCCGGCAGCGGAACAGTAAAAGGACCAGGTCAGTCCTGGAGGAAGTGGAAGGAATCGGCGCAAAACGCCGCCGGGAACTTATCCGTTTCTTCGGCGGTCTACAGGGAGTATCCAGGGCAGGTGTTGAAGAACTTGCCCGGGCGCCGGGCATCAGCGACAATCTGGCGAAAAAAATCTATGCTTCATTCCATGGGGATGAGGCATGATTTTATTACTCGTGAAAAGGTATTAAACTGCATTGTGAACAGTTTATCTGTAATAAACATATAATATATAATAATATCAATAAATTATAATATGAACTTACCAAATTACCTTACATTAATTCGCATTGGATTGATCCCGGTTTTTGTGCTGATATATTACCTGCCGTTCGAATGGAGCAACCTGGCAGCCTGTGTTATCTTTGTCGTGGCAGCCATGACCGACTGGCTTGACGGTTTTCTGGCAAGAAAATTACAGCAAATCTCCAAACTGGGCGCGTTTCTCGACCCGGTTGCAGACAAATTGATGGTGGCAGTCGTGCTGGTGTTGCTGGTGGAACGTCATCCCGGCCTGGTATTGGCCTTGCCGGCAGCCGTAATCATCGGCAGGGAGATCACGGTCTCGGCGCTACGCGAATGGATGGCTGAACTGGGCGCGCGCAGCAAGGTGGCCGTAACCATCTACGGCAAGATAAAGACCATAGCCCAGATGGCGGCGTTGCCGTTGCTAATCTACCATGATCCGCTTTACGGCATACCCATCTATACCGTAGGCCTGGTCCTGCTTTATATTGCCGCAGGCCTCACCCTGGTTTCAATGTATCAATACCTGGCCAGCGCCTGGCCAAAACTCAAGGAAAGCACGGAAAAACAATAAGTTACGTAAATTGTAGAATTTACCGGACTTGACATCCTGCAACATGGGGTTATAATCCTGCGCCATATCCTGAAGGTGTCCGGACAGCGTCAGGGAGGGCGAAATAACATAAATGAATATTGCGGGAATAGCTCAGTTGGTAGAGCATCACGTTGCCAACGTGAATGTCGCGAGTTCGAGTCTCGTTTCCCGCTCCAAATGTTTCCCGGCTCAAGACCGGGACAGGCCCCGGCTCAGGTCCGGGGCAGGCACTGAACTGGGATAACCCCGGGCTCGCCTCGGGGTTTTTTCTTATGGGAAACTCTGATGACTTAATCTCAGAGGTTGCTTTATTTGGTGAAAAACCAGGGCTGGGTGGCAGAGTGGTGATGCAGCGGCCTGCAAAGCCGTCGACGCCGGTTCGATTCCGACCCCAGCCTCCATTTTTCTCTACAGCAAGGCCCGGGTGGTGGAATTGGTAGACACAAGGGACTTAAAATCCCTCGGGGGTAACTCCGTGCCGGTTCGAGTCCGGCCCCGGGCACCATTTCGCTTTTCTGGTAATTCTCAGTAGTTCCTATAATGTGCGATAACCTTTTATAAATAAAAGAATTTATAAAAAATAGGTTCTTGCCTTTTCTGTTCTTCTATATTCTTCTTAAAATTGTTGGGAAAAATGTTGGGAAGGTATAGGAACATATGAGAAAAGAACTTACAGCTACAGAGGTAAAATCCATTAATGCCCCAGGATTTTATCGTGCCGGCAATACGCTGTATCTGAAAGTCATGCCCGCAGGCTCAAAATCCTGGGTACAGCGACTAACGCTACATGGTGATCGCCATGATATTGGCTTGGGAGGATATCCTCAGGTTAGTCTGGCTCGAGCGCGGCAATTGGCCTTTCAAAATCGCGAGGTTGCGTGGGCCGGTGGCGACCCGCTTGCAGAGAAACAGAAGACCAAACTACCAACATTCAAACAGGCAGCCGAGATTGGAAAGACAGAATAGACCAACATATTATAATTGGAGAACGCGTAACTGCCGTTCGATCTCAGACTTTGGGAGGAATATTGTTGCATCGTCTTTCCAGATTTTTAAAGCTCTTATCAGAAGCGCATCATCACAGACATCGGTTGCTATAAGTTCTTTGATGATCCAGAGCACACCATGGACTTTAATACCGACCTCAGCCGCGACTTTGCGCAGAAGACTATCACCGGTCAGAAGAATTCCGCCCTCGTGACATTGTGTGGTCACCAAGCAGAAGCAGTCGTTAGCTGTTAGCCTGCCGTGTTGCCTCTTCAGTGCGAATACATCCACCATCCGTTCTGGAGGGAGGTCGTAGGTTTCCATACCCCCGCCATCGAGAATTGCCCATTCCTGGGGCGTGAAGTCAAGTAGTTCGGACTCTCGTATTGGTAGTGGTACGATGAAACGGTAAGGTAGGTGCAACAATACATGCAGAAGCCGTCCTTTTCGAAGGTCTATCAGACAAGATGCGTCATTGACAACGACACAGGTCATCAGTCTTGCGGCCCTCGAATTTCCTGTTCGATGGTTGAAATGGGCAAACGCAAGAACTGCGCTGCGCGTACAGGTGAAATCAGGTGTTCTCCCAGGGCCCACCAAACCAATCGCTCGAAACGCTGTGGCCGTTCAAAGGCGCCAAAGCCTTCACCATTACGGATCGGCTCTGGTTCTTCAACCCGCCAAGTGCGTGCATAGCTGCGGAAGGCATATTCGATCACCGCTTTTGACAAAATATCTACCTGCATGAGCCGCATCAACATCGCCACCGCCGAAACGCCATAAAGATGTTTTAACCGAACCAACTCGTGATAAGTCATGCCGTGCCGATGCGCCCCGGCTTCCTTGATTAAGTGTTCGCCTGGTACAAGAAATGCACCTGCGAAGCGGTTCATGGCTTTTTCAAGATTGATACCCGGATTACCAGTCGCGCGAATGACTCTGTGTGCGAGTTCATGGGCGAGAGTAAAACGTTTGCGTTCAACGTTAGTACGATTGGACACAACAACGACTGCCGTGTCAGGTTTTCCATCACTACGCTTTACGTCACAAGCCATTCCGTCGAAACGATCCGGTAGATCCGCTTCGATAACTTTAATTCCCTTATCTTCAAGCAGTGCAGACATGCTGGGAATTGGATCCAGTCCCAGCAGCCATTTCTCCCGCAACGCCCTGGCCATGTCTTCAACATCTTCGATACTCTCAATCTCATCGGTCACAAGGTCGCCAAACGGGTTGGCAGGCGGAACCAGTTCGAGAATATCCTCAATTGCCAGATAGTCTTCGACTTTTTCAGTCACAATTGCTTCGACCTTAGCGCGGTCTCGTGCCGAGGTGCCGGAATGTTTGCGAAACTCGATCCCTTTCAAGGTTTCGACCTGGCCTCCCATGAGGAAGTCAATGGACACGCCAAGGGTTTTGCTTAGTCCGACCAGCACCGCTGAAGAAGGCATCATCTTTTCCGCCTCGTATTTGCTGATAGCTTGTGCGCTGACTTTAGGTATAACGCTATCGGCAAGGGCTTGCATTGATAACCCTGCCTTCTTTCGCGCTAATCTGAGTCTTTGTCCAAACATTGTTGTCTCCTTTGCTAATATGGTTGACAAACACAATATTGAATGTAGTAATTAAACTTAAAGTTGATATTTTAACATGTAATTATCGTTATTCAACCAAAATAAACTTATGGAGGTCTAAAATGGCTAATAAAAATCAACATGTTGTGCCGCATCCCCAAGGTTGGGCAGTAAAAGGAGAGGGCAACCAGAAAGCTTCGTCTGTCCACTCGACCCAGCGGGAAGCAATTGGCGCAGCCCGTGAAATCGCCCGTAATAAGGGTTCAGAAATGCTCATTCATGGTGTGAATGGGCGCATCCGCGAGCGAAATACTTACGGCGACGACCCATATCCACCGGAAGGCTAAATTAATGCGGAAGGAGTTGTATCGTGGATGAAAACGTATCAGGAATATATTGATTGCAATGCAATCATCATTTATCATCCTGGATATCTGAATGACAGGGGCATGATTATGGCAAGTATCACAATTCGCAATCTGGATGATAAGGTAAAGACACGTCTCAGGATTCTCGCAGCCGGACACGGGCGCTCGATGGAAGAGGAGGCCCGCCTGATACTGGCCGGGGCGGTCGAGCAGGATTTGTCGCCGGAGAAAGATTTAGGTTCAGCGCTGCATGAACTCTTCAAGCCTCTTGGCGGCGTTGACCTGAACTTACCGCCTCGCGAGCCGATGCGGCCGATTGCTATCATTCGATAGTGCAGCCGCAAAGGCTTATGCTGAAATCGTATCAGCCCGCCGCAACGCCGGGCAAGCGATATCCCAGTTCGATGGACAAATTGCTGCCATAGCGCGATCAAGAAGTATGACTGTTGCAACAAGGAACGCGGTGGATTACGAAGGTTGCGGCATTCCTGTTATCAATCCATGGAGTGACAGATGAATACTCGTGAATTTAAGGCAATTGTCGAGAGCGGCTTGTAGGCCACGCCCTGAAATTCAAGACTCACCCAGCCTCCAGGAACGCAAGCAATTCCGTCGGGTCAAGAACTTTCACGATTGAGCGTTTAAACCCCTTCGTGTCCCGGCTGATTATCGCCTGTGCACCGACGAGGTGCGCAGATTGCTCTATTACGGCATCTTCAAAGTCCTCTATTCGGCTCCCGAGCGCCTCTTCAATGACAGGTCGATTGACCGGCGCAATTTCAAACAACTCCAGCAACCGATGCAAAGCAGCGCGGGCCTCGGACTTGTCCAATACCTGTGATAACAGGTAGTCAACCGTGGTGACGGTGGTGGCACACAGGTAGGACTCCAGTTCTGATTGCTCAGTCAGGGCAAATATTTTAGCGGCGGATTGCACGAACGGTTCTCTGGCCAACAGGAGGTCGAGCACCACGTTTGTGTCGACCAGTACTTTCAGAGGTATTTCTCGCGCAGGTGTTGTTTGTGAGCAGACTCGTCAATGTCCTGTCCTTTGAGTACGCCCAACAGTGCTGCGGTAACGGGAGGAAGTTCATTGCCGGCCTCTTGCCCGGAATTTCCAAGGTGGGCAAAAAACTCGCCCACCATTTGCGAGACGGATTTGCCGCGCCGGGCGGCCTCAGATTTGGCCGTTTTAATAAGCAACTCGTCCATTCGCAGTGTAATCTTCGTATTCATGACGTACACTATATTTGTTGTTGTACGTCATGTCAAGCCGTCATGTTTATTCGGAATTCTTTTGAACCATTTTTAAAAGTGACATTGCAAGCAACCCACTTTGCTCAGCCAGTGTTTCCAATATCTCGAAGTGGTTTAAATCAATCCCGATTACATAGTCCACAGTCTTGTTGAGCTTTTCGATAGCCTGTGCAAATTCGTTGGATTGACGAACAAACTCCGGTGATTCATTGGTGCCATGACTGATAATGACCGGTGCAGATAACTTGTCCAAATGCCGCTGCGGACTTAATTTGTTTTCCGTTTCCTCCGTGATATTCAGGTATTCACTGCGTGAAGACAACCTTACCGGTTCGAGGTCATACATGCCACTGCAACACAGTCCGCCTTTGATTATGTCAGCAGGTAAGTTAAACCCGGATTGCCAGTCTGTTGTCAGGCAAACAGCAGTAAGGTGTGCGCCGGAAGAATGACCACAAAGGTAGATATTGTCTTTATTCCCGCTGAATTTTGTTGCGTTATTATAGACCCAGGCAATAGCGCGTCTTACTTGTCCGGCTAATACCATCAAGTCTCCCTCGACATCCAACACGGAATCAAAGTCTATTGCTATCCAATGCATCCCGGCGTTTGTGAACAGGGGAGCGGGAAAGGCGTAATCCTTGGCAAAGCCAATGCGCCAGGCGCCTCCATGAATAAATATGATAGTCGGAGCATTACGTTTTGCAGTGGTATATACATCCAGTTGTTCTATGTCTTTCGGACCATATTGAAATCGCTTTGGCTCACCTGTCTCATGTCTGGCTTTTTCGCTGTTCGATTGATAGCGATCAACCACTTCCTGCAAATTAGATGCATAGTTACTTTGTTCATAGGCAGCATCCAGCGATTCCTGATCCATCTCTCGCCAGACAAAAGTGCTGTTGTTATTATCTGCCTTCATTTACGTGGTCGTGAAATATGAAGATTCTCTGGTTTCTATACAAATGATCTGAAATATATATGAATAAGTATTTTAGTTATGTTATCACTTAAAATCGTAATTTGAGTTTTCGTTGTCTGAAACGTCTACAGGGGGAGCACTTGGTGGAGAAATCACCGGAATCGTTTACGATTACACATTTCGCGGCAATCGCCGTGTGTTTCGTGCTGCAAATCATCGATGGCATGGACGTGCTGGTGGTGGCTTACGCCGGTCCGCAGATAATCGAAGAATGGGACATCACCAAGGGCACCTATGGCTATATTTTCAGCGCGGGCGTCGCCGGCATGACCATGGGTTCGTTTTTCCTCACGCCATTTGCCGACATCATCGGCCGGCGCCGGGCGGTGCTGGCGGCGGTCACAATCATTGCCTCGAGCATGTTGCTCACGGCCTTCGTCACCTCGATTGCGCAGTTGCTGGCCTTGCGCTTCATCGTCGGACTTGGGATCGGCCTGGCAGGACCGACCCTGTCGACCATTGGTGCGGAATACTCGCCACCACGCTACCGGCATTTCGTCGTGTCGATGATCGGCGCCGGCTATGCCGTGGGCGCTATGCTCACCGGCGTCGTAGCCGCGTACATCGTGCCCGAGTACGGCTGGCGGGCGATGTTCATCGCTGCCGCGGCGGTTACCGGCATCATGCTGCCGGTCGCATTCGTGATGTTGCCGGAGTCACTGGAATTCCTGCTGAAAAAACAGCCCCCCGGCGCGTTGGCGCAGGCAAACCGGCTGCTCCGCCGACTCGGTCGCCCGCAACTGGATGAACTCCCCGCCACCACCGCCGAGAAACGCAGCGGCCTGGGCGTCAGCAACCTGCTCGTCGAAAACCGCCGCCGCTCCACCCTGGGACTCTGGATGGGCTTTTTCATGGTTTATGCCACTGTGTATTTTCTGCTGGGCTTCGTCCCGGCAATTGTCAAGGACATGGGTCACCCGGAGCAGCATTACATACTGGCGGGCACGGTTTACAACCTCGGCGGTCTGGTCGGCATCATCGTCCTTGGATCGCTGTTCACCCGCTATCGCCTAGCCGGGGTCATTATTGGTTTTCAAGTGGCTTCAGCTGTGTTCATGGTGGCATTCGGTGTGTTGACGCCGCCGCTGGCGATATTGTTGACGTTAATCGGCGTGTTGGGGTTTTTCAGCCAGGCCGGCCTCATCGGCATGGTGGCGGCGGGCGTGCGCCTTTACCCGACTGAATTGCGCGCCACGGGTGTCGGTTGGGGTCAGGGTATGGGCCGTGCAGGCGCCATCATCGGCCCCATTATAGGCGGACTGCTGATGGCGCCCGGGTATTCGCGCGCCCTGAATTTCAGCCTGTTTGCCATACCGTTCGTTCTGGCCGCGCTGGCGGTGCTGTTCATCCGCTTTCCGAAGGAGCCTGCTGAAACCTGAGCCCGGGCCTGCTGGGAGGAATTGCCATTGTATTTTGATGGATTTTCATTGGGTTTTATTGAAAGTCAGCAAGAACGGCATTAGTATAGAGCAGTTAAACGATCCAGGGGGAGGTCTTCGTAATGACTCAACGCACGATCCGCTCACGCGTTATCAGTATGTTTGTCGCCACAATAATCGCCGCGGTTACGTATTCTGCCGGCGCCCAGGTGCTGGAAGAAATCATCGTCACGGCGCAGAAGCGCGAGCAGAACGTGCAGGACGTCGGCATCGCCATCAGCGCGTTCAGTAGCGCGCAGCTCAAAGAGCTGCGGGTGACCGAGAGTACCGACGTCGCCTTCATGAGCGCCGGCGTGTTTGTATCCGGTAGTAGCGCCGGACAGACCCGCGAATTCACGATTCGCGGTGTCACCCAGAACGACTTCGCCGATTTTGCCGAGAACCCGAATGCTACCTACGTCGACGAAGGCTATATCGGATTTCGCCAGGGTAATGTCTTCGCGGCTTTCGACCTCGAACGCGTCGAGATCCTGAAGGGTCCGCAAGGGACGCTGTTCGGACGTAACGCTACCGGTGGTGCGGTCGCTTACCATACCAAGAAGCCCACGGAGGAGAGCGAAGGTTTTCTCGACCTGACCTACGGTCGCGAGAATACCTTCAACGCCGAGGGTGCGATCAGTGGCAGTCTCAGCGACCGGGTTCGCGCACGGCTGTCGGGCATGTATAAGCGTCACGATCCCATCCTTAACAATGTCTACCCATTGGATGCGATAGATAATCCGGCCGGCCCCGGCAGTCCGCCGTGGTTTGGCTCGGCGACCAGCGATGCAGACGACGTCTGGAACGACAATCAATGGGCGCTGCGCGGCCAGTTGGAATTCGACCTTACCGATAACGTCCAGTTTCTGGTTTCCGGTTTCGCCGGGCGCGCGAAGATCAGTACCTCCCCCAACCAGCACATTGCGACCACGGGGGTGCGCATCGACAGTGATGGCGACGGCGCTCTGGATGACACCATCAACAGTATCTTCGCTGCGGACGATCCGCTCGGCTGTGAAGTGATAAACGGCGACACTGGCGGTTGCCTGCCCATCAACCTGACCGACGGCGAGTTCTTTCCGGGTCCTCCGCTCTACGGCCGGTCTGATGCCGTGCGTCCGGTAGTGGGCGGTGACTTCTGGGGACACATCGATCCCGATGGTGATGGTTTCGATATTTCCAGCGACATGACGTCCGATGACTTCAACCGGAATGAAACCGAAGGCGTCACCGCGAAGATTACGTGGGATATCAGCGAAGATATGACCTTGACATCGGTTTCGCATTACATGCATTTTCTGATGCGCGAATCGATCGACGTTGAGGGTTCTCCGGTCGCGCAAGGGGCCATCTCACGCGATACCACTGCCGACAACTTCGCCCAGGAGTTGCGCCTGAATGGCCAGTTCGGTCGTGTCGATTACGTCGCCGGTCTGTACTATCTATGGATGGAAACCAACGACCGGAACGCATTCGACTTCTCCGAAGGCGGGCCGTTAACCACCGCCTTGACGCCGTTTCTCCTGTCGTTTTTCAACCCGTTCGGGGTGGCCCCCTATCAGCCGGGTGGCGACCGGTATCCCGGAGCGGTCGCCTCCAACAACATCGTCGATCTGAAGACTAACTCCTACTCGATTTTCGGCCAGATGGACGTCGAACTCACGGACCAGTTTGAACTCGTTCTCGGCGCCCGGGTGGTGTTCGAAGACAAGGACTACGACTTCGTGAACGAGTTTTACGGAAACCTGGACGATTTCCGCGTCGAGTTCGACAAGCGCGTTCCGATAGTGACCGAGTTCGCGCCGTATTCGGACAGCACCAGCGAGACAATGTGGACGGGCAAGGCCCAGCTCAATTTCCGGCCCAATGATGACTGGCTGCTGTATTTCGGCGTTAATCGCGGCGTCAAGGCCGGCAGTTTCAACGGTCCGGTGAACGCCGGCCAGGCCAGGCTCGCCGACGAGCAGTTCCCCTACGATTCCGAGGTGCTGCTCGCCTACGAGGGCGGCTTCAAGGCCACGCTGTTCGGCGGCAGTACCCGGCTGAACGCCAGCGCGTACTATTATGATTATTCCGATTACCAGGCCTTTCTGTTCATTGGTGCGTCGGGCGCCATTTTCAACAACGACGCGACTTACAAGGGCGTGGAACTCGAGCTGCTGTCAAGCCCTGTCGACAACTTCACGATCATGTTCAACGCATCCTACATCGATGCTGAAGTCGAGAACCTTGCAGTCGCGCCGAACGTGGAGCGGGATGTCGATCCGGCGTTCACGCCGGACGTGCAACTCAGCGGTCTGGCACGCTACGAGTGGCCGGACTCATTGGCCGGCGGCACAGTCGCCTTACAGGCGGAATTTGACTATGCGGCACATCGTTACCAGAACATCCGCAACTTCGACGCGCAGAGGATGCCGTCGTACGTGATGGGCGATGTGCGGGCACACTGGACCAGCGTCGATGAGCGTTGGGAATTCTCGGCGTTCGTCGAGAACGTTGCCGATGAGCGCGCCATGTTCACCGGTTTCGACTTATCGACGCTATGCGGGTGCACGACGGTGGGTTACTATAAGCCGCGCTGGTGGGGGATCCGGGCGCGCTATAACTATTTCTAATTCAGGTAAGGGGCTCGACTCAGCTTCATGCGGTTCGAGTTGTATGATGCAACATAGCGTGGAGGATTGAGGCGATGGGTATTCTTGTAGACGGTGTCTGGCATTCGGGCGATCATCATCAAACGGAACAGCACGGCGGAAAATTTGTCCGCAAGGACAGTACGTTTCGAAGCTGGGTGACGCCGGACGGAGCAGCCGGACCGAGCGGTAAGGACGGGTTTCCGGCCGAACCCGGGCGTTACCACCTTTACGTGGTTGCTGCTTGCCCGTGGGCCCACCGCACGTTGATTGTGCGGCGCTTGAAAGGATTGGAAGACGCGATCTCGGTGACGCGCATGGTTCCCGAGATGACTGAGAACGGATGGTGCTTTGCCGAACCCGGCGCCGAGCCGCGGGCAGAGCCGGATCCGCTCTACGGGGCGAAACATCTCTACCAGATTTATTTGCGCGCGGATCCCAAATGCAGCGCGCGCCCGACCGTTCCGGTGCTTTGGGACAAGCAGCGGGAGACCATCGTCAACAACGAATCTTCCGAAATTCTGCGTATGTTCAACAGCGCCTTTAATGACTTTGCCGGCAATCCCGATCTTGACCTGTATCCGGAAGACCTGCGGAAAGACATCGACGAACTGAACGCTGAAATATACACAAACGTAAACAACGGCGTTTATCAGTGCGGATTCGCAACGACCCAGGATGCATACGACGGCGCGGTATCGGCCTTGTTTGCAACCCTGGATAAGGTGGAGGCGCGTCTCGGTGACCAGCGCTATTTGATCGGCGAGCGCCTGACAGAGGCCGATTGGCGACTCTACACCACACTGCTGCGCTTCGATGCTGCATATTTCAGTTTCTTCAAATGTAACTTGCGGCGTATCGCGGATTATCCGAATTTGAGCAACTACCTGCGGGAGCTTTATCAAGTCGACGGGATCGCGGAACTTCTGGATATCGAAGACGCGAAACGCCAGTACTACTCGCTGGAAAAAGCCTGGTACGGCCGTCCCGCGATCGTGCCGCGCGGACCGGTGCAGGACCTTGCCGCTCATCACAACAGGCAACGCCTGGCGGCCGCGGCTTAAGCTCGACCGCCAGGGACGGCGGAAGTGCGGGTTCGGTTTTTGTTAGCGAATTAATGGATTTTGATTTAGTATTTGCCGATAACACTATGTAAAAACAGGTGAAAAACATGAGCGAAGCACAATGTCCACAAAATGGTCCCTATGGGGTCGAAATTGAAGCGGGGACTTATTTCTGGTGTAGCTGTGGCCGCTCTGACAACCAGCCTTTTTGCGATGGTTCCCATAAAGGCAGCGATTTTACGCCGGTAAAATTTGAACTCAAGCAAACCGAATCCCTCTGGTTATGCGGTTGTAAACGAAGCGGTAAGGGCTACCTCTGCGACGGTAGTCACAATAACAGTTGAGTTAAAGCATCATGGATACCACCGTCAAAGACCAGGAAGAATTAGCCAATACACTTATCGACCGGGCCAGGGGCGTCGCCGCCGGCTTGCGGGAGCGGGCAGGGGAGGCAGAGCAGCAACGCCATATCCATGCGGAGTCTTTCCGGGCAATGAAACAAGCAGACCTGTTCCGCGCCTATGTACCGGTGCGCTATGGTGGTTATGAATTGCATCCGCGTTATTTTTGGCGCATTGCGGCTGAACTTTCCAAGGCTTGCCCTTCATCCAGTTGGGTGTATAGCGTGATGTCCTGTCATACCTATTTGATGGCGCTGTTTCCGGAGCAGGCCCAGGAAGAAGTGTTTGGCGCTGATCCCAATGCCGGGATATCGGGTATTCTTCCGGACCGCACTACGGCAACAAAAGTCGATGGTGGTTTTGTTTTAAAGAACAGCGTTTGGCCATTTGGCTCCGGTTGCCATAACGCGGACTGGTTTCTGTTGGGTGCGCATCTACCCGGATTACCGCCGGGACACGACAAGGCGTTTTTCATGGTGCCGCCTGAGGACATTGAAATTAATGATGATTGGTATGTGGCCGGTCTTAAAGCGACCGGCAGTAACAGTGTCAAGTTGAAGCAGGACGAGTACTTTGTGCCTGGTCACAGGATGATGAAGGCGGAAACTGCCCTGGTGCACAAATGCGGTAGCTCAAGACCATTGTTGTACCGCGCACCATTCGGTGCGATTATGCCGGTCTCATTGGGGGCAGGGACTACCGTTGGCGCCGCAGTCGCAGCACTGGAATTTCATGAAGACCTGATTCAAAACCGCTCGGCGAGACCCATGGTGTATACCGCTGACATTCCAAAAAAAGACTTACCCTCAACCCACCGGATCCTGGGTGATGTTACGGCTAAACTGGAATCCGCAATCCTGATGACAGATCGTGCCTGTGATCTGTGTTTTGACGGGGCTGTGCATAGTGAAAAGGTAATGAGTGCACAGGACCGGGCGCGGATCAGGTTGTTCGGTGTCCATGCCATGCATCTATGCCGGGAAGTCGTCAACATCCTGTTCCAGGACTCCGGTGGTTCATCATTGAGTGAACGCTCTCATATGCAACGGCTCTATCGTGATATTAATGCCATGACCATGCATGAGGCCAATCATGAAGAGATTATTAAGGAAGTGTATGGTCGACTCCGTTTGAATCAACCCACCACCCACTGGTTGTTGTAGACGGAGGGGTACCCTTGATACGGGGGACGGACGCCTTTCTATTTTAGTTTTTTGCGGGCCTGTAGGCGGGAACCATCACGCTTGATCTCAAAGATATCGATACATTGTGGTCCGGCATTGACGCCTTTGCCGGAAACAAGATTGAATATGAAGCCGTGGAGTTCGCAGCGGAGCATTTTGCCGTTACCCATGATTTTGCCGCGGCGGACAAAATCGCCATCTTTATGCGGACACAAACGCTGGGCGCCACGGTAATCGCCACCGATTCGGAAAATGACGATGTCTTCACCGTCAACCGTGGTTGCTATCGGGAATTCCGACTCCTCTGCGTCGATCTCCCGGAGATCATGCCACTCTCCTTCACCCATACAAAACGCTCCGCCTAGGCGGCCTTCTGGAATCCGCCTCCCACCTGCTGGATTCGGTCTATGGCAAAGCCACGTTCAATGCGGGTAAGAAATAATCCAATCTGGTAAGTGAACGGTTCTTCCAGGAAACATTTATAGGTGGCGGTCAAGGCGTCCGCAAGCGGCAAGCCGACTTTGTCGCGTGTCCCGAAGAAACATTCCTGGACCCGGGTAGCGACGTCGAGGTCAACCTTTGTAGCGTCCCAATTTAACCGGGCAAGATCAGCGGCCAGCGTGTCCAGGAAGGCCTTTTGACCAGGTGTCAGAGTGCCGGCGCGTTGCGGAATAACGTCTTCATCCATCATCGGCAGCCAGTTGCGTTCGTTGCGGGCCAGGGTTACATCGCAGTCGTAGCGCACACCGCGTTTGAATGCCATCACCGGCAGGATCCGGCGGTCGATCTTGCGGGTTTGTTGCTCACAATCTTCCACTTCAAAATCGCCGTCTTCAATCTTCATCACACTGACATCCGCCGGCCTCCCAACAGCCAGGCTGCCTGCATGATCATCAATGTTAATGGCGCGAGCCGGCGCGATGGTGATGTATTCGATGATTTGCTCAAGCTCGAGTCCCAGCGCCAGCATGCAGGTCAGCACATTAGTGAAAGATTTCACCGGATTCATTACGTTGAATTGTTGCAAGTCTGAGCTGATGGTGTGAGGCAGCAAGTCCTGGGCGATGGCTTGTTCAGCAATATCAAAAGAAAAATTCGTTGAGCCCATGCCGATATCGAATAACACCCCGCGCTTCTCAGCGGCCCGAACTTCACGCCGGATTTTACCGTCATCGTCCAATATTGTGCCGGGATTGCCATGATATATATGCGTAATCATGTCACCGCGCTCAGCGACCTCAAAGGCAGGCCCGGTAGTGTCGCGCCTGGGTGCAACCTGGAAGTCACCGATATGGGTATAGGTAGGCAACTCGAGAATCTCAGCCGCGCCTTTGCCCATTCGTAGCGGCCCCCAATCATGGTCGCCAAAGGCGCCGAGCTTCAAATAAGCAAACGTGTCACGATTCTCATCGACGATGTCGAGCCAGGCCGCAATATCCCATGCGCCTAAAGTGCGGACATCACCTTCAATATAGGCCGAGGTGACGATACCCAGCGGCCGCACATACGGGCCACAATACAGATCGGTAACGGTGGCATCGGTCATCAAGGCCTTGAATTCCGGGAAGGCCCCAAAACCAGGTCCACCGGCATCGACAAACGTTGTGACACCCCCATAGATGCCGATGTAATCGGGATAGGCGAAGCCGAGGTCGCCATAGGCATGGACGTGTATGTCAACCCAACCAGGGGTGACGATCAGACCGGAGACATCAACAACGTCGGCATCTGCGCTTAACTCTGAATCACCAATGGCGGCAATCTTGCCGTCAGTTATAGTGAGATCGGTAAACCTGTTCAGACCCTGGGCCGGATCGATTATCTGACCCCCGCGTAAGATGGTGGATTGAGACATGGAGCAACTCCCAATTAATGGACCTGCCGGCTAGTATAGAAGTTGTTTGCAACGAAGTCGAGCGATTTGCAGGATGGTTGTTATAGATTTACCTGCGTATTCAAATTGATGGAATACCAGAGCCCGCATCGTGCACGATGCGGCCGTCAACCATCGTCAATACCGGTGTCAGCTGAGGCAAAAGGTCTATGTCGCAGGTCAGCGGATTGGCATCGAAGACCATAAGTTCCGCCGCCATGCCCGGTGCAATGACTCCCCGGTTGTCTTCTTCCCAGTTAATGTAATGGGGACTTTGACAGCAAAGTCGCAATACTTCCTCACGATCCAGGCGAGAATTACCCAGGTGTTGTTGTCCGGTTTCATCCCAGCGTACCAGTGCTTCCCAGGCGGTGAAAAACATCGAGGGGGGTACATTGTCCGAACCCAGTGTTACAGGGATACCTGCATCGAGTACCTCGCGAATGGGGCAGGCGTCCTGACCCAGCTTATGCAGATGGAGTTCAGCCGCATGTGAATAAATGAATGACGGCGTTATGGTAATGATCAATCCGAGCTCCCGAATTCTGCGAAGTTGTTGTGCGCTTGCGTTAATCAGGTGAAAGCCAACGCAGCGTAAATCTCTAATCGGCGCCTGTTTATCAATTTGCTCGAGCATGTCAAGGGTGCCGTCAACACTGTGATAAGGTGTTGTAGCAATCAGGAAATTCAATCGCAGCTTGCGCTGCGCGGCTGCAATGCCGATTTCAACAAATTCTGAACTTGTAATACCCTGCTCGAAATTTCCAGCCCATTGAACGTAGGGATAATCCCTTGCGATGATTGCAGCTATCTTTGGATCGGAATGGTCGAGGGTAACGCCGGAGACACGAAAGTTGCCGCTCCCCATACCGCGGCCACCTGCCGAAGGCGCCCATTGATCCAGAACATCAATAAGCCGGCTGCGATTCATGGAAGAGGAAGGGAGGCTCACTGCTGCAGACATGCGAACCGAGAGTTCACCACGCTCATCAATTTCTCGATAGGCGCGTAATAGCTCGGGTGTAAGACCATGTGCCTCGTATGCTGATGTGGTACCTAAACTGCTGTAAATTTCAGAGCTGCGACGCACCGATTCCAGTCGATCTTCATAGGTAAAGCGGGGAACATTACGAAACAATGTGTACTCGATTAAGGAAGTCCGGTTGGTTTCAAGGAAGAGACCGGTTGGTAAACCACTGGGGTCGCGAACAATTTTTATATTATAGGGATCAACTGAAGCAGCGCTGATATCACAGCGGCGCAAGGCTTCACTGTTCGCAACTGCCGGAAAGGGAGGACGGGCCCACCAACCCCAGACGCCGCGAATGAAAACCGGATTATCGGGTGCGACTTCATCCAGATCATAACGATTGGGAAAACGTCCTTCTTTAAGCATTGAGGGATTGTTCACATAGTCGAAAGGCGGTCCACCCATGGGCATGAACACGAGCCACTCACCCGGCTTTGCCCTGGTTGCCGCTGCTGCAACACGCTCGACAATTGCAGAAACCGAATTGGCGCCAATCAGTGACTCACCACCCAGGGTCTTTAATCCTTCCCGATCCATGTGAGCGTGGGTGTCAAAGAACCCGGGCAGGAGTGTTTGACCCTGTAAATCCATGCGGCGAGTGTCCGGGGCAACGCGTGCGTCCAAATCTGCCGTTGTACCCACCGCCACTATCTTTGAACCACGTATTGCCACCGCTTCGCTTGTGCTGGAAACACTGTCGAGGGTGATAATATTTCCATTAGACAGGAGCAGGTCAGCACGTAAGGTTGAACCTGTCTCAGAAGAGACACGGGCGCTTGATACTTTTTTTTTCCCGCCCCGGCACCATTCTCTTCCTCTCCCTGTCACTCGCTGTTGTTCCGGCGCAGCGCCAACAATCTTTCAGACAAGCCCGGTCCCCGGCCCGGTTCCGACCAGGGGCAGACTTCCAGGCAGATCCCGCAGCCGTAAGTACTGCAGAAGTAGGGGGTGCATAAATCGAAATCTACGTACCACTTTTTCGTGCCGCGCACCCATTGCTTGTCGGAATAAATTGCATCGGGAGGACAGGCTTTGCTGCAGGCCTGGCAGGTCATGCAGACATCGTCTACACCGATATCCACCGGCGCATCCGCTACCAGCGGCAGGTCGGTCACAACCGTGGTGAGCCTGAAATTGGAGCCGTATTCCTTGCAGATGAGTGAGCCATGTTTTCCAAGCTCGCCGATACCGGCGGCGATGGCGATGGGGATATGCAGGTATTCGCTGCTGCTGTTAACCGGCAGGCCCTGCGCAGGCCAGCCAAGTGAGCGGATGTGCCGGGCCAGGCCAACCGTCAGGTAAGAGGCCTTTATATATACTCTCTGGACTTCCATGGCGCTGGTATGCCCCGGTATGTGCAGCATTTTTTCCCTGTCCATGGGCAGACCCAGTGCTATGGCAAAACGATATTTGCTTTTTTCTCCTTCAACCAGGTACTCGTCTTTCAGTTCGCAGATCCCGACAATACCGGCGCCGAGTTCCTGCGCTTTTTCCTTTATCTGCCGGGTCATTTTCTCAGCATCGGTCACGTTCTGTCTTTTGTCGCTGAGTTTCCCCTGGGGTCTGAATGTTGCCCATGCAGCCTGGATGATCATCGGCAGCATCCTGGCGGGATAGCTGTACCTGAATACCTCCTGCATTTTGTCAAAGGGCAGGGGGCCGGATTTCACATTGGAATGAAAGACGTAACCGGCGCGCCTGAGGTCCTTTTCCCCGAGGCCGTTGATGGCATTTCCGGATGCGGGCGGGTTCCGGTAGCTGACAGTCGCTTCTTCCGGCGCTTTTGAATGGAGTTTCATTCAGTCAGTCCCGCTCCTCTTCTATGATCCATTTTTCGCCTCTTGCTTCGAGCCTCTTCAACTTGTTCCGGACCAGGGCGCCCACCGTCAGGTGGCGAAAGGAGTAAGCGGCAATCATGGGAACAAACTTGCAGACAGCCTGGAACAGGCCGGGATTATCGTCATCAGCTACGACGGGCCGGTGTGACTTGCTCATTGAATTTTTCCGGCTTAAACAGCCTGTTAACCTTCAACGGGCGGGGGACAGGGAACACTGCCCCCGGTCCGGGTTCGGTTCCACCTCGGGCAGGTCCAGGATGCGTTTCAATTCGTCCGCGCCGCCTACGTAGCTGCCGTCCAGCCAGATCTGCGGTACTGTGACCGGGGTTTTGGGGCCGATGATCGGTTTTACCCGCGCCAGCATTTCATACAGCGCACGCGGGTCCTTGACGACGTCGTGGTAGCGGTAGTCAACACCCGCCTGTTCCAGGTATCCCTTGGCGCGCACGCAGTGGGGGCAGGTGGCCTTGCCGTAAGCGTGATTTCCCTGTATCGGTGAGTTGCCCGTTGCCTCCTCAATGACTGACTGGGTCAGCACGCCCCGGTTCAAGGCCGCTCCCTGGGATATGATCCTGTCGTTTACCAGCACAATCGGCGCATGCCAGCCTCCCTTGGGCAGGGGCTTCCACCATTCCGTGAGCCAGTCGCGCATGTCGAGTTCGACATCTATGCCTGCCAGGTCCGTATCCATACAGTCCTGGATAATGTCCTTGGTCAAGGCGCATTCCCCACAGGGGATATTGACCTTGAACGGGCCCCAGGCGCCGGCCCAGCGGAAGACGGTGATGTTTACCGGGTTGTTCATGATCCACTCCTGGTTGTTATATGGTTTGCAGTTTTAAAACGGCTTGGGGCCGCCTGTCGCCCAGTCGAGCAGTTCTGCCGTATGTACAAAGGGGACATCGGTGAATTGCCGCAGGTGCATCATGCAGGCCATGTTGCCGCTGGCCACGACGTCTACGTTTGCCTGTTCAATATAGACCGCTTTTCTTTCTCCCAGTTCAGCGGCGATCGCCGGTTGCAGGATATTATAGGTGCCGGCCGAGCCGCAGCACATGTATTTTTCCGGCAGTTCCTGTACCTTGAAGCCGGCTTGCCGTAACAGGGTCAGCGGTTGTATGTCGATTTTCTGGCCGTGTTGCATGGAACAGGGACTCTGGTAGGCGACACGGACCTGCTCCATTTCGCCGTTTTCGGTCACGCCTTGCTGCTCGGATAAAAATTCAGCTATATCCTGGGTCATCCCGCTGATTCTACCGGCAGCAGCAGCCAGGGACTCGTCATGGCGAAACAGGTGGCCGTAGTCCTTGAGCATGGTTCCGCAACCGGAGGCATTGACGATCAAGGCCTCGAGTCCGTGTTCGTCAACCTGTTGTATCCAGTCGGTGATGTTTTGCCGGAAGCGTTTTTCCGCCAGGGCTTGTTTACCCAGGTGGTGCTCGACTGCGCCGCAGCAGGCCGGTTCCGGCAGCAGGTGGACGCGCCAGCCCCGGCGCTCCAGCAGGCGCATACTGGCCGAATTGATATCCTTGCCGATTACCTGCTGCACGCAACCGGCGACAAGGCCCACGGCTTTTCCGGTCCTGGCCTGGCCCCTGTCCTCTTTAATTATCTTGTTCCGGGTTGCCGGGGGGCGGAGTTTCAGTGCGCCATGAAAGCGCCGGGGCAGCAGGCGCCTGACGGGCAGGAGCAACATGGAGAACAACAGCAGCAACCGGAACCGGGCCGGGTGGGGCAAGGTCGCTGCCAGCAGGCGCCGGAACAGCCGGTCCCGGAGCGGGCGCCTGAATTTTTTCTCGATATAGCTGCGCCCCGCATCGACCAGGTGCATGTAATTGACGCTGGAGGGGCAGGTGGTCATGCAGGACAAGCAGGACAGGCACCTGTCGATGTGGCTGACTACTTTCCCGGAAGGTGTTTCATCCTGCTCCATCAGGTTTTTCAGCAGGTAGATGCGGCCGCGCGGCCCGTCCAGTTCATCGCCAAGCAGTTTGAAGGTAGGGCAGGTGGAGTTGCAGAAACCGCAATGAACACATTTACGCAGGATGCTGTTGGCCTCGTGCAGTCCGGGGTCGGTCAGTTGTGCGGCGGTGAATTCGGTGCGCATTGTTTAAACAGAGCCTGTCCCTGCCAAAGCCGGGGCGGGGGATTCACGTGAAATGAGGCGGCCGGGGTTGAAGATGTTTCCCGGGTCGAAGCTGTGTTTTATCTTTTCATTCAAGCGTTTGATTGATTCGCCGGGGAACGGATAAATACCGGTTTCCTGTTTCACGGCGGAGGGGGCGCGATAAATGGTCGTGGCGCCGCCGGTAGTATCAACCTCCCGGCTTATGGCGTGTATCTTATCTGTCATCCCGGCCTGGCAGATGCCCACCCATAACCAGCCCCCTGCAGCATCCAGGTACCAGGTGCAGCCGCGCAGTTCGTCGATGAAACGGGCCAGGTTCCAGGCTGATGCCGGGGGGAGTGATATTTTCAGGATGCCCGGGGTGCGTTGTGCGTCCTGTAACGGCGCCGTGTTGCCGATCAATGACCAGGCTGCAATCGACGCTGCCTGCTCAAGGACGCTGTATTCACACCCGTCAGGCAGCCACCCGGTGATGCTTTGCAAGCGTTCTTTGACGGACAACTCCGTTCCTTCCAGTCTTATCAGCGTCAGCGTTTTATCGGGAAAAGAGGCGCCGTCCCGGCCGATTGCCGTCAGCGCCGCTTCGGGCAGGTACGCCAGGCCGGACGTTTCGCAGGGGGTGGAGATCACCTGCGCCATCAGGGCCGTTCCCAGCCTTGCCGAGAGCCCCCATACGGCCAGGCCCCGGGTTACCGGCGGCGCCGGCAGGACTTTAAACGTCAATTCAGTGACCACGGACAGCGTACCCCAGGAACCGGTAACCAGTTTGCTCATGTCATACCCACTGACGTTTTTTATGACCTTGCCGCCGGATTTCCAGGTCTCGCCGCGGCCGTTGATCGCCCTGACACCCAGGATATGGTCCCGCGCACTACCCGATTTGAAACGCCGCGGGCCGGCCAGGTTGCCGATGAAGCTTCCGCCGATAGTGCCTTCATCCTCTACCTGGTACAGCCTGTTCAATGCCGGCGGCTCAAAGGCAAGATGCTGGTTGTGTTTTGTTAATTCTTCGCGTATTTCGGTCATCGGCGTACCCGGCAAAGCGGTCATGACCAGTTCCTCCGGGTGATATTCAAGTATCCCGCTGAGCTTCTCGAGGGACAGGGTACAATCCGCGCTGACCGGCAGGCCGAAACCGTGTTTTGTGTTTTTTCCCTGGACCGAAACAGTCCTGCCCTCGGCGACGGCCCACCGGACCAGTTCCAGGGCCTGCTGTTCCGATTCCGGTAAAAAACGTTCGTTACTCATGTTATCCGCAGATGACGCAGATTAACGCAGATGAAATGATGTTTCTTATTTATATTGTTTTTTTCTGAAAGCACGATGATCTGTTTTAACACTGAATCAAAGAATAACAAAAAATAATCTGCGTTAATCTGCGTCATCTGCGGATAATTAAAACCTGGGTATGTCGGGGAACGGAATTTTGCCTTTGTGCACGTGCAGTTTGCCCAGTTCCGCGCAGCGGTGCAGGACCGGGAATACCTTGCCCGGATTCAATTGGCCTTCCGGGTCAAAGACGCACTTGATGCGCTGTTGCTGCTGCAGGTCCTGTTCATTGAACATCGCGGGCATGAGATCTTTTTTCTCAAAGCCGATACCGTGTTCACCGGACAGTACGCCACCGACTTCCACGCACAGGCGCAGGATATCCGCACCGAACTCTTCGGCTTTTTCCAGTTCCTCCGGGTCGTTCGCATCAAACAGGATCAGCGGGTGCAGGTTGCCGTCGCCGGCATGAAACACGTTCGCCACCTTCAATCCGTACTTGTCCGACATTTCCCTGATCCGGGTCAGTACGTGGGAGAGTTCCCGGCGCGGGATGGTGCCGTCCATACAGTAGTAATCCGGCGAAATATCCCCCAGCGCCGGAAAGGCCGCTTTTCTTCCGGCCCAGATGCGCACGCGTTCTTCTTCTGATTCGCTGACCCTGATAAAGCTCGCCCGGCAACTTTCGGCAATTCTGCGGACCTGTTCTATCAGTTCGGTCACTTCTCCTTCAGGCCCGTCCAGTTCCGTGAGCACCAGGGCAGGGCAGTCTACGGGATAACCTGCATGGACAAAATCCTCTGCCGCCTTGATGGCAAATTCGTCCATCATTTCTATCCCGGCGGGGATAATGCCGGCGCTGATTATCCCGGCTACACACTCACCCGCGCTTTCATTGTCGGGAAACCCGAGCAGCATGGCCCTCGCCGTCTGCGGTTCCTGCAGGATCCTTACCGTTACCTCCGTGATGACCCCCAGCAACCCTTCCGAGCCGGTCACTATGCCCAGCATGTCGTACCCGGCGGGGTCGAGGTACTTTCCGCCCAGGCGCAGTATCTCTCCTTCCATGGTCACCATTTCAATCCCCATGACGTTGTTCGTGGTCAGTCCGTACTTGAGGCAATGCACGCCGCCCGAGTTTTCACTGACGTTACCGCCGATGGTGCAGACGATCTGGCTGGAGGGATCGGGGGCGTAATAGAATCCCTTGTGTTTCACCGCCTCGGTGATCGCCAGGTTGGTCACGCCTGATTGCGCGACCACGCAACGGTTGGCGAAGTCCACCTCGAGGATCCTGTTGAATTTACCCAGTCCCAGAACGATCCCGTCGGCCAGGGGCAGGGCGCCGCCGGACAGGGATGTGCCTGCGCCCCTGGGTACGACCTTGATATTCATGCGGCGGCAGAGCTTCAATACGGTAGCGACCTGGGCCGTCGTTTCCGGTAACACGACCAGCATCGGCACCTGCCGGTACGCGGTCAGGGCATCGGTCTCGTAGACGCGCAATGCCCCCTCATCGACAATCACGCACTCATCGGGGAGAATTGTCCTGAGTTCTGTGACCAAGGCCTCCCTGTTTTCCAGGGCGGCATTATCGACAGGCAGTGTTTGCATGGGCTTGAACCAGTATAGCAAATTAAATCGAGCCGCCTAAGGCGACTCGTCCATACCGGGCGTAAAAGGTTTCAAGCTGTACGGATAGTCTCCTCAGCGCTTTTCGTACAGGTCGTAGGGGGATTTGTGCATGCCGAGGCTGGTGTAAGCCTGTTGCGCAATGGTGTTGGTGCGCTCCACATAGAGACGTATGCCGCAGCTGTCGCCGCGCTTCGTCGCAACGGATAGCACATGCTCGTATAACGCCCGATAGACGCCTTTACCGCGCCAGGCGCTATCGACGTACACACTTTGAATCCAGTAATAAGTCGCGTTATTCCAGTCGCTCCACTCATAGGTGATCAGCAGGCTTCCCGCGACCTGTGCGGCGCCCTCTCCATCAGCATTCACGTCCGCCACGATGTAGCAGCCCTTTTGCGGCGCGTCGAACACGGCGGATATCCCCTGTTTCAGCGTCGCTGCATCCAGCGTTCTGCTTTCGGTCTCCAGCGCCATTGCCTGCTGGAACTCAGCGATATGGTTTATATCTGCGCGGGTCGCCTCTCGTGTGCTTATATTCGTCATGCATCCGGGTCTTGGTTTTGCCGCTCTCCCGCGCGCAACTCCACCCGGCGGATCTTGCCGCTGACGGTCTTGGGCAAGGCATCGATGAAATCTATCCTGCGCGGGTACTTGTAGGGCGCCGTCACCCGTTTCACTTGGTCCTGGAGTTCCCGTTTCAGGTCATCGGACGCGGCATATCCGGGGGCCAGCACCACAAACGCCTTGACCACCTCGCCGCGGGTTTCATCCGGGCTGGAGACCACCGCCGACTCGGCGACGGCCGGG
>MKWU01002271.1_pt1 | contig 29603 bp, 28 predicted proteins | sample 809101 | NCBI WGS metagenome assembly MKWU01 (sample SAMN05860141, study PRJNA318959) | sponge metagenome | host: Aplysina aerophoba | place: Slovenia: Piran, Adriatic Sea, Gulf of Piran | collected 2013-05-07 | reverse complement strand
CAATCTCCGGCGCCGAGGCCCCCGACCCCGGCTGGGAGGTCTACCCCGACTCCCGCCCCGGCTGCGGCTCCCGTTCTGTCGAGCCTGGCATCGCCGAGCGGCTCCCCCCCCCGGCGGGAGGCCGCCCCCCCCCCCCCCGCCCCCTCCACAGCGGCGCCGGCGACGACCTGCACGAGTTTCTCTTCGACCAGGGCCTCACCGACGGCCTCCCCGTCGTTCCTCCCACCCCCGAGCGCGTCATGCGCATGCTCGAAGGCACCACCCGCGACGCCCAGGACGTGGTCGCCGTCGTTCCCCCGAACCTGGCCCCCGCCACCGTCGAGAAGGTGGCCATCAACGCCGTCATGGCCGGTTGCAAGCCCGAGTACCTCCCGGTGGTCATCACCGCGGTCGAGGCCTGCGTGACCGAGGAGTTCAACGCCCACGGCGTCTGGGCGACAACCATGGGCGCCGCCCCCGCCGTCGTCGTCAACGGACCCATCCGCAACCACATCGGCATGAACATGCGCCTCGGCGCACTCGGCCAGGGCAACCGCGCCAACGCCTCCATCGGCCGCGCCCTCCGCCTCGTCATGCGCAACGTCGGCGGCGCGAAACCGGGCGGCACCGAGCGCTCCACCCTCGGCACCCCCATGAAGTACACGCTCTCCTTCGCCGAGTGGGAGGAGCGCAGCCCCTGGGAACCCATGCACGTCGAGAAAGGCTTCGATCCCGACGACAGCGTCGTGACCGTGTTCCCCGCCACCAGCGGCCCCCAGCTCCTGGTCGACCAGACCGCCCGCACGGCCCGCGCCCTGACCGGCATCCTCGGCCTCACGATGGCCGCCGTTGGCAACCCCCGCACCCCCACCGGCCACGTCCTCTTCGTCGTGTGCCCCGAGCACGCCGACACCATCTGGCGCGACCGCTGGAGCAAGCAGCAGGTCCGCGACTACATCATCGAAGTCACGAGCATGCCCCTCCGCGACCGCCTCGCCACCGCCGACGCGAGCGGTATCGAGCCCTCCCAGTTCGGCCCCGACGGCCCCACCGAGGAGCAACTCGACAAGCTCTACTCGAAGTTCCGCGCTCCCGAATTCATCCACATGGTCGTGGCCGGCAGCGAGGCCGGGAAGTTCTCCGCCGTTCTCGGAGGCTGGGCCAGCGCACCCGTCAGCCGCAAAATCGAAAACATTCCGTAACGTTCAGGACCGTTTCTCGCTGGCGCGTGCGGGTATCCCCACCTACGCTGGATGTGCGGGTGGCGATGACCGACCCCGGAAGAGGTACTGCGATGAGCGGTGCGATTGGACCCGGCAGCGAGGGCATGAACCTGGAGCACATCAAGACGTGCGTCCGTTGCGGCCTGCGCTACGACTGGCGCCGGTCTTCCAGTACGTCCCTCAAGATGACCTACTGCAGTCACCTCTGCGAAGCCGGCGACCTCGGCTTCACCCTCGAGGCGCTCCTGCACGCCGAGCCCCCCGCCAAGACCGAAGTCGAGGCCTCCGAGCCCGAGACCGCCGCGATCTAGCTTCGAAGCGCGCCGCCTACGTGACGAGCGGCGTGTCCTCCCGGTTGGCCCACTCGTACATCGATCCGTCGTACACGCGCACGTCCTCGTAGCCCAGCAGGGTCAGCGCGAAGGCCGAATGCGCCGCCCGGATGCCTCCCTGGCAGTACGTGATGGTGCGCCCTCCCGGCGCCACCCCCGCCTCCTCGAGCAGCCGCTGCATCTCCTCCGCTGGCAGGAAGCGGCGCGTGTCCGAGCGCTCGACCAAATCCGTCCACTCCAGGTGACGCGCCCCGGGAACGTGTCCGACCCGCTTGTTCCCCCGCGAGTTCGACCCCTCCCACTCCCCATCGCTGCGCACGTCGAGCACCGTGCAGGAGTCCGAGTCGTGCTCCGCAATCAGGTCCTCCGCGCTCGCATGCAGCGACGCGACCGTGCGCGACTCGAACGAGCGCGCTTCCGGGCGCGTCCCGTGGAACGTCACGGGACGCGCCTCGGTGAGCCAGCGATGCCAGCCCCCGTTCAGCACCTTTGCCTTCGTATGGCCGTAGTAGTTCAGCACCCACCAGAGCCGGGCCGCCACCAGCGCGTTGTTGTCGTCGTAGGTCACGACCGTCGTGTCCGCATCGACCCCGAGGCTGCCCATGAGCGTGGCGAACTCATCAGGCGGCATCACGAACATGCCCGCGCCGCCTTCGCGCTCGCCCTGCTCCTTGATGTAGTAGTGAACGGGCAGGTGAACCGCCCCCGGAATGTGGGCGCGCCGGTAGGCCTCCAGCGTCGCGCAATCGATGATCCGCACCTGCGGGTCGTCCGCATGCTCCGCGAGCCAATCCGGCTCCGCCAGCAACTCCGGTCGGGCGTACGGCATCGCTCACTCCTCGCGCTTCGAAGGTCCCGCGAAGGATAGGCCCAGCGCCCCCGCCCCGCTACGGCGCCCAGCGCAGGAAGTCGCTCAGCATCCAGCCCTCAAGCCCCTCGTCGGTGCGGACATGTATCCAGTAGCAGTCATGGTAGCCCTCGTCGTCCGTGGCACAGCCTGAATCACTCCGTTCGACAGAGAACCCGTGAAACCACCACGAGTGATCCTGATCCTCCCGGTAGTCTGGAGGCGGGGCCACCTCGACCAGCGATCCAGCTGGGAGGCAGTTCAGGCTCGCAGATTCCGTAGAGGGAGCCTCGCGGAGGTGGAGGCAGGGGCCGCTGGTTGATACTTGTAGCAGAAGACGATCTTCGAACGGCGGCAATTCTATCTGGGGCGAGAGTACTGGCTGGTCGAGCAGACGAAGCCAAGCTTCACGCTCGTCGAGGTGGAGCCGCAGTTCACTGCTGGTAAGCCCCCAGGACGTTCGGTTACAGCAGATCGAGACCGCGGCCTTGGCCGAAGCGAGCTGTAGCGTTCCGCGCAGTGCGGCGACTACTTGCCCATCACTTCCCACAACGGTCGCAGCTGGCAGCAAACACCAGCTCCTTTGACGCTTGGACTCCGTCAGAAACTTGGCGCAGTCGTCGAGGCCAAAGGTCCCGAGCCAGGAGGGGCGGTCGAAGCGCGTAGGGTCGTCGGGGGCTGGCAGCATGGGGCCGAGGGGGAACTGGCTTGCCCACGAGCCATCGACGCCCAGGACTCTCGTGCTGTCTGGCGTGTTCACGAGTAGCCCCGAGCTGTCGGCGAGCCATGGGCTTCCTTCGTGGTGGATACGGTCGAACCAACCGCGAGACGGTGCGACACCCTTGGCACGCAGCAGTTCTTCACCTGTCGTGGTATCGAAGAGCGAGGTCACCATCAGGTTCGAGTAGTGGGGGGAGTCGTCCGTTTGCGCCATGCGCCCCGCGTGCACCTCGGGAACAACGCGAGTCAGGGTGGCGACGAATCTGCCGTCGGGGGAGATGTCGATCGGGCTGGACCCGAGATGGATACAGGGCACTAGAACATTGCTCAGGACGTTTCCTGCCCAGCTATAGGCTGCAATCTTGCAGCTACTCCAGTCCCGGTGGCTGAAAGACAGGATGAAGCCCTGTCCACCATCGAGAATCTGGATATAGACGTTCCCGACAGATGGAAACTCGATTTTCTTCCAGCCGCCCTCCCACAAGTCGATCGAGTAGACGCCGTGGTTGGCCCTCAACAGCAGGTGGTCGCCGTTCGGGTCAGCCCACCATTGGGACCTGCTCCCTGCCGGGGCATCCAACTCGAACCAGGCAACTGCCTCCATCGTTGGATTCACCACCGCGTACTGGCTTCCCCTCGAGAAGATGATGTGCTCGTTCAGGCCGTGCGTTCCCTCCACGGGGGCGATGCCGTTCTGCACTACAAGGCCGGGTACATGAAGGCGAAGGGGAGCATCCCACTCAAACGTTCGGCCAGCCGCCCGATCGTGGAGAAGGCCCTGCCGGAACACGTACCGGTTGCCTGGTGAAGGCGAGAGGAGTGCTGTGGTCCCACTGCGTCCGCTGACCCAGCCCTCCACGGCTCCCGTGTCGACACTGAGGAAGAAAAGGCCACCCTCAATGTCAATCCTGATCCCTATCGTTTCCCCCGGGGCATACTGCACCCGCCCCAGGGCTTCGTAGTCGGTCGCAATCTCGCGTACTTCGGGCTGCCAGCGCTTCCTAGTCGCCCCTTCGGACTGGCCTGACGGCGTGGGGGCTGCCGGTACCGTCGGTTGGGGGGCTGGGGAGGGTGTCCCCGTTTGGGAGGCTGAAGTGGTCGGTGTCGACTCTACCGTTGGCGTCGCCACGCTCGAGGGAGTGGCGGCGACCGGTGTCGCCTCCGCCGTGCGTGTGGATGTCGGTGAGGGAGATGGAGGTGGCACTGGTCTCGCGCTAGCCCTCGTGGTCGGCGTTGCCGTTGGCGACGGGCTCGGCTCTGGCGCCGACACTGCTTCCTCACCGCCCCCGCAGCCCGACGCCGCCAGCAGGGCGCATCCCACCGACGCAAGCAGCCAGCCCGTTCGTGCCATCAGAAGGCCAGCCTAGGTTGCGACAGGACGAATTACCCCACCCGCCCCGCTATCCCAGCAGGTGCTCCTCGAAGTACAAGACCAGCCGCCGCTCCATGTACTCCAGGCCCGCCGCGTCGCGGGGCATGTGGCGCTCCTCCGGGAAGATCTGGATGTCGTACGGCTTCTGCGCCGCCGTCAGCGCCGTGATCAGGCGGGCCGTGTGGCGGAAGTGCACGTTCTCGTCGACCATGCCGTGGACCAGCAGGAGCTTCCCCGCCAGCCCCTCCACGTGCGTCGTGACCGCCCCCTCCCGGTACCCCTCGGGGTTGCCGTGGGGCGTCGACATGTACCGCTCCGTGTAGCCGGTGTCGTACCCGTCCCAGTCGACCACCGGCGCTCCCGCCACCCCGACGCGGAACACCTCCGGCGCTCGCATCAGCGACATGCACGTCATGTAGCCGCCGTAGCTCCAGCCGTAGATGCCGACCCGCTCGGGGTCGGCGATCCCTTCCTCGACCAGTTGCTCCACCGCCGCCACCTGGTCCTCGACCTCGACCGTGCCCATGCGCCGGTGCAGGTGCGCCTCGTACGCGAGCCCGCGGTTGGCGCTCCCCCGGTTGTCGACCGCCACCACGGCGAACCCGGCCTGTGCCAGGTACTGCGCGCGCAGGTCGACCGTCAGCGCCCAGTCGTCGAGGACGCGCTGGGCGTGCGGCCCCCCGTACACGGACACCACCAGCGGATGCGGACCCGCTCCCTCGGGCCGGTACAGCGTCCCGAACATGGGCGTGCCGTCCGCTGCCGACAGTAGCCGCAACTCCGGAGGCCGCAGTCCCTGTTCGGTGGCGGTCATGGATCGCTCCTCGAACAGGGTCGCGATCGCCTCGCCGCCGTCGGTGCGCCGCAGCGTCGTCACCGAGGCCCGTTCCCGCGACGAGAACGTGTCGACAAACGCGCTCCCATCCGGTGCGACCGCGCAGCCGTGCACCCCTGCCGCGACCGTCAGGCGCTCCACCTCCCCGCCGTCCAGCCCCACCCGGTACAGGTGCCGCTCGACCGCCCCCTCCCGCGTCCCGCTGAAGAACACCGACCGCCCCGCCTCGTCCACCTCCACGATGCGCGTCACCACCCACTCCCCTTCGGTCATCTGCCGCAACTCCGCCAGGCTGGCGTCGTACAGGTAGAGGTGCCGGAAGCCCGTGCGCTCGCTCGACCACAGCAGTTCGCCCGAGTCGAGGAAACGGAAGTCGCCGAGGTTCAGCCAGGGCTCGCTACGCTCTTCGAGCGTACGCAGGACCGTCCCCGTGTTCGGGTCGAAGAGGTGCAGGTGCAGTTCCGTCTGTTCGCGGTTCAGCACGACTCCTGCGAGCACGCCGTCCTGCCGCCAGACCACCCGGGGCAGGTAGATGTCATCCTCGTCGCCGAGGTCCATCCAGACCGGCTCGCCGCCGTCCGCCGCCACGACCCCCAGCCGCACCCGCGCGTTCGGCGCCCCCGCGAATGGGTAGCGGTGGTGCTCGGTGTCGAGCGCATCCTGACCCTGGTGCACGATCGGGTAGTCGGGGATGTGCTGCGCATCCACCTCCACGAACGCGATGCGCGATCCGTCGGGCGACCACCAGAAACCGTCGGATTGCCCGAACTCTTCCTGTGCGATGAAGTCCGCCAGCCCGTTCGTGAAGCCGTCCCCGGCGCCGTGCGTGAGCTGCCGCGCCTCCCCGCCCGACGCCGGTATCGCGAACAGCTCCCCCTCCCGCACGAATGCGAGCCGCGTGCCGTCGGCGGTCAGCCGGGGCGTGATTGCCCCCTCCGCCCCCCCGATTGCGACCGGCTCGCCGTCCCCCACGATTAGCCGCGGCCCCTCGCCCCCCGGCAGCAGGATCGTGCGTTCCGCCGCCTTCGAGGCGAAGCGGTAGTCGGTTACGCCCACGTCCCGCAGTCGCGCCCGCTCGCGCCGAAGCTCCTCTTCCCGCGAGATCGGCCCACCCCCGCCCGCCGGCCCCGCCAGCGCCCGCCGAGCCCCCCCCCCCCCCCCCCCCCCCCCCCCCCCGCCCCCCGCCGCCCCCCGCTCGCGATGTCGTACAGCCAGAGGCTGCGCACGAGCCCTCCATCCTCGGTCGCGAGGTAGGCGATGCCGCCCCCGTCGGGTGTGAACGACCAGCGAGCGGGCCCGCCCATGCCCGGGCGCGGGTAGCGCGCCACCTGCTCGATCGAGATGCGCGAAAACGGAGCCGTCATGCCTCCAGTGCCTCCGCCCGCAGCGCCTCGATCCCCTCCAGCGACTTCGGCGTCGCTGCCGATAGCACCTCCGCCTCGTCCTCGGTCACGAGCACGTCGTCCTCTATGCGGATACCGCCGAAGTCCAGCAATTCATCGACCCGCCCCCAGTCGACGTCGTTCCGGTACCGCTCGCGCAGATCCGCATCCTCCAGCAGCGCCCGGATGAAGTAGATGCCCGGCTCGATCGTCACGACATAACCTGGTTGCAGCGGCAGGTCCGCGCGCAGGTAGCGCAGCGTCGGACGGTCGCTCGGCGCCCGCCCTTCGAGGCAGCCCCCTGCGTCGTGCGTGGCCAGCCCGAGCATGTGCCCGAGTCCGTGCGGGAAGAACAGCGCCTGCGCGTCGCGTTCGACCAGCCCCTCCGCGTTGCCCCGCAGCAACCCCAGGTCGATGAGCCCCCGTGCGATCTCGACGCTGGCCGCGAGGTGCAGCTCCTTGTACTCGATCCCTGGCCTCGCCCCCGCGATGCCGCGCTCCTGTACGCCCAGTACGAGCTCGTACAGGTCACGCTGTACCCCCTCGAAGCGCGCCCCCACCGGGTACGTGCGTGTCACGTCGCTGGCGTACCCACCCACCTCCGCCCCCGCGTCGACCAGGATCAGCTCCCCCTCGCCGAACTCCCGTGCGGTCGGGGCGAAGTGCAGCGTCGCCGCGTTCGGTCCGCCTCCCACAATCGACCCGTAGGCCGTCCGCTCCGCCCCCGCCCCGAAGAACTCGACCTCGATTTCGATCTGCAGGGCCCGCTCCGACATCCCCGCCCGCGCCTTGCCCAGCCCCGCCATGTGCCCCCGGTGCGTCGCCGCCGCTGCTTCCCGCATCAGCGCCAGCTCGTTCGCGTCCTTCGCCCGCCGCAGCTCTGCCACCACTGTGCGCAGTCGCTCGTTCTCATCCTCGTCCGTCGCGAATTCGAGGCTGGTCCACGACTCGACCCCGTACTCCCCCGCTCGCAGTGTCAGGTCGTCGTTGCCGATGACGGCCACCGGCTCCCCCCGCCGCCGCTCCAACCACCCGCCCAGCTCCGACGCCGCCTGCACGCGCGCCAGCCCCGACACATCCCCCACCGCCGCCAGTGACGGCCCGTTGCCGGTCCACACCCGCTCCGCCGCTTCCGGCTGCGGTACGAACAGCGTCCAGCCCTCCCCGGCGTCGAACGCGAGCACCCCGCCCGGCTGCCCCACCCCCGCCAGGTAGCGATGCTCGGGGTGCGCGTGGTACTCGTGGAACTGGTCCGTCCCCGCGATCGGCAGCATCAAGCCCGCCGGCACGAGCACGACTCCCCGGTCGAGATCCCAGCGCGCCGCCGCTCGCTCCCGTCGCTCGGTCACGAGTGCCGTTGTGTCGCGGTCCTGCATGCCCGCAGTGTAGCGATCTCGTGTCGATCCCCGCCCGCGCAGGTGTACGCTGGACGGGACCCGGCTGGCGCCGCTCGTGCCTGCGGCAGGAGGGTCCATGAACGCCCGCGCCACCAACCTCGCTCTCTTCTTCCTCCTCCTGCTGGAGCTGGTCTCCGGGCTCGGCAGCTTCCTCGCCGGCAGCCCCGAGGGGCAGTGGGTCTTCTGGCTGCACAGCGCGGGCGGCCTCTCGGTGGTCGTGCTGCTCCTCTGGAAGTGGCGCATCGTGGTGCGCTCCTTCGCCCGTCGTGGCGCCGGGCTCTGGTCGTTCGCCCCCGCTCTCCTGGGCGTGCTCTTCCTTGGAATCCTCGTGACCGGCCTCTGGTGGCTGCTCGTCGGTCGCGGGACCCTGCTCGTCCCCATCTACGGCGAGATGCGTCCCCTCGTGCTGCACACCATTCTCGGATTGGCGCTCGTTCCCCTCTTCGCCCTTCACGTCGTGTTGCGCTGGCCGAGGCGTCCCGCCGCCGCCTTCGCGAGCCGCCGCGCCGTCCTGCGCCTCCTGGCCGTGGGCGGGGCCGGATTCGCCCTCTCCCGCGGGCTCGCCGTCGCCGCACCCCACTCCGGCCCCGACCGGCGCTTCACCGGTTCCCGCGAGGAGGCCAGCTTCACCGGCAACAGCCACCCCGTAACCAACTGGCTCGGCGACAACCGCCAGCGCATCCCCGCCGGCGAGTGGCGCCTTGAGGTCCGTGGCGAGGTGCGCGAGCCCCTCACCCTCGGCTACGACGAGCTGACCGCCCTCGCCGAGCGAACCCGTCGCGCTACCCTCGACTGCACCGGTGGCTGGTACACCGTCCAGGACTGGAGTGGCGTGCCCCTGACCGCCCTCCTCGGACGCGCCGGCCTCACGAACGAGGCCCGCAGCATCGTCGTTACCTCGGCGACTGGCTTCAGCCGTCGCTTCGGATTGGGCACGGCCCCCCGCCTCCTCCTCGCCACCCAGGTCGGCGGCGAACGGCTCAGCTCGGGCCACGGCTTCCCCGTGCGGCTCGTGGCTCCCGGGCGCCGCGGCTACAACTGGGTGAAGTGGGTGGTCAGCATCGAGGTCAGCTCCCGCCCCGGCTGGTGGCAGTCGCCCCTCCCCACCCAGTAGGGGCCTTGCCTCGCCTGTTGGTCTAGCATGGTGACGGACGCCCCCATGCGGATTGCCGGTTCAGCCATCGCCGTCCTCGCCTTCGACCTCTTCGGGGTGATGATCTCTTTCGACGACGACCTCGTGGCCGCCCGCCTCGCGTCGCACTGTGCCGATCCCGACGACGCCTTCGGGAAGCTGCACAAGCTCACCGCCCGCCGCGACATAATCACCGGGGTATCGACGCTCCCCGAGGTCCATCGGGAACTCGTCGACACCCATGGTCTCGCCCTCTCCTACTCCGAGTTCGAAGCTGCGTGGCTGGAGCCCTACCACGAGCCGGTTCCCGGCATGGCCGAACTGATGAAGGTGCTCTCCGGGCACTACCGCCTGGTGCTCCTGTCCAACGTCGATCGCGACTACTGGCAGGTTGTGCGGGCCATGCACCCTGAGTTCGACCGCTTTGAGTCGCTGCTGGTGTCGTGCGAACTCGGCATGGCCAAGCCCGACCCCGAGGTGTTTGGGCGTGTCTGCCAGCTGACCGGCACGAAGCCCTCTCAGTGCTTCTTCGTCGACGACACGGCGCCTAACGTCGAGGCGGCGCGGGAACTCGGGTTCCACGGGCACGTCTTTAGCAGCGTGGAGGGCCTGACCGCGGCGTTGCGAGAGGCGGACGCGATCGGGGTCTAGCCGACCCCCGCGGGCACGTTCCCCACCCCCTCGCGTAGGATCGGCAGTGATGCCCCTGACCGAATTCGGGCCCGTTCAGCACCTCTCCGCCGATGCCGTGGGCCAGCCGGGACAGCGCCGCTTCCGTCTGCGCGCCATCAGCCAGGCTGGTAGCTACGCCTTTGTCTGGATGGAGAAGGAGCAGCTCTCCGCCATCGGCGAGGCGATCGAGACGACGCTGGAGCATGCCGGCGCCGACCTTGCCGCTTCCGGCCCTGGGCAACCCGAGCCCGTGTTCCCACTCCAGCCCAACTACGAGCTCGACGTCCGCGCCGGGCGACTCTCCCTCGGCCTGAACGAGGAGACGCGCACCATCGTCGTTGTCGCCGCCGAGGGGGCCACCGAGGCGGAAGGCGAGGCCATCTCCATCGAGTTCGATTTCGACACCGCCCGCGGCCTGCGCGCCCAGATCACCGAGGTGGTCGCGGCCGGCCGGCCCCCCTGCCCCTTCTGCGGCGCGCCCATCGACCCCGCGGGGCATGTCTGCCCGCGCTCCAACGGCCACCAGCGCGAGGAGGAGTAGGGCTCGCCCCTACAGCCCCCGCAGGAACGCGATCATCGCCTCGTTCACCGCCTCGGCCGCTTCTTGCTGCGTCCAGTGGCCCACCCCGGGGATCATGACGGCGTCCCGCAGGTTCGGCGCAGCCGCCTCCATCTGCTTGCGCCAATGCGGCCCCATGAGGCCGACCACGAGGTCGCGGTCCCCCGTGATGAAGAGCGAGGGCGGAGTCACCTTCTTCCCGTTGAAGGCCGCCATCAGCTCCCAGTTCCGGTCGATGTTGCGGTACCAGTTCAGGCCGCCGCGGAAACCCGCGCGCTCGAACTCGCCCGTGAAGAAGTCGAGGTCGGCCTCTGTCAGCCACGCCGGGAGGTCGTCCCCGGGGTCCTGCATCTGGTCCAGGAAGCCTGCCGTCTTCGGAAGCGCCGTTGCCGCCGGATTCGGCGGGCAGTCCCCCGAGGCCGTGTAGAGCAGCATCCGCATGGAGCGGCGCACATCCGCCTCCATCTCCGCCTCCGCCTTGCCCGGCTCCTGGAAGTAGAGCTGGTAGAAGAAGTTGTCGCCGAACCGCTGCTTCATCCCCTCGGTCGGCGGGATCTTCCCCGACCACGCGCTCGGCGGGACGCTGAGGCCCGCCACGGCACGGATGCGGTCAGGGCGCAGGATGGCCGTGTTCCACGCGACGGGCGCACCCCAGTCGTGCCCGACGATCGCCGCCTGCTCCTCCTCCAGCGCATCCAGCAACCCCATGATGTCGCCGATGAGGTGGAGCTGCGTGTACGCCTCGATCGCCTCCGGCGCGTCCGTCTGGCCGTAGCCCCGTTGGTCCGGCGCGACCGCATGGAACCCCGCCTCCGCCAGCGCCACGAGCTGGTGCCGCCACGAGTACCACGACTCCGGGAAACCGTGGCACATCACCACCAGCGGCCCCTCCCCCGCCTCCGCGATGTGCATCCGAATCCCGTTCGTTTCCACGAACCGGTGCGTGATCTCAGTCATGCCGACCTCCCGCGCGCATCCTAGCCCGTCCCCTCGCAACGGAACTCGCTAGACTCCCGCCCACCGAGAGAGCAGTCGTCGGGCGCCGTCCCGCGAGTGAGCGCGTAGCGAAGCGGAGCAGTCGAAGGAGCAATCGAATGCGATTTGGAGTGCATCTGATCCAGCAGAACATCGAGATGGCGGAGCTGCGCCGCCTCTGGACCTGGGCCGATACCGCGGGCTTCGACTGGATCGACGCCTCGGACCACTTCTATGAAGCCCCCCTCGTCCACGAAAACCACGGCGATTACTGGGAGGGCACCACCATCATGACCGCCCTCGCCTGCGAGACAAAGAACCTGCGCATCGGTTCGCTCGTGCTGGGCATGAACTACCGCCACCCCGCCGTCCTCGCCAACGCCCTCGCCGCCATGGACCACCTCAGCGGCGGTCGCATCGAGCTCGGCATCGGCGCCGGCTGGTACGAGGACGAGTACCGCGCCTACGGCATCCCCTTCCCGCCCCTCGGCAAACGTCTCGACATCCTCGAGGAGGGCATCCAGGTCATCCGCCTCCTTCTCACCGAGGACCACGTCGACTTCGAGGGCGAGCACTTCACCCTCACCGACGCCTGCTGCAACCCCAAGCCCGTTCAGGAACGACTCCGCATCTGGGGCGGTGGCGTCGGGCGCAAGCGCACCCTGCCCATGATCGCCCGCCTCTGCGACGGCTGGAACGGCCCCTACCTGACCCCCTGGCAGTTCCGCCACCTCTCTCGCGTGCTGCGCGAAGCCTGCGACCGCGAGGAGCGCGACTTCGACGAGATCGAGAAGAGCGTCAACCTCAGCTTCCACCTCGCTGCCAACGAGGCCGCCCGCGCCCGCGCCGAGGAGCACACGCGCACGGTCTTCGGCGGCGCCATCGAGACCTGGCGCGAGCGCGGGCTCATCATGGGCACGCCGGACGAGGCGAAAGAGCTCGTCGCGGAATACCGCGACCTCGGCTGCGATCTCCTCAACATCGCCCTCCGCCCGCCCCTCGACTGGGAGGCGCTTGAGGCCTGGGCGCAGGAGGTAATTCCCGCCTTCCAGTCGGAGTGAGCCCGCACCGCCGTCTCCCTGGGTGACGGCCGGAGTCGCCCATTACCCCGTTGTTGGGGAGAATCACCCTTGGCGGTTCGGGCCGGCGAGCCTTCGCTCACGAAATGCGAAGTCCCGTCGGCGACCGCGGCCAACCAGACGCCAGCGCCGCACCGCTCCCACTGAACAAATGATGAATGCTCTTGAGACAGACACCCCATGACCGCGACTGCCGAATCTGAAGTCGCCAACGCCCTGCGGCGTAACATCGCCATCATCGCGCACGTCGATCACGGCAAGACGACCCTCGTCGATGCCATGCTCCACCAGAGCGGGGTCTTCCGCGCGAACGAGCGCGTGGAGGAACGCGCGCTCGATAACATCGACCTCGAGCGTGAGCGCGGCATCACCATCATGGCCAAGAACACGGCCATCCGGCATCGCGACTGCATCGTCAACATCGTCGACACGCCCGGCCACGCCGATTTCGGCGGGGAGGTCGAGCGCACGCTGACGATGGTTGACGGCGTGCTGCTGCTCGTCGACGCCTCCGAGGGCCCCCTGCCGCAGACGCGTTTCGTCCTGGGCAAGGCCCTCGAGCACGGCCTGCCCGCGATCGTCGTCATCAACAAGATCGACCGCAAGGATGCGCGTCCCGCGGAAGTCCTCGACGAGGTTTACGACCTCTTCATCGACCTCGAAGCGACCGAGCAGCAGATCGACTTTCCGGTCGTGTACGCGAACGCCAGGGCGGGCGTTGCCAGTCTCGAGCCGGACGAGGCCGGACTGAACTTGCGCCCCCTGCTCGACGCGATTGTCGAGCAGTTGCCTCCTCCTCGCGGCAACCCGGAGGCCGCCCTCCAGATGCGGGTGGCGAACCTCGATTCAAGCGATTACCTGGGCCGCATTGCGATCGGACGGATCGTTAACGGCCGCGTGGCCCTCGGCGACGAGATCGCCGTGTCGAAGCTCGATGGCTCGGTTGCGCCAACCCGCGTCACCAGGCTGTTCGTCTTTGACGGACTGGAGCGGGCCGAGGTGGAGCAGGCCGCGGCCGGGGACGTCATTTGCCTCGCCGGGATCGACGACATCACCATCGGTGAGACCATCACCGCGCCCGGCGACCCGCGGCCGTTCCCCCCGATGCACGTGGATGAGCCGACGGTCTCCATGATCTTCGGGGTGAACACCTCGCCCCTGGCCGGGCAGGATGGGCAGTACGTCACGTCCCGCAAGCTGCGCGAGCGACTTGAGCGCGAGCTGGTCAGCAATGTCTCGATTCGCGTACAGGACACCGATTCGGCCGACCAGTTGCAGGTGATCGGCCGCGGCGAGCTGCAGCTTTCGATTCTCATCGAGATGATGCGGCGCGAGGGCTACGAGCTGCAGGTCGGCCGGCCCCGCATCGTCACCCGCGAGCGAGGCGGCCGCGTCGAGGAACCGTTCGAGGAACTGGTCGTCGACGTGGCGGAGGACTACCAGGGCACGGTTATCGAAAAGCTCAGCGCACGTCGAGCGAAGATGACCCGCATGGTGAACCACGGCAGCGGCCGCGTCCGGCTCGAATTCCTGATCCCGACGAGAGGCGTCATCGGCTTCCGCTCCCAGTTCCTCACCGATACCCGAGGCACCGGCATCATGAACCACCTGTTCGCCGGCTGGGAGCCGTGGAATGGGCCCATCGCCGGGCGCCCCAGCGGGGCGTTGGTTGCCGACCGCGCGGGAACGGCAACCGCCTATGCCATTCACAACCTGCAGGAGCGCGGCGAGATATTCATCGAACCCGGGACGCAGGTCTACGAGGGGATGATCATCGGCGAGAACGCCCGCCCATCCGACATGGACGTGAACGTCACGAAAGAGAAGAAGCTCACCAACATGCGGGCGGCCGCTGCCGACGAGTCCCTGCGTCTCGTTCCCCCCAGGCTTCTGAACCTGGAGCAATCCATCGAGTTCATCAACGATGACGAGCTCGTGGAGATCACGCCGGGCAGCATCCGCTTGCGGAAGCGCATCCTGGGGGCGACGCCGAGAGCCAGAAGCCAGTCGGCGTGAGCGCGGCGTGCGGTTGAGCACCCGAGGGACCAGTCGGCGGGAGTGAGCGCGGAGCGCAGCGGAGCAGCCGAAGGACCAGTTGCCGCGAGTGAGCGCTGCGTGCGGCTGAGCACCCGAGGGACCAGTTGCCGCGAGCGAGCGCGGAGCGCAGCTGAGCAGCCGAAGGACCAGTTGCCGCGAGTGAGCGCGGAGCGCAGCGGAGCACCCGAGGGACCAGTTGCCGCGAGTGAGCGCGGAGCGCAGCGGAGCAGTCGAGGGAGCCAATCGTATTGACACGGCCCGTCGCGGCGGGCAACGTGCGCGCACAGAACTTCCGGAGGTTCCCATGTCCGACGAAAGCTACGCACCCGACCCCACCAGGGACCACGAGACGGTCTCCATCTATCCCATCGACGACGACGTCAAGGAAGAGCTGCTCAACACCGTTGGTGAGGCTGTCCTTAACTGGTCGACCAAGGACGGTTGGCCCGTTGGCGTGATGCACGCCGTCGTCTGGGCGAAGGGTTCCTTCTGGATGACCGCCGCCGCCCACCGCCACCGCATGGCCGCCCTCCGCCGCGACCCGCGCTGCTCCGTCGTCCTGACGAGCACCGGCACCCACCTGGGCCCCGGCAAGACGATCACCGCCAAGGCCCGCTGCATCATGCACGAGGACCGCGAGACGAAGGACTGGTTCTACCACGCCCTCTCCTTCCGCCCCGGGGCCGACCCCGAGCAGGCTGCCGCCTTCGAGAAGACCCTCGACTCGCCCCTGCGCGTCGTCATGGAGCTCGTGCCCGAGAAGTGGATCACCTTCGACGGCGCCAAGATGGGCATGGCCACGGCCGGTGTGCTCCCCGACGACAAGAAGGGGCCGCCCCTCAGCTCCGACGCTGTCCGCCTGCAGAAGGAGCTCGAGGCCCGCGGCCTGGCCAATCGCGACTCGTAACCGGGCGCGACCCAGTCCGTCTCGCCTCGTACAACTTCGCGCGGTACGGTCGTTGCAGACCTTCTCCGCGGAGGAAGTGCTGTGCGTGTGGGAATCCTGACCGGCGGAGGCGATTGCCCCGGTCTGAACGCCGTCATTCGCGCTGTCGTCACCAAGGGCGAGCGCCAGTACGGCGACGAGGTTGTCGGCTTCCGCAACGGCTGGGCGGGCGTCATGGAGGGCGACGTGATGCCGCTCAGCGCCGAGCGTTGCCGCGACATCCTGCCCCTCGGCGGAACCATCCTCGGGACCTCCCGAGCCAACCCCTACGCCATCGAGGGCGGCGCCCAGGCCGTCCGCGCGACCCTTGAGCGCGAGGCAGTCGAAGCCCTCGTCGCCGTCGGCGGCGACGACACCCTGGGGGTGGCCGGTCAGCTCGCCAGGGAAGGCGTCCCCGTCGTTGGCGTCCCCAAGACCATCGACAACGACCTCGGCGTCACCGAGCTCACCTTCGGCTTCCACACCGCCGTGCAGACCGCCACCGAGGCCATCGACCGTCTCCGTACGACCGCCGAGTCCCACCACCGCGTCATGGTCGTCGAGGTGATGGGCCGCGACACCGGCTGGATCGCGACTTACGCAGGTATCGCCGGCGGGGCCGCCGAGATACTCATCCCCGAGGAACCCTTCGACATGGCCGCCGTCTGCGACCGCCTCCGCGCCCACCACGGGCGCGACGTCTCCGCCTCCGTCGTCGTCGCCGCCGAGGGCGCCCGCCCCCGCGATGGCGAGATCGTCGTCCAGAGCGACCAGCGCGACGCCTTCGGCCACGCCCGCCTCGGTGGCGTTGGCCGCGTGGTGGCCGACGAGATCGAAGCCCGTACCGGCTTCGAGACGCGCCTCACCGTGCTCGGCCACGTCCAGCGCGGCGGCACCCCCACCGCCTTCGACCGCGTCCTCGCCACCCGCTTCGGCATCGCCGCTATCGACGCCGTCCACGACGGCCACTCGGGCAAGGCCGCCGTCCTCCAGGCCAACCAGATCCGCCTCGCCCCCCTCGAAGACCTGACCGGCAAGGCCAAGCTTGTCGACCGAGACCTCTACGAAACCGTCGCAGGCGCCCTCGTCTCTTTCCCTGACTAGGGCCGCGCCAGTCGGCTCCCTATCAACAGCCAACGCCCCTCCCTATAGTCCCCCCATGCCGCCACGACCCTTCCGCATCGACGTTCCTGACTCCGTCCTCGACGACCTTCGTGAGCGCCTCGCCCGCACGCGCTGGCCCGACGCCATCCCCGACACCGGCTGGGACTACGGCGCCGATGTGGGCTACGTCCGCGAGCTCTGCGACTACTGGCGCAACGAGTACGACTGGCGCGCCCAGGAGGCCGCGCTCAACGCCTGGCCCCAGTTCCTCTGCGAGGTCGACGGCGTCGACATCCACTACTGGCACGTCCGCGGCCAGGGGCCGAACCCCCACCCCCTCCTCCTGACGCACGGCTGGCCCGGCTCCATGTTCGAGTTCCTCCACCTCATCGGGCCCCTCACCGACCCCGCCGCCCACGGTGGCGACCCCGCTGACGCCTTTGACGTCGTCATCCCCTCCATCCCCGGCTTCGGCTGGAGCGGCAAGCCTGCCGAGCGTGGCTGGGGCCCCTCCCGCGTCGCCGCCGCCCTCGACCACCTCATGACCGCCGAGCTCGGCTACGAACGCTACGGCGCCCAGGGCGGCGACTGGGGCGCCATCATCAGCACCCGTTTGGGGGCCGCCCACGCGGACAACCTCAGCGGCATCCACCTCAACATGGCCCTCGCCGGTCCCCCCGACCCACCCACGGAGGCGGACCAGGCGGGAATCACCTCGCGCCGCGCCTTCCAGTCCCAGGAGACGGGCTACAGCAACGTCCAGGGCACCAAGCCCCAGTCCCTCGGCATCGCCCAGGCCGACTCCCCCGCTGGCATCGCCGCCTGGATCACCGAGAAGTTCCGCAGCTGGAGCGATTGCAACGGCGACGTGGAGTCCCGCTACTCGAAGGACACGCTGCTGACCAACATCATGTTCTACTGGGCGCCCAACAGCATCGCCTCCGCCGCCCGCATCTACTTCGAGGCTCGCGCCGAGGGCGGCATGGGTCGGGGCCCCGGTGCCGGGCCCATCGCCGTCCCCACCAGCTTCGCCGCCTTCCCCGGCGAGATCCTGCAGAGTCCCCGGCACTGGGTCGAAGCCGCCTACAACCTCGTGCACTACACGGGGATGCCCTCGGGAGGCCACTTCGCCGCCCTCGAAGAGCCCGACCACCTCCTCGCCGACATCCGCGCCTTCTTCCGCCAGGTGCGCTAGGCCACTCCGGACTCCCTGCCGAGCTTAGGCCCAGTAGTGGAAGAACCATGAATAGATGAAATAAGCCGGAATGGTCAGCGCCCCACCCACAGCCATGCACTTGGTGACCAGAAAGGCGGGTCGCTTGGGAGGCAGCAGCGCTTGTGCAATGACGAACAGCAAGGGACTCAGCCACACGGCGCTGGCGGCGCGGATGTCGACCGAGAAATCACTGCCGGCGAGAAGGTCATTGAAACCCACCAACGCGAAGAAAGCCGCTACCACCAGAGAGAAGCCGCCCACGATCGACAGCACTAACGACAGTGATAATCAGTGGGTCCGCAAGCGTCGGAGTAGTTGAACGCTTCATTGGTGCTAGGGGCTCCCGGTACCGTGATGGTAGCAACCAGAGGGCCGAATTACCCCATCCCGCCGCCCGCCCTAACGGCTGCTCGGGATATACTGCCCCGCGCGGATTTCGCCGCGACACCCGTTTGCGGTCGCATGCCCGGAAGGACCACGGATAACGAGATGCCCAGCCAATCGAAGCAGGAATGGCTCGATGGGACGTACCGCAAGGCGGTCGACCGTAACCCCGAGCGCGCCGAGTCGTTCCGGACCACCGGCGAGACCGTTCTCGACCCTGTCTACAGCCCCGAGGACGTGTCCTCCAACGGCGACCTCGGCTTCCCGGGCGAGTACCCCTTCACCCGTGGCGTCCAGCCCACCATGTACCGCGGGCGCCTCTGGACCATGCGCCAGTACGCCGGTTTCGGCACCGCCGAGGAGTCGAACGAGCGTTACCGCTACCTCCTCGACCAGGGCCAGACCGGCCTCTCCGTCGCCTTCGACCTCCCCACCCAGATCGGCTACGACTCCGACGACCCCATGGCCCTCGGCGAGGTCGGCAAGGTCGGTGTCGCCATCGACTCGATCGACGACATGCGCACCCTGTTCAAGGACATTCCCCTCGATCGCGTCACCACCTCCATGACCATCAACGGCACCGCTGCCGTCCTCCTCGCCCTCTATATCGCCGTCGGCAAGGAGCAGGGCGTGCCTGTCGAGAAGCTCGGCGGCACCGTCCAGAACGACATCCTCAAGGAGTACATCACGCGCGGGACGTGGATCTATCCGCCCACGCCCAGCATGCGTCTCATCACCGACGTCTTCCGCTACTGCTCCGAGAGCGTGCCCCGCTGGAACACCATCTCCATCTCCGGCTACCACATGCGCGAGGCGGGCAGCACCGCCGCCCAGGAGATCGCCTTCACCCTCGCGAACGGCATCGCCTACGTCGATGCCGCCGTCGCCGCCGGCCTCGATGTCGACGCCTTTGCCGGACGCCTCAGCTTCTTCTTCGCCTGCCACAACAACCTCCTCGAGGAGGTCGCCAAGTTCCGCGCCGCCCGCCGTATCTGGGCGACCATCATGAAGGAGCGCTTCGAGGCCCAGAATCCGCGCTCCATGATGCTCCGCTTCCACACGCAGACGGGCGGGGCCACCCTCACCGCCCAGCAGCCCGAGAACAACATTGTGCGCACCACCCTGCAGGCCCTCGCCGCCGTCCTTGGCGGGACGCAGTCCCTGCACACAAACTCGATGGACGAGGCCCTCTCCCTTCCCACCGAAAAGGCCGTCCAGATCGCGCTCCGCACGCAGCAGGTCATCGCCTTCGAGAGCGGCGCCGGCGACGTCATCGACCCGCTCGGCGGCTCCTGGTACATCGAGTCCATGACCGACCGCCTCGAAGGGGAGGCGCGCGACTATCTGAAGACCATAGAGGATCTCGGCGGCGCGCCCTCCGCCCTCGAGCAGGGCTTCCAGCAGCGCGAGATCCAGGAGGCCTCCTACCGCTACCAGCGCGAGATCGAGGAGAAGGACCGCGTCATCGTCGGCGTCAACGACTTCACCATCACCGGCGAAGAGCCGCCCGAGCTCCTGCGCGTCGATCCCTCCATCGGCCAGCGCCAGATCGAGCGTCTCCAGGCCCTCCGTGCCGACCGCGACAACGCCGCTTCCGATGCCGCCATCGCCGCCCTCGAGGAGGGCGCGCGTGGCACCGACAACCTCATCCCCCTCATCGTGGCCGCCGTCGAGGCGCGCGCCACGCTCGGCGAGATCAGCCACGCCCTGCGCCGCGCCTGGGGCGAGTACCGCGAGATCGTGGTCGTCTGATGGCCGAGGACGACACCCGAAGCTTCGCGGACGACCGACGCCGCCTTCTCGGCGAGCTTGAGCTCGAACGCAATCAGCTCCTGCGCAACATCGAGACCTGCCGCATCCGCGACATCGAGCAACCCATGATTGGCGACTGGTCCCTCAAGGACATCGTCGGCCACGTTGCCAGCTGGGAGGCGGAGGTCGTTAGCGCCTTCCGCGACATCCAGGAGGACAGGCGCCCAGCGCTTCTCGACTTCGAGAACGAACGGACTGATGCCTGGAACGAGGACCACGCCGCGCGCAAGCGCAGCCTCACCTTCTGGAGCGTCCTCGAACAGCTCAAGGCCGGCCGCGAGCGCCTGCTCGCCATTGTCTCCGAGTTCGACGACGCCGCCATTGGCGAGGAAGGGCGTGTTCCCAACCGCCTGCTCCAGGTCGTCGCGCAGCACGACCGCGAGCACTGGCACGTCATCGCCGCCTATCTCGCCGGAATGCCCGGCGTGCGCGAGTCCAGCGCCGCCGGAAGCAACTAGCACCCAAAGGAGCCCCATGCTCAGCAAGGTCCACCACGTTGGCATCGTCGTCCGCAGCGCCGACGATGCGCTTGGGTTCTACCGCGACGCTCTCGGCCTCCCCGTCAGCGTCGACCGCGTCATCGAGGACCAGGGCGTCCGCGGCGTCCTCCTTCCCTGTGGCGATGCCGAGATCGAGCTGCTCGAGCCCACCCGTGAAGACACGGGCGTGGCCCGCTTCCTCGAAGGCCGGGGTGAGGGCATGCACCACGTCTGTCTTGAGTCAGACGACTGCGCCGCCGACCTCAAGGCGGCTGCGGAGGGTGGGGTCCAACTCATCGACGAAGCTCCCCGTGCCGGGCTCGCCGGCATGATTGGCTTCCTCCACCCCAAGTCGAACCACGGCGTCCTGATCGAGTACGCCACGCCTGTCGAGGAGTCCCACGTCGGCCCTAGCGACGCCGCCCTCGCGCAGCGCATCGACCACATCGGCATCGTCGTGAACGACATCCCCACCGCCGCCGCCACCTACGAGCGCCACTTCGGCTTCACCCTCGATCCCGACCTTGGCGGCAAGGTCGACCGGCTCGGCATCGAGAACGCCTTCATGCTCGCCGGCAACGCCCACCTCGAATTCATCCGGCCCCTCGGCGACGAGGGACCGGTCGCAAAGTTCGCCGCCGAGCGGGGCGAGGGCTCGTTCCTCCTCTCGCTCGCCGTCGCCGATGCAGACGCCACCGTGGAGTCCCTCCGCGCCAGTGGCGCCCGCGCCGGCGATGCCAACGGCGGCGTCGCCTTCGTCTCTCCCCGCTCGTCCTTCGGCGTCAACCTGCAGCTGGTCGAGCGATCCTGACCCCACGGAACACAGGAGCAGCACCATGAGCGCATCCCCAGAGACCACCACCGATCAGAAGATCCGCGTCCTCATCGCCAAGCCGGGCCTCGACGGCCACGACCGGGGCGCCAAGATCGTCGCCCGCGCCCTGCGCGACGGCGGCTGCGAGGTCATCTACACCGGCATCCGCCAGACCCCGCAGATGATCGCCGAGGCCGCCCTCCAGGAGGACGTCGATGTCGTCGGCCTCAGCATCCTCTCCGGCGCCCACCTCGAGCTCTTTCCCCGCATCGTCGAGGAGCTGAAGTCTCGCGGCCTCGACGACGTGACCCTCTTCTGCGGCGGCATCATCCCCGAGGAAGACACGGATGCGCTTGAGGCGATGGGCTTCAGCGCGATCTTCCGTCCCGGCACCAACACCCGGGACATCGTGTCGTTCGTGTACGACAACGCCTCCTCCGAGTGAGCGACCTGATCGAACGGTTCCTCGCGGGCGAGCGCCGCGCCCTCTCCCGCATCCTCACGCGCGTCGAGAACGGCACGCCCGAGGGGCGTGAGTACCTGCGCCAGCTCTATCCGCGCTCCGGCCGCGCTCACACGATCGGTGTGACCGGCGGCGCCGGCTCCGGCAAGAGCAGCCTCACCGGTGCCCTTGCCGCCGAACTGCGCAGGCGCGGCCACGAAGTCGGCGTCATCGCCGTCGACCCCTCCAGTCCCTTCACCCAGGGCGCCATCCTCGGCGACCGCATCCGCATGCAGGACCTCGTCCTCGACCCCGGCGTCTTCGTCCGCAGCATGGCCAGCCGCGGCGCCCTCGGCGGCCTCGCCCCCACCATCGACGACGTTGTCGCGGTAATGGACGCTTTCGGCTTCCCCTACGTCTTCATCGAGACTGTCGGGGCCGGTCAGGACGAGGTCGAGATTGCCGGTACCGCCCTCACGACCGTGCTCGTCAACAACCCCGGCACCGGCGACGACATCCAGGCGCTCAAGGCCGGCATCATCGAGATCGCTGACATCCTCGTCGTGAATAAGGCCGACCGGCCCGGCGCCGATGTGCTCGTCAGCCAGCTTCGCGCACTCCTCTCCCTCGCCCCCAGCGAGGGCCGCGACATCCCCATCCTCTCGACCGTCGCCACCGCGGGCGATGGGGTCCCCGCCCTCATAGATGCCATCGACGAACACCGTGCCTGGCTCGACAGCTCCGGCGAACTCGACAAGCACCGCCGCCAGGAGGCGCGTCACCAGGTGCTCTCCGTCGCCCAGCGCATCCTCCTTGAGCGCATCCGCAACGCCACCTCCGAGGACGCCCTCGGCGAGCTCGTGGCCCAGGTTGCCGGGCGCGCCCTCGACCCGCATACGGCGGCCGAGCAGCTCGTCGAACAGGGCGAACTCGTGTGAGCGAGGCCCGCCAGCGCATCCGTGCTCGTTTTCGCAAGGGCGAGCGCGTGCGCCACATCTCCCACCTCGACGTGCTCCGCTACTGGGAGCGCGCCATCCGCCGCGCCGAACTGCCCCTCCTCTACTCGCAGGGATTCACGCCTCACCCCAAGATCGCCTTCGCCGCGCCCCTCCCTCTCGGGTTCATCGGCGAAGGCGAGATCGTCGAGGTGCTGCTGCAAGAGCGCGTCCCCCTCGATCGCTTCGCCGCCGATCTCAGCGGGCAGACCACGCCCGACCTTGAGCTCCGCGACGTGACCGAGGTCGCGCTCGGCCTTCCTGCCCTCCCCACCCTCCTGCGCTGGGCCGACTACAGCCTTGCGCTCGACGGCGTCACCCCCGCGGACGCGTCCGAGTCCGTCAACGCCTTTCTCGGCACCGAGACCTTCCCCTGGCGGCAGGAGCGGGAGGGCAAGAAAGCGCGCGAGTACGACCTCCGCGCCGGTGTCGCCTCCCTCCGGGTCGAAGACGAACAGGGCGGCGCTGTCGTCGAGGCGCGTCTGAGCTGCGGGCAGGAGCTGACCGTGCGTCCCGAACAGCTCGTCGCGGCCCTCTTCCCGCAGGCGACCGCGGACCGCTACATCCGTGCCGGGCTTGTGCTGGAGGAGCCCTCCGCCGCCCTCCACGCCTGGCGCGAGAGGGGGCGGTACGAGTGAGGCTCTACCTTGTCCGCCACGGCGAGACCGCCTACAACCGCGATGGCCTCGGCCTGGGCGTCGCCGACGCCTCCCTGACCGAGCTTGGCCTGCGCCAGACCGCCGCCGCCGTCGAGCGGCTCGCTGGGGAGCGCGTCGACCGCATCCTCACGAGCCCCCTCACCCGCGCCTCCTCAATCGCCCGCGACCTCGCCGAGCGCACCGGCGCACCCCTGGAGGTCCGCGACGAGTTGATTGAGATGGATGTCGGCGAGACGGAGGGCCTCCCCTTCGCCGAGATGCGCGAGCGCTTCCCCGGCTTCCTCGAAGCCTGGCGCGCACCCGACCCCTCGCAGGTCGCCATGCCCGGCGGCGAGAGCCTCGCGCAGGTCGCCGCCCCCCCCGGCCCCCCGGGGAGGCCCCCGCCCGGGGCGGCGGGCCCCGCGGAGGACGCCCCCCCCGCCTCGACCCGCTCGTTGCTGAGCTCCACACGCTTCCCGACGAGAGCGCCGTCGTAGCCGCCTCGCACAACTTCGTCCTGCGCCTCCTCATCTGCCGCCTGCTCGGCCTCGAAGTCGCCGCCTTTCGCGCCTTTAGCATCGACCTGGCGTCTCTCTCCACGCTCAGTTTGCGGGCTGGCCAGGCCTCCCTGCGCACCCTGAACGACCGCTTCCATCTCGACCAGTAATCATCCCGTTCCCTTGAATATTCGGTGAAGCGCCCCTAATTTGGTCACATGCCTATCCCGGTGTTCACTAGGACAACGCTATTTGTAGTCGTTTGTCTGCTGCTCACCGGCTATTTCGTCTATACCGCTTCATCCGGAACTGTGCGCCAGCGCCAGCAGAACGATGACCACGACGCTGCCATTGCCGAGATCGAAGACCTCCGCTCCAGGCGCGACCATCTCAACGCCGTGTACGACTACGTCGTTTCTGATGCCTACGTCGAGCAGGCGGCCCGGCGCGAGCTCGGCTACATCCGCGAGGGCGAGACGGCGTTCGTCGTCCTCAGCCCCCCTCCCCCCACCGACCAGCAGCCGTCCGGCGAGTGGTGGGAGCGGCTCTTCCCGAAATAGTGTCCGACCAGGCCGCGTCTCCCCTTGAGCGCGTGCGGCGCTACGCCGACGGCGAGCAGCTCTTCCGCCGCCTCGAGAAGGTCGTCGTGGCCGTCAGCGGCGGGCCCGACTCCGTCGCCGCCCTGCTCCTCCTGCAGAAGCTGGGGAACGAGCGAGGCTTCGAGGTCGTCGCCGCCCACTTCGACCACCATCTCCGCCGCGACTCCACCGCCGATCGCGACTTCGTCACCGCCCTCTGCGAGCGCCTCGATGTGCCCTGCATGACCGGCGAGGGCGATGTGCCCCTCGCCGCCACCGAGATGCGCACCGGCGTCGAGGAGACCGCCCGCCGCCTGCGCTACCAGTTCCTCGCGTTCGCCGCCGAGCGCCAGGGCGCGGGCGCCGTCGCCACCGGCCACACCGCGGACGACCTCGTCGAGACCGTGCTCCACCACATCGTGCGCGGCAGCGGCGTTCGCGGGATGCGCGGGATGCTGCCCAGCGCGCCTCTCCCCGGCATGCCCTCGCTCAAGCTCATCCGCCCCCTGCTGGCCCTCCCCCGCGCCGACACCGTTGCGGTCTGCGAGGCCGCCGGCATCGACTTCCGCGTGGACGAGACGAACGCGGAGCTCGCCGCCACCCGCAACCGCATCCGCCACACGGTCCTGCCCCTGTTGCGCGAGGAGAACCCCTCCGTCGACGCCTCTATCCTCGGCCTCGCCGAGAGCGCCCGCGAGCTCTTCCGTCCCGTCGAGCGCTCCGCCGACCTTGCCCAGCCCCGCGACCGCGCCCTCGGGTCGGTCGTATTCGAGCTCGATACGCTCCGCAGCCTCGGCAGCGAGGCGCGCCTGCTCCTGCTTGAGCGGGAAGCGGCCTTCCTCAAGGCGGAGGTCGACGCCAACCGCACGCGCCTCCACAACCTCGACGCCGTGCTGGCGCGGGGGACGGGCCAGGTCGTCTTCGGGGGCATGACCGTCGAGGTCTCGGCTGGCGCCGTGCGCTTCTCCGGCGAACGCGACGATGAGCCCCTGCCGCTCCCTGAGCAGTTCGTGAACCTTCCCGGCATCACCCGTGCCGGCGAACGCGTCCTCCAGGCCGCCACCTCCCCCTTCCCCGACCCCAGCCCCCCCGCCGTCGCCGTTCCCGCCGACCGAATCGAGGGCGCCCTCCGCCTCCGCCCCCTCAACCCCGGCGACCGCATGGTGTACCGCGGCTACCGGCGCAAGGTCAGCGGCATTCTCAGGAAGACGGCGCGCGTCCCCGCCTGGGACCGCCCCGGACTGGTCGCCCTCGCCGGCCGCGAGGAGGTCGTCGCTGTCCTTGGCGCGAATGTCGCCATCGCCGATGGCTGCGAGGGCGACGACTGCTACTTCTTCCGGCTCGCCCCGCCGCCGCCGCCGCTACGTGTGGACGGCGGGTAGCACTTCCTCGATCAGCCGCTGCGTCTGCGCGTAGGCGTCCTCGTCCGAGTCCGCCAGGGGCCGCAGGACGAACTTGCTAATGCCGCAGGCCACGTACTCCTGCGCCCGCTCCGTGATCTCCTTCGCGCCGCCCACCGCGAACAGCGCCTCCGGGTCGAGTGCCGCGAAGCGGCTGTACGCCTTCGCCGTACGCGCGATCGGCTCGTCGTCCCAGCTCCCGAAGCGGAAGGGGAAGCCGGCCCCGTAGTGGTCTTCGTCGATGGCGCGCCCCGCCTCCGCCGCTGCCGCCTTGATCTTTTGCACGACGGGCGCCACCTGCTTCGGCGTCTGGATGCCCGCCAGCCACCCCGTTCCCCGCAGCGCCGTCCGCATGACCGCCGCATCGCTGCTGCCGCCGATCCAGAGCGGCAGCGGCTGCTGCACCGGGCGCGGCGTGATCGACGCCGACTCGTACTGGAAGTGCTCGCCCTCGAACGTGACCTCGTCCTCCTCCCACAGCCGCACCATCAGGTCGATCATCTCGTCGGCCATCGCCCCCCGGCCCCGTGGCTCCCGTCCCGTCGCCTGCCACTCGGGCGCGTTCAGCGCCCCCACCCCGAAGGCCGGCAGCAGGCGACCGTCGCTCAGGTAGTCGATGGTCGCGCACTCCTTCGCCAGCACCAGCGGATCCCGCAGCGGCAGCAACACGACATTCATGCCGAATTTGATCCGCTCCGTCGCACCGGCGATCGCCGCCATCGTCGTCATCGGTTCGAGGGCGCTCTGCGGGCCGACCAGCCGCTCGCTCAGCCAGATCGAGTCGACTTCGCTCTCCTCGCAGAGGTCGACCCAGCGGAAGAACGACCGCGGAGTGGTCCCCGGCAGTAGCGCTGCCCCCAGCCCGATGCGTACGCTCATCGCGACTCCTCCACCCGCATCCTAGCCGCTCGCGTCCTTCCCTACTTGGCGATCTGCCGGAAGTATTCCTGGATGCGACCGTGCAGCCCCGCCTCCGCCACCAGCAGCCCCCGCACGACGGGACTCGGCTGGTTGAACGGGATTGGGCCGCCGAGCACGTCCGTCACCGCCAGCCCCTTCGCCAGGCAGAGTGCCGCCCCCGCCGCCACATCCCACTCCTGCCGCGCGTACCACGTCACCACCACGTCACCCTTCCCCGCTGCCACCAGCGCCAGCCGGTAGGCGACGCTCCCAACCCCTCGGGTGTGCGCATTCCCGGGCAGCGGCGGCACCTCGCCCAGCATGTCCTCCCCGCGCCCTACCAGCGCGAGGTACTCCCGCGTGCGGTCTCCGTTGATGGTGGCCTCGGGTGGCGGGTCCGGGCAGATTGCCGTGTGCATCTCGTCTGTTGCCGGGTTGTAGACCACCCCCAGCGCAGGCCGGCCCTTCACCACCAACCCCACCGAGATGGCGTACTCGGGCAGCCCCTGCAGGTACTCCCGTGTCCCGTCGATGGGGTCGACCACCCACACCCGTTCCCGGTCGAGCCGCTCCGCCGTGTCGCGATGCTCCTCACCCAGCCAGCCCGCGTCCGGGAACGCTCCCGTGAGCGCCTCGTGCAGGATCTCGGAGGCGTGGATGTCCGCCTCCGAGACCAGCTCGTAACCGCCCTTCCGCCCGTAGCGCAGCCCCTCCTCCCGCATCTTGGCGACCTCCCGGCCCGCCTTCCGGGCCGCCTCGGTCGCCACCTCCAGCTCGCGCTCAAGCATCGCCCCACTCTGGGGGCCGCGTCCCCTCGGAGCAATCGCCAAAGGTCGAGCACCAGTACACTGACTTTCATGCCAAACCGCCTCGCGGACGAGACAAGTCCCTACCTTCAGCAGCACGCCGAGAACCCCGTCGACTGGTTCCCCTGGGGGGAGGAGGCCTTTGAGAAGGCCAGGAAAGAGGACAAGCCCGTCCTCCTCTCCGTCGGGTACAGCACCTGCCACTGGTGCCACGTGATGGCCCACGAGTCGTTCGAGTCGCACGAGATCGCGGGCGTCATGAACCAGCATTTCGTCAACATCAAGGTCGACCGCGAGGAACGCCCTGACATCGACGGCGTTTACATGACCGCCGTGCAGGCGCTCACGGGTCAGGGCGGCTGGCCCATGACGGTCTTCCTCACGCCCGAAAAGAAGCCGTTCTTCGCCGGCACCTACTTCCCCCCCGTCGACGGCCACGGTCGCCCCGGCTTCCCCCGCCTCCTGGAGACCATCAACGCCACCTGGAGCGAGCGCCGCGAGGACATCGTCAACTCTGCGGAGTCAATCAGCGACCAGCTCGCCGAGGCCGCCACGCGCGCCGCTCCCGAGGAAGCCTTCGACCCCACCGTCTCGGAAGACGCTGTGCGCGCCATGCTGCGTTCCGCCGACGACGTCTGGGGCGGCTTCGGCACTGCCCCCAAGTTCCCCGCTCCCGCCAACCTCGAGTTCCTGCTCGGACGCGCCGCCCGCGCCGGCGATCCCGAGCACGGCGACATCCGCGCCATGCTCGAACGCACCCTCTGGGGCATGGCCAGCGGCGGTATGTACGACCAGATCGGCGGCGGCTTCGCCCGCTACAGCGTCGATGTCCAGTGGCTCGTCCCCCACTTCGAGAAGATGCTCTATGACAACGCCGCCCTGGCCCGCGTCTATCTGCACGCCTTCCAGCTCTTTGGCGACCCCGACCACGAGCGCGTCGTCCGCGAGACGCTCACCTACCTCGAACGCGAGATGCTGGACGAGGAGGGCGGCTTCTACAGCGCCCAGGACGCCGACAGCGAGGGCATCGAGGGCAAGTTCTTCCTCTGGACGGCCGACCAGGTGGCCGACCTGCTCGGCGACGATGCCGCCGCCTTCAACCAGATATTCGGCGTCTCCGCGGAGGGCAACTTCTACGACCCGCACAACCCCGAGCTGGTCGGGCGCAACGTGCTCTCCCGCCGCACCGACCCCTTCCCCCGCCCCACCGATCGCGCTGCCCTCGCCGAGCGCATCGAGGGCTGGAAACGCACGCTCTTCGAGGCGCGCGCCCGGCGTATCCCGCCCCAGACCGACGACAAGGTGTTGACCTCCTGGAACGGCCTCGCCCTCGCCGCCTTCGCCGAGGCCGCGCGTGTCCTCGGCGACCCCCACCTGCGCGACATCGCCGTGCGTAACGCCCGCTTCGTCCGTGAGCGGATGTGGTCCGGCGGTGTGCTCCTCCACACCTACAAGGACGGCGTCGCCCGCATCGAGGGCATGCTCGAGGACTACGCCTACTACGGTCTCGGCCTCATCGAGCTCTACCAGCTCACGGGTGAGCGCGAGCATCTCGACTGGGCCAACGAGCTCCTTGATGTGGTCGTCGAGCGCTTCCGTGATACCGAGGGCGGCGCATTCTTCGAGACCGCCGAGGGCGCCGAGGAGCTGCTCTTCCGCCAGAAGCCGCGCTTCGACCAGGCCACCCCCAGCGCGGGCGCTTCGACCGCCCTCCTTGCGCTCATGCTGCAGCGCTACGGCCTTCGCAACGACGGCGAAACCATCGCCCGCGAGGTCGTGGCCGGCGTGCAGGGGCTCATCCTCGACGCCGCCACCGGTTTCGGCGCGACCCTCCAGGTCATCGAGCTGCTCGCCTCCCCGCCGCGCGAGCTCGCCATCGTGGGCGATGCCGAGGCGCGCGCCCCCTTCGAGCGGGTCGCCGCCGGTCGCTTCCTCCCCGGCCTCGCCCTCGCCCCCGCGGCCTCGCCCAACGGCCGCGCGGTGCGCGATGCCCGCGAGGCTCCCGAAGCCGGCGCCACCGCCTGGCTCTGCGAGAACATGGTCTGCCAGCTCCCCGCCGCTTCCCCCGCCGA
>MKWU01002270.1_pt1 | contig 29605 bp, 26 predicted proteins | sample 809101 | NCBI WGS metagenome assembly MKWU01 (sample SAMN05860141, study PRJNA318959) | sponge metagenome | host: Aplysina aerophoba | place: Slovenia: Piran, Adriatic Sea, Gulf of Piran | collected 2013-05-07 | reverse complement strand
AGTCGGCGTCTTGATGCCATATTCAAAAAAGGTGGGATGCAGACCTCTTGCTGCATCCCACCCAACTTGGAGTTCAGGAATTGCATCCAACTGTCGTGAAATAACGGCATCGGTTCCGGCTTGCCCGACGGGCTCCGGAACGGCTGATTGCTGGCCATGACGCAAAAGGGGCGATGCAGCCGGAAGGCTGCATCGCCCCTTCATCATCAGGAGTTCAGAATGCTCTCAGCCGCGGAAGAAACGGGGACCGACCAATACGACCGGCAACAGGGGTCGGCACCGGACCACCGCGTCCGGGTAGCCCTGCTGATGGCCACGGCGACCCATTTCAGTACCTCACCCGAACACCGGCAGGATGAAAACAAAAATGCAGACACAACCGCTTCCGCTGGACGGCCTGATGCACTGCGCCAGATGCGGCGAAAGCATGCGGACATCACCGCCGCCAAACCGCAGCTACCGCTGCTCCAACGGGTGCGACACCTACATCGACGCCGCGAGCGCCAACCGCATACTGATCCGGCAGATCATGCAAGACGCCGTGTCGCATGAGGCCGCGGCGGAACTCCAGGGACCCGTGGAAAGCCAACTGGCGGAGCATGTCCGGCAGGAGATGCCTGGCGTCAAGCCGCCCGCCGTCAGCGCGGAGTGCATCATCCGGTACGCCACCGACCCCGAGACCTATCTCGACGGCGACGCCGAAACCGCGTCCGAACTCATGAACATCATCGTCGAGCGCATCGACGCCGATGACCATAACGCCATGATCACGTACCGGTTCACATCGCTGCTGGACCGACTGGCGGCAGGACCCCGACGCCAGAGGGTCAATCTCCAACCCAACTCCCAGATGGCGCCGGTTGCTCCGTGCCGGACCTTCGACGCGAAACGATAACCACACACCGGAGAAATCACATGGCGGACCACGTCCGAAGCCTCGGCGGCGTTTTCGATGGCAATGGTTGCGAGGTATTCCGCCATGCCACGCGCGCCCAGCGCAGCAACAACTGCGGTTGCCGTCGCTACGACCAAGCCTGTATCCCGCGTCGACCGCTGGCTGTAATGTCTCTGAGCGACGCCAGGGACTAGCCCCGATGCTGCAACGTCTGCGCGACCTGACGGCACAGTTCCGGCCGAGACCGTCGCCGGAACACGCAATTGTCAGGTTGGAAACGTGCACAGAGTAGCCGAATTTCTGCACAGGAGTCACGGAGACGCGGTTTGCGGGCCCGCAGGCGTCTGAATAGGTCCAGGGACCGTTCAGGCCCTGAAATCGACCCAGGGCGCCGAAACCGAAGCAACGAAAGGTACCCAGCCAAGGCGAGGGATAACCCTTTGCCAACGCAACCGTCGAAACCGTGGGGGTATGCCCGCCGTCGCACCACGTGTTCGCGAACGTAGAAGAGGTCAACGATGGCGAGAAAGAACAACCGCCACTCGGCACCCTTGCGAATGCCCATCCCCGGTCTGGAACCCCCACCGTCGGCCTTCTCCGCATCGTCTGAACTGGACCACCGCGACCACCAACGTCGCCGTGCGAACAGCAACCGCGTTTAGCTGACCAACATAGATCAAGCGCGTCCTCAAGAGGGCCGGCTCAATGAGCCGGCCCTCTTTTTCGTTCTCACCACCCCGGTTCTGCCGAGCGGCAACGCGAGCCGCTCACTGAGCCGGCAACCCCGCCACGCGTTACCCGGAACGCCAAGCGTCCCGGGCTTCTTTTCGACAACCGCCGGTATAACCCCGCACGCCGGAAAAAGACCAACGGTATCGCCGCCAGACGACGGACGATGCCAACTCAAAGACAGGAACTCCAACGATGACCGACAACCCCCTGAACGCCGCCAACCGCGGCGTCTACATCGCCGACAACCTGCCGTTCCTGCGCAGCCTGAACGACGCGTGCATCGACCTGGTCTGCATCGACCCGCCGTTCGCCAAGAACGAGACTTTTGGCCGCAAGAGCGGCTGAATACCAAGTTAATCCGAGCATCGTAGCCGCGCTGATGCTCCAGCAGCTCAATGTGGTCCAGCAAGCAGCATAGTTAGGATTCTGAAAAACTTCGGAACTCGCGTTAGCCGCGATCGGAGATGTCGCCCAGCACAATCTGCTTGCGGTGTTCTGACTACCGGCAAACCCGTTACACTACGGCCAACCATACAATTCCACAGGAGCCAGCAAGATGCCCATCGCGAATATCCAGGACGCCCGCGAAGTTGAAGACAGCCTGCGGAACATCCTGGCCGCTTCCGGTGCGGACGCTACGTCCGCGTCGATACGAACTCTGTTGGTGGAAACTCTCGACTTCGATTACGCTGACCGACTGGTACCGCTGAACAGCACCCACACCAACCTACCGTCCGACGCCCGCCTGCTGGCCCGGCGCGACGGCGTCAGCGCGCTATACATCCCGCTGGACGACGCCGACGGCAACCAGGTCACCGGCGCAGTAGCATCCGCCGCAGCCAAGGTCATCGGCGACACCATTGCCGACGAGCCGCTGGTGATGTTCACCAACCGTGACCGTGACCAGTTGCACGTCATCTACCCCGACCTCTCCGGCAACCGGCCCGCCCTGCAGAGAATGGTGGCACACCGAGACCAGCCCAGGCGCACCGTGGTCCAGCAGATTGCCAACCTGTGGCACGACTACGGCGTGCTGGGCAAACCTCTTGGCGAAGCTGTCCGCAACGCTTTCAATGTCCAGCCCGTCACCAATGCCTTCTTCAAGGACTACAAGGCCGCCTACGACGACGCAGTAGCCCTGCTTTCCGACCAACTGGAGCGACAGGACGCTGAGCAGTTCACGCAGACGCTGTTCAACCGCCTGCTGTTCACACACTTCGTCAGCCGCAAGGGCTGGCTCAAGTTCAACGGCGATACCGACTACCTCAATGCCCTTTGGGCCGATTACCGAGCCGACGGCAGGCAGGCCAATTTCTATGCCGGCCGGTTGCACTGCCTGTTCTTCGACGGCCTCAATAATCCAGACGGGCGAGACCTGACCGACGGACTCAGCCCATTGATTGGCGAGGTGCCCTTCCTCAACGGCGGCCTGTTCGAGGAAACGGACTTGGACCGTCGCGCCGTGAACGCGGTGCCTGACGCAGCTATCGCGCCCCTTCTCGGCGACGGCAATAACCCTGGCCTGTTCAACCGCTACAACTTCACTGTGACGGAGTCCACCCCGCTGGACACCGAAGTGGCCGTTGACCCGGAGATGCTGGGCAAGCTTTTCGAGGAAACCGTCAACGAACGCCAGAGCAACGGCACCTACTACACTCCGCGCCCTGTAGTCGCCTTCATGTGCCGCGAGGCCATCAAAGGCTACCTGTCTGGCAAGAACATCGACGGTTTGGACGACGCCAAAATCGCCGATTTGGTGGACAACCGCAACCCCGACGCCATCACGCCGATGCAGGCGCCGGCAATTTACGAAGCGGTCAAAAACCTGAAGGCCCTCGATCCGGCGTGCGGTAGCGGGGCATTCCTACTGGGGATGCTCCAAGAAATCTTGGCCCTCAACGACAGCCTGTTCCGCGCTGGACATACAGCGGAAAGCCTGTACCGGCAGAAGCTGGACATCATCATCAACAACATCTACGGTGCGGACAAAGACACCTTGGCCGTCAGTACGGCAATGCTGCGCCTCTGGCTTAGCCTAGCTGTTGATTTTGACAGCGACGGCACGCCCGACCCACTGCCTAACTTGGATCTGAAACTGATGGTGGGCGACTCCATCGCCGGCCCCGACCCACGGATGGTGACGAACTCGACCTCCGCTCCAGAATCTCAACAGATGGACTTCACCACCTCGGGCATTGACGACAGTGATCTCAGGGGAAACATCGCCGCTTACACCAACGCCCAAGGCCAATCCAAGGCGGCACTCAAGGCAACGGTGGAAGCCATCAAGGCCAACTTGCGCCGCCGCATCCCGGGCGCCGCTCCGGCGGGCGTCGTGGAGTGGCGCATCGACTTCGCCGACGTGATGCTCAACGGCGGCTTCGACGTGGTGATCGCTAACCCGCCTTATGTGCAATTGCAACGTAACGGCGGTGAACTGGCAAATCTGTACCGCAATGTCGGGTACGCCACATTCGCCAGGACGGGAGACATCTACCAACTTTTCTTCGAACGCGGCTGCCAACTGCTCAACTCCGCTCACGGCATCCTGGCTTACATCACATCCAACAGCTGGCTGAAGGCAGAATACGGAAAAGCTACCCGCCGGTACTTGGCGGAACGGCACACCCCGACCCTACTGCTCGAAATGGGGAAGGATGTCTTTGACGAAGCCATCGTCGACACCAGCGTCTTGCTGCTCAGACAGAAGCCGAGCGACAACCGCGACGGCATGGCGGTACGGGCAGTAGACATCGACCACCTGGAAGACAGTCTCTTTCCTCCACCAGCAGAGCAGTGGGGATTGACGCGCCCCAACGGCGACGCGCCTTGGAGCATCCTGTCGAAAACAGAACAAAGCATCATGGACAAGATGATGGCTGTGGGAACACCGCTGAAAGAATGGGATATTGCGATTTATCGCGGAATAACCACCGGCCTCAACGAGGCCTTCATCATTGATAACCGGACTAAAGAAGCACTGGTCAATGCGGATCCGAAGTCCGCTGAAATTCTCAAACCCGTGGTTCGCGGCCGTGACATCCGACGCTACCGTGCACAGTGGGCCAGCCTTTGGCTCATTGACACTCACAATGGGCATGGCGACACGCCGGCTATCAACATTGACGATTTTCCCGCGGTCAAAGCCCATCTGGACGGCTACTATCCTCGCTTGGCGAAACGGTACGATAAAGGGACGACTCCGTACAATCTCCGTAACTGCGCTTACCACGCAGATTTCGCTGGTGAGAAATTATTTTGGATGGATCTGACGGACACCGGCAGATTCGCCTACGAAGATGGTGAGAGGTTCTGCCTGAACACCGTGTTCATGATGACCGGGCAAGCTCTCAAATACCATTGCGCGGTTCTCAATTCCAAATTGGTAACGTGGTTCATGAGCCATACCGCACTGAACTCTGGTATGGGAGTCACCAGGTGGATAGGACACACGGTTGAACAGATTCCTGTCCTTGATGCTACGGACGAGCAGCGAGACCTGTTGGTGCGGCAGGTAAACCAGGTCCTTGAGCAAAAAGCAGCTGACCCTGCTACAGACACCAAGAGCCACGAAGACGAGATCAACCGATTGGTTTACACGATGTACGGCCTCACGGACGATGAGATTGCAGCAGTAGACGAAGGCTACCAAGCTGCCTGAGCTGCACTTCATAAACTGAGGAAACGGGCCGCGAGATCCACCGGCTTTATCAGGAGGTGACCGCTCGAATTTCGTCCGCGTTCAAACCATAAAGGGCATTTACCGCGCAATCTACCTCAGCCTGTAGTTCTCTCAGGGCTGCTGTGTGACCAGCAGGTTCTTCCAAGATGCGGTCAACGAGTTGCGTGAAAATGCGCTGGTCAGCAGTGCCGACATGCGGGACTGGCAGTCGTTCGACCGCGAATTTCTTCCACTGAAGGACTCCCATTCCAGTAGTTAGAGCTGTGGATTCCATGAACCACGTCACGAGGCTACTGTTGAGTACCGCGCACAGGTATTTCAGAGTACTGCCGGTCATGATGAACCCTTTGTCGTTGCAGAACAGTTCTTGGTCGGAGTAAGCAAATCTGCCCTCCGGGGACATATCCATCCAAAGCAACTTCTCCTTCGAGAAATCTGCGTGGTAAGCGCAGGTATCCTGCATTTCGTACCAGGCGTTGCTGGTCTTTTTGCGCGACCTGGTTCCGTCTGGAAGCTTCGTCCCACTCTGCTCAAGCCGGGCTTTACCGAAGGAGAGCAGATGCTTTTTCACTGCTGGGTAATCGTCGATGCTGACGCCAACGGCGGGAAAAGTTGCGATCAGCCACAGGCCCGGCCACTCGGCCTTGTAGCGCCGGATGTCCCTCCCTCGCACAACCGGTTTGAGAATTTCGGAGGACTTGGGGTCCTCGGCGACTAACGCGTCTTTAGTCCGGTTATCAATGATGAAGGCCTCGTTGAGGCCGGTGGTTATTCCGCGATAAATCGCATACCGAAGCATTACTCCGTCAGCGCACAACCGCGTGGTGTCCAAAGTCGACAACACAGCACCACTGCAACTCTGAGATGCCAATCCCTACAAGTCCCTGCCAAATCCTGCACCGTCATACTCCCAACCCGAACGTCGCGTAGGACCACCTACGGAGGCGACATCAGTCAAACAAGGAGCATGAAATGGAAGCCTTGGCAGTAACCGACTGGAACCCGCACCAACAGGCTCTTTCTGCCGAGTTGGCCGACAACACCCGCGCCGCATACCGGAAAGGCTGGAGCAAATTCGTGGAATTCTGCGCCGCCGACCGCATTGGCGACCCTCTGTCGGCATCGCCCGACAGGGTAGCGAGTTTCTTCGTTCACTTGGCCACTCACCCGAACCCCCAGAGCGGTGCGACGCTTTCGATGGGCACGGTGGCGCTCTACAAGAGCGCCGTCAACAAAAGATACCTCGAGGCTGGAATACCATCCCCGACGAACCATCCTGTGGTCCGTTCCACGCTCAAGGGCCTGGCGAGGCTCAAAGGCTCCTCAAGGCGCAAGGTTGAGGCATTGCGGGAATTCCACGTCGAAGCCATGCTGCAAGCAACGCCCGACAGTCTGATAGGCAAGCGAGACGCAGCGGTCATCGCCGTGGGATTCGCTGGGGCTTTACGTCGTTCAGAGATTTGCAACCTGAGCGTGGAGGATGTTGAGTTCCTTGATGCCCGGGACAACCCCGAGGACCGAATGGTCATCACGATCCGTCATTCCAAAACTGACCAGCAGGGCAAGGGGCAAAAGGTACCTATTCTGGACGGAGACGGGGTCCGTCCGATTAACCGCCTGCGGATTTGGCTGGAAGGTTCGGGGATAACCACTGGACCTCTCTTCCAAACCATGAAACGAGGAGGCACCTTGCGAGGAAAGCCGTTGCATCACAGCGACATTCCTCGTATCGTCAAGCACTACGCAGAATTGGTTGGACTCGATCCGAAGGACATAGCAGGGCATTCGCTGAGGGCAGGGTTCGTCACCAGCGCGGCGGTTCATCACGCGCGGCTGGACAAAATCATGGCTGTTACTCGCCACACTAATCCGGCAACCGTAATGGGGTACATCCGCGACGCCGATGCCTTCACTGACCACGCGGGCAGGAACTTCTTGTAGGAGGACTGGTCAACAGCAAGGAAACCATCGTCATTCCGTAGCAGGTGTCCCACGGATTCATCAGGCAGATGGCAAATCCCAAGATATTCACCAAACCTTGGACGCCGGCCCAAGTAACCCAATTGGTCGCGCAATTGCGCGGCGACGACCGCATCATTGTCCTTGACCTCGGCCCACGCTATCTAGCAATCCCCGAACAAATCTTGACGATGACGGGAGCCACCACCAAACTGGTCACCGACGCCACCATCGCCGCGCTGGCGTTGGAAAACGGGGCAGAGGTTCACACGCATAACGCGCGGGGTCTCCAAAGGTTTCCGGAGCTACTTTGGAGAAATCCTCTCGCGCCAGGCTGAACGTTGGAACTGGAACCTCAAGCATCGTGCCTGTGCCATGTTCGCCACGTTGGACTTGACAGTCAGAGAGCAAGAGACAGTGTATGCTGGAACGACGGGTCTGAAAGTGCCTGCTAACAGCGGGGCCCCCAAGCGCGACCAATTACGAGATAACATGGACGAAGAAATCAGCAACGCGGTGCAGAGGTTGCGCCACGACATTGCGCGTTTCCGAAATGCCACTCTACAGTCGGCGATGGCAGCGCAAGGCGCGCATGACCACTGCGATCTCTTCCTGTGGTTCGTGGCACGACGTTCAGCAGCAATCACAAGCGAATTTGCAGACGCCATAGAACAAAGAAACCACTTCGTCGGGCCAGCGCTGGTGCGAATGCAACTTTCAAGCCTGCTCGGACTGTACGCAGCCAACTACCATCAGGACGGTGCGCACGAGTTCGTGGGCGAGTGGATGAATGGGAAAGCCATCAGCAATATGCTTGACAACAGCCCCGACGGTGGAAAGAGGATGACCGAAGGTCGCCTGCTAAATCTCATTGACCAAGAATTGCCAAACAGTGTTGGAAGCATAGGGGGATTATACGGCGCGGCTTCAGGTTGGATCCACCTAGACCCGAAGTTCTTCTACTCACTGATTGAGAAAGTTGACGACGATGGACGTTTCGAGATCAGGCTGTACGGAGAACAATTCACGATACCGCCCATGACGGTTAACGACGAACTCACATGGGTCCAATCAATGGTTAGCATCAATAATCTGATAATAGCCAAATTGCTCTCATGGGCAGCGTGCAAACAAGAGAGGTTTGGGGAAATAACTAACGTTGAGGAAGAAACGGGCACCGTAGAAATCCTACCCCTAGAAGGCGTAGGTGACGTGAACGGCTTTGAAGCCGTCCTTCTACCTCAAGCGACACAAGATGAAGGCGCAATATTCTCGCTGTGGATTAACGACACCGAGGCCAGGCCCAAAAGGAACTTGGCGTATGTCGTCTTTCCTGCGAGGGAGCTGGCCATGGAGTTCGCGAACCAGTACGTCCGAATCTTCCAAACGCCAGAGACACCGCCTGTAGGAACTGCCGAGTGACCATCCGCCAAGCCGTAACCGAGGAAGCACTTGGTTTGGAACCTTTCCATACACGGCGTAACCCGGGATTTTCACCGACCTCAAGCAGCGAGGCAACCATGAGTGACATAGAAGCGATGGCCAACGCCGGAGCAGAAGGAGCCAAGGCAGGAAAGGCAAGCCTAGACCTCATTGGCAAAGTGTTTGGACCTGTGCTCACACGGCGCCAAGCGGCGGCCGATGCCCAAGCTGAAATACAGGTAGCATTGGCCAATCGGCTGTCTCACCACATTGAATCAAATCCCCTTGATGCCGATGTGCTGGAAATGCTAGCCACCTGCGGTGGCAGAGCATCGGTTGCCAACTTGGCGAACATACTATCAAAAGCACTGCCCATGCTGGATGAAGAATCAGACCCGTCGCTCGTCTCTGACAGCTGGACAGCGAACTGGAGAGATAAAGCGCGTCTGATTCCGCCTCACGACGAGGATGTCGCCTTGTTGTTTGCTCAGCTATTGGCCAGCGAAGCGAACTCACCTGGCTCCAAATCGAAGAAAGCGGTCAACGTACTGGCTGACATGGAGCCAGAAGACGCGAAGCTGTTCAGAGCACTGAGCAATTTCCGGCTGGCGGAGATGCGAACTGTTCCAATTACATTCGCGGGCGCGCCACCTCTCCCGCGGTCAAGGTTCAACACTGCACCCAATCCGCCTTTTATCGTGGTACTCGATCCACAAAACGAATTGTATTCGTCAAGAGGAGTAGACTTCCAGTCATTGGCCCACTTGGAAAGCCTCGGGCTCGTTAAGGTTGTGCCGCAGGGATACCAGATAGGACCGGGGAAGATAGCCCTCGCTCACTCGAAAGGGTTCTTGATATTAACAGCCGAAATGCCTATTCCTATGGGCCAAGCTTACTTGACGACAGCAGGTGCCCAATTGACCGATTTATGCGTCCCTCTGGAATCACCAGAAGGGTTCCCAGAGTACCTAACCAATTTTTGGCAGTCTCAGGGAATTGCAGTGAGCGAGGACCTCAACGAGGTTATGAAAGTCACATTGGAAGCGTACCACCAAGATACAGAAACTGGTGAATGGATCAACCAAAATACTAACGAAAGGTACCCAGCCGATCACTTCGGAGACACAATCAAAGCTGTCCAAGAGCAAGCATGACCATTCTCCACGCCAAAACCGACCCCGACCTGCTCACCCGCCTGCGGCAGATGCTGGGCAGCGCCGCCCGCGCCGACATCGCCGTGGGCTACTTCTTCATGTCCGGCTTCGGCCAGGTGGCCGACGAGCTGGTCCATCTGAACAGGACCCGAATTTTGGTGGGGCGTGCCGACGAGCCCACGCTGGAAGCTGTGGCCGCCGGCCTGCGCCAAGCGGACGCCCTGCGCGCCCAACTGGACGCTGACCAAACCATCCCCCGCAGCCGGCGACAAGCCATCGCCGCCGATGCAGCATCACGCGTCGCTCAGGGCGTAGCGGCGATGCCGCAAACCGACGCCAGCCAAAGCGCGGTGGAGAAACTGCGCCAACTGGTAGCCTCGGGCCTGATGGAGGTGCGAGCATACCCGAAGGGGTTCCTGCACGCCAAGGCCTACCTCTGTTGGTACGACAACCATGCCGAGCCAGGCGCCGCCATCGTCGGTTCGTCCAACTTCACCCTGGCCGGCTTCACCGGCAACACCGAGCTTAACGTCCGCGTCACCGGCGACGATGAAATGGCTACACTGAAGGAATGGTTCGAGAACCTCTGGGCCGACTCCGTGGACATCAGTGCCCAAGTGGAGCAGAGCCTTTCCGTAAGCTGGGCGGTGAAGCAGTACACGCCCTACGCCATCTATCTGAAAGCTCTCTACGAACTCTACGGTCAGGATCTGGGCAGCGACGAGCCGCTGCCGCTGGAACCAATCCGCGGGATCGAACTAGCCAACTTCCAGCTGGACGCCGTGCGTCGCGGACTGGATATGATCCGCAGTTACGGCGGCTGCTACGTCGCCGACGTGGTGGGATTGGGCAAGACCTACATTGGCGCGGAACTGCTGCGCCAACTCCGCCAGAGCTACCCCAACGACGGCCCGCCGCTGATCATCTGCCCGGCCGGACTGGTCGAAACCTGGCAACGGGTTGGCGAACAATACGGATTGGGCGCGGAAGTCCTGTCGCAGGACCGCATCGCTCCGCCGCCGGACCTGGTGTTTGACCCTGAGACCGAGCAGTACGAGGAAATAGCCGGCGGCGACCGTGGCGTCTATCTGGCCGACGGGTACCCCTACCGTGGCCCGGTGCTGGTCGACGAGGCGCACAACTTCCGCAACGACGTGAATCGCTCCCGTGGATTGCGTGACTACCTGGAGCGTGGCGATCACAAGGTCATCCTGCTCAGCGCCACGCCGCAGAACTTGGGGCCGCGAGACATCTACCGCCAGGTACGGCTGTTTCTGGACGAAACCGACCATGGGCTACCGCTGGAACCGCTGGGATTGGAGGACTACTTCGCCAGCGTGGTCCGGTGGCAGGAATACCGCAGCGACGTTGATACCTACTCGGCGGCCCTGGCGGAACACCTGAAGAACGGCGGCGGCGGCGATCCACCAATCCAGCCGCAGCGTCCCGACACGCCGCCGGCGGACATGGCCCAAGTCCTGACACCCATCTTCATCCGACGGCGCCGTCGGGACATCGCCGAGATCTACGGCGACACCGCCACCATCAACGGCGAGCCCGTGTCATTCCCGACGCCGAAACTGTCCAACTTGGAGTACGGGCTGGATCGGGTGTACGCCAAGGCCGGCGCCTTCACCGAACTGCTGACCACCTTGGGGCGGCACCAGGCGGTGCGCTACAACCCGACTGAGTACCTGAAACCGGGAAAGCGGCGGAACCGACGCTACGCCGGTCTCTTCCGAGCGCGAGGTCGCATCGCCGGAATGATCCGGCACCTGCTGTTCAAACGGCTGGAATCCAGCATACAAGCGTTTCGCACTACGCTGGTCTCGCTGTCCCGCAGCAACCGCAGTTTCAAGGCCGCGCTTGAAGCCGGCTACGTGCCGGTGGGCAGCGTCGCTACCAGCCTGCTGGCCGGACAGAACTTCAACGCCGAGGAAGCCCTCGCAGTTCTCCAGCAGGAAGAGACCAAGCGCAACGGACGCTACCACTTCCCCGCCGCAGACTTTGACGTAGCACGCTGGGCCGCCGACCTTGACGCCGACCACGCCGTGCTGGACGACCTGCAAGGCCGCATCGCGGACATCGGCCCGCAGGACGACGACAAACTGGCGAGGGTACGGGAGTTCCTCAACGACGCCTCCGACGAAAAGGTGCTGATATTCAGCGAGGCCGAGACCACCGTTGACTACCTATACGAACAACTGAACCCAGCTGGACAGGACGGCACCATAGCCAAGCTCAGCGGCAGCAACCGGGATCAGCGGGCCGGCATCGTCAGTCGTTTCGCGCCGCAGGCCAACTTGCAAGACAGGAAGCATCTACGGGGCGAGGAAATCCGAGTGCTTATCGCCACCGACGTGGTGTCGGAAGGCCAGAATATGCAGGACTGCGCCCGTGTGCTCAACTACGACCTGCATTGGAACCCGGTTCGGCTGATCCAACGCTTCGGGCGCGTGGACCGCATTGGCTCACCCCATGATGAAATCCACCTGCACAATATGTTGCCGGACGCCCAACTGGACGAGACCCTGGGCCTCACCGGGAAGCTGAGCGACCGCATCCAAGCGTTCCACGACCTGATTGGACTGGACAACAAGGTTCTGTCGGAAGAGGAACAGTTGAACGCCCAAGGTGTGGGTGTGATTTACGAGGACCGAGAGTTGCCGGAATTGGCCGACGCGCTGGATGAAGTATCCGCCAACCAGCGAGCCATTGCCTTGCTGCAAAATATCCGCAGCAATGACCCTGACCTCTGGCGGACGATAACCGAATTGCCAGACGGCATCCGCTCCGCGCTGACCTACTCTGGCGGCGGCACTGTCGATGAAGCCCCGAGAACGGGCGAGACCGTGGTAATGCTGGCCTCATCCGACGCCGTGCGCTGCTACGCGGTAGGCGACGACCTGACGCCACGCCCCATCCGCGCCGCCCAATTCGTGGCCGCCGCCGAATGCGAAGCTGACTCTCCAACGCAACCCCTACCCGAACATACCAACGAGCGGGTCTACGCGGCCGCCGAAGCTTTCAGCAACGACCTCAGCAGGGTATTGGGCACAGTGCGTCGGCGTACCCCCGGCAACGCGCGGAACCGGAACTTTGTCAGACGACAGCTGAACGGCGTTGGCACCGATGTTGCCACTCCACAGCGGATCGAAACACTGCGGCGAGCCTTCGCTGGAGACCTGCCTACCGTCGTTGAAAACGAGCTGTCCGAGTTGCGCCGGCTCAACCTCGGCGGTCGCGAGTTGGTACTGCGCTTAGAGCTGTTGCAGGAACGCTACCGCCTGAACCCAGAAAGGCAAGGCGAGGTCGCCGTCGCCGCGGAGGCGGCACGCATCATCTGCTCCGATGGACTACTGTGAAACGTTCCGCAGGACAGCTCGGAAACGGGCTGTGATCGGATCGTCTCACACATGATTTCAAGAGCAGTCAATATCCGGATCACGTCGAATGCAGCCACGACGCGAACGTGTGGGGCCAACGTAACGTGCGGGATCCGAGACGCAGGACACAACACAGTCACGGAAGGACCGAGAGAACGGGTTAACACCGGTCATCATCCATTCGACGTTCACGCCATCCATCCGACACTCGGCATTATGCTATAATTAGTATCCGCACACATAATAATGTGCGCTGTCAACCCGTTGATAACCAGCACCTGCGCTGCTAAAATTGACTACCCAACACCCCCGCGAATGTGCCGATTTTCACAAGCACTTACGGTTGTGGGGGCTGACCACGATGGCAACTAACCCAATGTACGGCTACCCCGCCCCAGAGATCGTGTACACCGAGTACTACGTAGGATTAGTATCGTCATTGCATATCGCAGCGTTCGTCAACCCAAATTTTCTGTCATACAACGGCATCATCCCAGATGACTGGCGACCACAAATGCCGGTCATAATCGGCCAGAACACGGCCGACATTGAATATGACAATGGGATAGCCGTCAGGGCAAACAACGACGAAGTAGGTTTCGCCCTCATAGCCGAAGTGGCTCCCCTAAGCGATGTCGAGCTGTGCATCGAAGTAGCTCACCGGTTTCTTAATAGCCTACCCGGAGTCCAGTACGAGTCCATAATGACCGACGTGCAAGGCTACGCAATGTTGCCCGAAGGATGTCCAGGGGTAATGAACATCGGTTCCCGGTTCCAAGGCATCTTGCCGGTAATATCGCACGAAGCTGTGTACACGGCCCCTGACCACGAGACCAGATTTTACGTTCAAGAGAACACTAGGACCAACGTAGACCAGATAGATTGCTTAGACCTCCGCACCCGTGCGACGCACTTCGTCCCACCTGCGCACAGAAACCCGGCCAACACCCCCTTCATCTCAGAAGCCTTGGAGAATTGGATCGATGAGATTGCCGGGTTCAACGAGTTGGCTACGCATTTTATCAACCTACACATCCTAGAAGGAGGCACATTATGACGAGTCTCGTCAAAACCAAACCCCAAAGAACTACCCTGCGAGAGTCCACAGAAACCGTATTCCACAGACGCCTTCGCGGTGTGTCGATTGAGGTGGTTCAGAGTGCTCTCGAATTCATTCACTCCGAGGGCAAGCCGGCGACAGCGTCTCGGCTACGAGACTCTCTGACGGAGCTAAAAGAGGCGATAGAAAACGCCATCGGCTCCGGAGGCCCTAAACCAGAACCCGAAGTCGTCCAAGAAGCCCGGCGAGTGCTACAGAAAATCCACGAGGAGGCACCCAGGGTATACATGGTGTACCTGATGCCCAGTGGATCAATCGCCATCGACACGAGAGGCCCCAAACCGGACGGTGCCTTCATCACTCTGGACAGCGATGGTACCGCGTACTGCTCCGGTGAGGTAGGCGGCAAACACTGGCACAAAAGGTACAAAAGCAGCGAGGACCTACCTGACAACGTCCTCTTGGACGAGCTGAGAAAACTCGACTAGGCAGGCCAACCGTGACCGTGGCCGGCAACAACGATGCGGCGGACATTCCGGCCATCGCCGAATGGGAAACCCTAGCTAGGGCGGTAACCGACGGCGACGAAGCCAGATTCGCTAACCGTACAGGTAACGTCCACGCCGGCAGTTTTACCCACCCAGGAAGGAGGGACATATCCGTTGACCGCTTCAGTCGCATGGAACAAGCTGAGGCAGTCACAAACGGCCACACGATAGCGGCCGAACGTGGTGTTAACCGAAAATTTCACGGTTGGGCCCTTATCACAAAGACGGCAGTAGATGACTTGGAGTACATAGCGAAAGCGTCACCCCGGGACGGCCATGACTGGCACGCCGACATATGGTTACCCGAACAGGCCGCGACGGATAGAAAAGCACATGAACACCATGCTGCAGCTCTCGCCCGGAACGCGGATTGGGAAAAGTGGCCACCTGACGATGAGAGCTAGCCTATCCCGCACATAAATCATTGGATCACGATGAGCCCGATGGACATTCCATCGGGCTCATTTCCTTTGACACATCGTAGGATGAGGAGCCTCTGTGCATTTGGCCTGACAGGCCCCGCAGCTCGATGAGCTATCAGATGGAGAGAAACTCGTCCGTCCTAACAGAAAGCCTACCGGCTGGCGAACGAGGGCTACCGTTGCAAACAGCAAAATGCTGAGACGAGATTCGTCGAGGATTTGATAGGATTCCGCCGTCGTCCAGCCAGATTCAGAGTAGCGAAATTTCCTCCAAAGCTCCCACGCCACGGCTAACTATCTGGTGGCTACTCTACATCGCCAGCTGGCTCACCATACCCTTCCCAATCATCGCTGCCGCAACCAACTCGGCAGCCCTGCTGATGCTCATTAGCGTCATCCGCCTCATTACCGTCAACCAAGCCGAGAAACACGAGCTAATGACCGCACCCCAGTCCTCACCTACTCCGGCAATCATGTGATTGCAGGAGCTGTTGCTCCTGCGCGCGAACCATGAGGAAACCGGCCGCCCCGTCGACAGGGCGGCCGGTTTCGTTGCCGAGGAACCGCCTTCACTCCAACGGCGCCACAGGGCGCCGTTTTAGTTTCAGTGGAACAATCCCGCCTCAGCGCTACCAAAACGCGCCCGGGGCCCGTTTCCAGCCGAAACTTGGCCAACCTACGCACGGTTGGCAAATCAGCGCGCCCCGACGGCAACACCGGTTCCTTCCGTTTCTACAGCCACAGCGGCCCAAGTTTACGCCACACGGGATGCAAGACCGCCCCAGCCGCGCCTGCGGCCATACGCACACTGGACGGTTCCAACCGCTCCCGCCAACCCAACGGCCACCCACAGAGGGTGGCTTTCTCTTTGAACACCGAGACCCACCCAAGCCTTCCCAAGGAGCGCCAATGCCTGAACCTCGCCTGCTACCCCTGGGATTCATCGACCGAACCACCGACGACGGCGCAATCATCATGCTCACCAGGCCCAGCGAATCCCACGACATTCGACCCGATACACCGGTCACCCTGCAGGTCCGGAACACCGGAGCAACGCCGGCAACGGCCAGAGTCCGCGGGATGATAACCTCCGTAGGATACGTCACCGCCACCTTCAAGGCGGTTGAGACTCGCAAGCATCCCAACTGGCCTCGGGAACAGCCGATACTGCAACGAGGAACTCCCGTATACCAGGCGTTGCCCGACAGCTTCCAGCCTGACCCAGCCAGAACGATGACCGAAGAGCAAGCCGAAGGACTCAGCAGACTTGCCGCCCGCTACCGAGCAATCACCAGGCCACAACGCCCGAGGGCAGGCAAACGACGCCAACCGCGCAGAAATGGCTCGACCCCCGACTCATAACTCTATGCGGCCGCATACAGCATATTGACGAATATCACGGATTCCGACAAACTATATTAGAACGGAGGAGAGAATACCTATGGTGAACCCCACCACCGTCCGCCAGACCAAGCCCACGCTGAACGACCTGGTCTACTGCAACAACTGCGGCGCGGCCATGGTCAACAACGGCAAGCTCTACCACTGCCCGAACAGCAGCGTGGATTCCGGGCTCAGTTGCCCGACCAAACCGGTGTACGCAGACCAACTGCTCTACGCCGTCGTCAGGCAGGTGATCAACCGGCTCACCACCGAAGACACTATCCAAAGCATCACCGAAACCATCAAGGAAACCGGCGCAGCGAACGGCCAGCTCCAGCGCACACGCATGGAGCAGGCCGAGGCCGCAATCGTCGACGCGAAAAGCAAGAAAACCGCTTTTCTGCAACTCGTAGAACACGGCGCTAAGACCTATCAGGACGTAGCCGCAGACATCGCCGCGTTGGACAGTGCAACCGCTAGTCTGGCATACGAGTCCATCGTCGCCAGGAACGAGTTGGAAAAGATCGCCTTCGTCAGCGACGTGCAGGGCATCAGAGAAACCGCCACCAGCATGGATACCTGGCTGGGTGGTAACAACCTTGACGAAGCGCAAGAGCTGCTCGACCTCTTGGTGCAGAAGGTTATGGTCAACTCCAGGTCAGCTTTGGTCGTCTATCACGAGCCCATGCCGACCGACGATCACCCAGAGAGCATCACCGAGGACCTGGTGCAGCTGTACCCAAGCATCAACGCTTGACGGCACACCGCACACGTAAACGCACACGCAGAGCAGCTCTCCAGTCGCGAGAGTTGCTCCTTTTTATTCTAGGAGATCACGAGGCGCCCTCCTTATCGGAGTCCGCATCATCGTTCAGGCGGTGACGCCGAATCCGTCGAACTCCCAGCCGTCGGCCTCGAGAACATCCTCGGCACTCAGGCCGTCGTCTTCGCGGGACGCCTCATGTTCCCTGGCCAATTCAGGCATCTCACGCCAGAGCTCAGCGGCCGGGGTTTCTGTCTCAACCCCATCGTCCTCAAGGGCCTGAATCCGCGGCAACTTGGCAATCCTCTCCTGAGCAAATGCCCTAATCAAGAGCTCACGCCCTCGCTGAATACGAGGATTACCGTTGTCCGCAATTACAAACTGCCTGTCGTCCTCCTTTGCAAAATTGATGCCGTTTTCGGGGTTTTTCATGTGATAAAATGGCCCAAGCCTTTTCAAGGGCATTTCCTTTGATGGTAGTCGGCAAGGTTGCCGCCATACGCATTATAGCAGAGCGCGACGCTAAAGCGTCCCCAGGTGGTGTCATTTGGTCACTGTAGAACGAATCTCCGAGACCGCACAATCGAACGATGTCATCGACTTCAACGAAGTCCCCACCGCTGACCCTGAAACCGAAGCCCGGCAACGTCCGCCCATCGGTGAGCTTCTCAAGAGCCTCAGAGGCGCCAAGACTCTCCGCAACGTGGAAGCCGATACCGGCATCACCAACGCCTACCTCAGCAACATCGAGCTCGGCATCAAAAAACCGGGTGTCAGGACTTTGGTGAAGCTGAGCAGCTATTACCAAGTGCCGTTGGAACACCTCCTCCACGTCGCCGGCATCGAGGGCGAGATGCCCCAACCCGTTGACCGGGAATCACCAATGGACATCCACCGCGCCTTCGACTTCGTCGTCACCGACCCACGCATAGCCCACTGCCCGAAGCCGGCAGAGACTCTGCCACTAGACGTGCAGAAATACATCGTCCACATTTACGAACAGTACACCGGCAGAAAGCTGCTGTAGGGGACCAGACCAAGATGTTGCAGTTGGACTACACCAGAAAGGCCGTCGTATACCGCAGGGTGTCGGGAAAGTCCCAAAAGGACAACTTCTCCCTGCGAAACCAAGACGTACGCAGCGACAGGTACTGCCAACGAAAAGGTCTCCCAGTCGACAAGATATTCACAGACGTGGGCAGTGGCCTATCCGCCAAGGAACGTGCCAATTTCATCGCATTGGTCGAATACGTCCTAGACGAGATCAACAGAGTCACCGATGTGGTCTTCAACGATCTCGACCGGTTCGCTCGGAACTTCCGCGAATTCTTCGTCTACGCCGACCAAATGGTCAAGGCCGGCATCACCCTGCACTCCGTCATCGACGATGAGGAATACAACTACGAATCAGAGGAAAAGTGGACCGACAAGGCCGTCGCCGCTCAGAAAGAAAGCAAGCGCATTTCCAGAAGGGTGAAGGAAGGCCAGCGGACAGCCACCGAACTGGGTTACCACATCGGCCCGACACCCTGGGGCTACATGCTCGAGTACGAGTCCGACGAGCGGGACGAGACCGGTTATCACGCCACCGCCGGAAAGCTGGTTCCAGACCCAAGCCTATGGCCTCACGTCCTTGAGTTCTGGCGCCTCGCCGTCGACGGCATGACACCAATGCGCCTCGCCCAACACATGCGTATGAACAATGTCCCGCCTCCCAGAGACAAACCATGGACCGAAGACACAGCCCGCCGGATCATGCAGAACCCAAGGTATCGCGGGGCCGGCTTCCGTGGCGTAAAACCCAAATCCAGGATACCGGGCCCACAAGAAAATGCCGCCCCCGTCTTTGTAGAGAATTGCCATCAAGCGGCGGTCAGCCCTGATAACTGGAAAAAGGTCAACGACGGAATCGCCAGCCGGAGACCGAGCCAAGGACCCACCCGTTCTCACTCCAGCCCAAACCCCCTGAGCGGCCACGTCAAGTGCGGACATTGCGCATCGCACGGCGTGGACTCGAACCTTGAGATCTACAGAAACGGCGGTAACGTTTACCTGCGCTGCTCACGCAAGAAGAGAATGGGCAAGGACTTTTGCCAGTTCAAAAGCGTCAACCTGAACAGGCTGCTGGAAGCCGTCGGAGCCAGAATCATCCACCATTTCCTCACCCCAGAGACCCTCCAAAGCGTAATTGACGGGGTCAACGAAGTCAGCCGATCAATGCTGGAAGAACGCAAAGTCCAACTGGCTCGCATTGGCGAAAGAAAGAGCGTTATCAACACCGAAATCAAGAACATCAACGACGTGTTGAGAGCGGCCGGCGCTCAGGCAAACAACCTGCAAACGCTCTTGAACGACCTCGCCGAACTCGAAAAGGAACGCGCCACCCTTGAAAATGAGGGTAGCCAGATCAATCAGGAAACCGAAGAAGCCCTCCTCTTTGTAAACGACCAGGCTGGCATCATCGAAACGGCCATGGACTGCAAGACCTGGACAGACCCCCAGGACCCGGAGGCGATCAGGGAATTGTTCAAGCTCTTTACCCGAAAGGTGGAAGTCTTCGAACTCGAAGACGGGGCCACCGACCAGCGGGTGGTCATCTACTACGACCTGCGAGCATTCAAGACATCGGGCCAAGACGGCTCAGGCACCGAGACCATCCACATCGGTAAAAAAAAGTCCCTCGGCGTGTCAACAAATAATTGTGGTTTTGGCACGTGCGTAGGGATAGACCCGTGGCGAACGAAGTCGGCGTCGGCGTTGCCTTGGTTCCCCCGCACGCGCGGGGATAGACCCCGACAAGGGAGACATCAAATGTCAACGCAACAGGTTCCCCCGCACGCGCGGGGATAGACCCGAACGGCAAACAGGATCACTGCACAGACATTAGGTTCCCCCGCACGCGCGGGGATAGACCGGTTGGCGAATTGGCGACGGAACTGCAAGCCGCGGTTCCCCCGCACGCGCGGGGATAGACCCGTTATCGGCGGTCAAGGGCTCGGCGTAGAACCGGTTCCCCCGCACGCGTGGGGATAGACCCAAGACGGCCATCGCAGACGTGACCGCCATGAAGGTTCCCCCGCACGCGCGGGGATAGACCCTGAACTTCCCGCGCGGCGATCGGGTTTTCCGTGGTTCCCCCGCACGCGCGGGGATAGACCCCTCGGATTTCGCTCGGTCATTGGTGTGTTGTTTTTCAGGGATTATAGGCCAGTAGATCAGGAGATTTTCAGGGTCATTAGGCCACTTTGGGAGCCAGATGGGCGACCATCGCCGCACTTCAGAGCGAGGTGCAGCGATGGCGTACCGGGAGGTTCCCAGGATGGAAATACAGGAGATCACTCGCCGCTGGCAGGCGGGAGGCAGCCTGCGCCGGATTGCGGCGGGCACCGGATTGTCGCGGGATACCGTCGCCAGGTACGTGGCGGCGGCCAGGACCGAGGGCATTGTCCAGGATGGCCCGGTCGCCACCGAGGAGCAATTGAGCTGGTTGGCGGCCATGGGCCAGGTGGGGCCGCGACGGGTGGAGATGCCCAGCCAGGACCTGCTGGAGCCGTGGGCCGACCAGATTTACCAGTGGCTGACCGGCGACCGGCTGCTGCTCACCCGCATCCACGAGCTGCTTTTGGTTCGAGGCTGTGCGGTATCTTATTCGTCGTTGCGCCGGTTCATAGTGAAGCGAAACTGGGGACGGCGCAGCGTCCGCACGGTGCGGATGGCCGACACCGAGCCCGGCGAGGTGGCTGAGGCCGACTTCGGTAGATTGGGCATGATCACCGATCCCGCCACCGGCAAGCGCAGGGTGGTATGGGCGCTGATCATCGTGCTGTCGTACTGACGGCATTGCTTCGTCTGGCCGACGCACAGCCAGAAGCTGGAGGACGTGATCTCGGGCCTGGAGGCAGCGTGGGCGTTCTTCGGCGGTGTGCCCCGCTACCTGGTCATCGACAATTTCCCGGCTGCGGTGGCAGGACTGGATCCGTTGCATCCCCGGCTGACCCGGGGCTTTCTGGAGTACTCCCAGCATCGTGGTTTCGTCGCCGACCCAGCCCGGGTGCGTCATCCCAAGGACAAACCCAAGGTAGAGTGGAGCGTGCCCTACGTCAGGGAGCGCCTCTTCAAGGGTGGCGATTTCAACGGACTGGCTCATCTGCGCACTGAGGCCCAGCGCTGGTGCCTGCAGGTGGCGGGTCAGCGGACCCACGGCACCACCAGAAAGAAACCCCTGGTGGTAGTGTCCCGTCAAGTTGTGGCGCTGAGCGCCCTCCTTCGGGTCGATTCCGGTAGGGGCAGGATCGTACGCTAAGGCCGCTACCGGCGTTTTGGCCACTGGTATTCGCCGGTGAGCAGGATGTGGGTCCACCCCAGAGGTGAGATGTGCATCAGGAACTCGGGCTCGACTATCCGTTCATTCCGGCGGGCGCGGCGCTGTCCGTGCGGGGACCGGCTACCGCACACTCAACCGGCGCCATTCCCATCAGCATACGATCATGCCGCCTACCGGAATCGGCCGCCGGTAGGGCAATTTGTCGGCGTCCTTCCCATCGCTCCTGGTGCGCGGTCTAATGTGTCATGTCAGGGGAAGGCGGGTGTAGATCTATGCGGAGATCAGCAATCTGGTCCGGCTGGCTGGAGATGCCGCGACGCTGGAGTGCCGCCAGCATATCTTCCTGTCTCGGCTGACCGAAGGCCAGTCGGTAAAGCGCCAATGCGTCCTGCAACCGGGCCCATTGTTCCTCATCGCGACTCAGAGGAAGGGCCATGATCCGCCGCTGTATCTGGGCATTTCCTGGATGCACCCAATAGGGGACGAGGCCGCCCAGATCGTCGTCAACACCCGTCGCGGCCGCATCGAAAGCGGCGGCCCAAGGGTCCGTAACGCCGGGAGCCAAAGCCGCCGACCGGTGGGCAGCCGCCACGTTCTTGCGGATCGCGTGTCCTTTGTAACGGTCAATGCGGCCTTCCCGCTGCTCGAAATCGACGGGGTTGGCCGGAAGGTTCCAATGTACGATGGAGTGGCACCACCAGTGGAAGTCAATGCCTTCCTGGCCGACGGAAGTGGTTGCTAGGACGAACGGCCAGAACGGCGAGTTGAAAGCTGCCCTGACCTCGGGAAGCCTTGCTTCCTCGTGACTGTGTTGCGTGCTGCCGAACCTCAGGGCATACCTGCTTGGAAACAGGATCCTATCACCGTCAAAATTATCGATATCGGTCGCCTGGTATACCGATTCCCGGAGCGCTATAGCCCGCCGTGCGGTAGATGCGAGTGCGATGAGGCCCTCGTCCGTCGCTGTGTTGACCCCAGACTCCCCGGCCAGGTGATGGATATACTCATCGAGGACGGCTTGGAGCCCCCCATCGATGCAGTAACGAGCAACCTTCCGCCAATACGCGCTGGCGCCCTCCCGCGCCGTGCTCGAGCCACCGTAAAGCCTGTCTAGGAGCAGTACCGCATCGGGCCTGACAAACATTGTGCGTAGGCCAGAGGCGAGGATGGACGCAGCCCGCCATCGGCCGAACTCGGTTGTCTGGTCTTCCGTCCGCCTCAACCGGTTCAACGCCCTCCACGCGATATTCCCTGGAGCGCCCAAGCCCAGAAGCGCGATCGTCTCGTGCAGGTCGGCCGGACGTTCGGTGTCCGGGGCCCAGTCGCCCAGGGCGTCGAGCATTTGGCTGACGTGCGCGTTCAGCGCGCGGTGGCCATCGTTCGCTTCATGATCTTCGGAGATGCCCGCCAACGCATCGACCACAACGCTCCTGGACGCGCCGATAAGTTCAGATGCGAGAGCGCTATTCTTCTCGGCGGGCATGGATGCGAACCAGTACCACGCCGCACTGGCGGTGGACCTGGAATCACCATTCTGGCCGACCAGATTCTCCACACGTCGTTGCGCCCACTCGATAAGGCGATCCACATTCAGCAGCTCCGGGTCGTTACGACTTTCGCGGGCACCGTCCAACGGATCAGTTTGCGACGCCAGCGTCGGTTGCGGCCAGAACAAGGCGAGAGCGGACATCGAGGACGGGCGATTGCCCGCCGTTCGATAGTCGAGGCGACTCGAGATAGCGTTCCGGGCGGCTGACGTATTCGCCGTATGGCGAGTTCCCTCGGAGATGCGTCGTTCAACCTCGTAGCTCAGAAGCGAGGCGATGGCCGACGGCGCCGCCACCCAACTGGAGAAGATCAGCCTCTTGGTGATCGTGGTCGGGTCCACGTTCTCGTACGGACCACCGAGCGCATGGTAAGGCAAGGACGGGGGCATCCACAGCAATCGCCACCAGCCCTGTTCGAGGGTTTCCGCGGCGAGGGCGCGCATGCGAGCATTGCCCCATTCAACCGTCTGGAATTTCTCCACGTTGCACTTGACTATCCGTTGGGCGCCGCGAAGCAACGGCGCCAAATCATCCCGCCGGCTCTGGGTCTTCATTTCGACGCGCAAGCGCTCGCCCATGCGATACCCAGCAAGGAAGTTGAAGAAATACGGGGATGACTTCCAGTACTCTACGCTAAGCGGCGCCTTGACCTCATCAGCGACGCGCCTCAAGGCGACGAAACCGGCGAAATCCTCGGCCGTAACACCGAACTCGCCCGCTGTCTCGTCTGCGGGGGCCGTTTGCGGCTTGGAGCTCGGACGCTCGGTTCTGGCAATCCACTTTCTCAGTTGTGATTGGACGCGATCTCGGACATCGGCCGTTGGTTCGCCGGAGAGCGCCGCGTGCCGCAGTTCATCAAGATCAACACGCACCGAGTTCACCGGGGCTTCCGCGTCGGCGAGGAATTCCAGCGTCTTCAGAAAGTCAGCGTAGTGACCGCCATCCGCGCCTGTTTCCTCGGCATAGGTAAACGCCTTGTACGGAGTGGCCGAAAGCAGCAGAACATGGGCGTCGGGATGATTGAAAAGATCACCCGCCAGTTCGGCGGCATCACCGCCGGTGTTGACGTCGAGCAGGTCCCGAAAGCGTTGAAACTCGTCGAGGACCACCAGGTCCGGCTCGAGCGCCTGCGCCGCCGCCCGCGATAGCATCCTGCGTAGGCTGCCGACGATCCTGCGGGCCGAGTCATGCTGGTCATCGTTCAACGCCCTGCGTCCAGTAACCTCATCGATCAACGAAACCAGAGACTCGCGCTCCTGACTTTGGTCGAATTCCCTGAGGAATGCCTGTCGGATCTCGGGGTCGAGGAGTTGCGCGTCAACCCGAGCGACGTCATGGTCGAGGAACTTCTGCCAGCTGGACACGCCTCCCTGAAAGATGCGCAAAGCCGCCGTGTAATTGGCCCCGCGGAGCCCCAGGTGATCGCGGAGCAGCACCAGGAGCACGGCGCGTTCGTCTTTTCTTCCCATCTGATGTCCCAACTGGAAGGACGTGGCCGGCGTGAATGCCACGAACGTGGTCGGCTTGCCCTGTCCATGCATCGATGGCTGCAACATCTCGGGCATGGTGATCAGCAGGCTCAGACGTGACGCGAAGCTTGGGCTCTCAGACCCGGCAACGTTGAGCTTGCGAATGTTTTGGCCGGCGATATCCGCGTTCGAACACACGTAGACTACGTCGATGCGGTTCACATGGTCAGCCTCTTGCAGATGCTCTATGGTTTGGGCGATGACCTCCCTGGCGACATGCGTCTTGCCCAAACCCGTCTCATCGGCCACCAGAAAACGCTTCGTGGAATCGGTGTCGCGATACAGGCGTTTGAATGCGTATTCAGCCGTTGCCCGCTGAAAAGCGCTCAACGACGACGCTCTTCGCTCCTGGTTTTCCGGTGTCATGACTCCACCTTCTCCATGGCGCGCCGTGCCTCGAGGGCGGGTAGCCACACGTCATCCCAACCGGCAGGCAGCACCGCCGTCCCACGCGACGACCCACGCAAATGTTCCACGATTCTAGCCAAGTGATCGATTGACTTCGGGTTCTCGGACAGAGCGCGCGCCAGCAGTTCCAGAACACCCTGGCCCGGACCCGTCGACCAGCTTCTTCCCCAACCGCCGGTTCCGTCGCCGTTGCCAGGCACGCTTCCAGAAGCGAAGCCCATCAGTAGCGACAACAGCCGCATGAACTTTTCGGGGCTGTCGATCTGCCTGGCAAGGATCTCGTCGCGACGGTCGTCCGGCGCACCGTCGAGCCGAGAACAAACTACCGTTGAACGCTCTACTGCCACTCCCTCGTCGGTTTGACGCGCGGTGAGTTGAAGGAAAGCAGTGACGTCCGCAATCTCGCGCGGTGGTAGTTCAATTTCTACCGGCTCCACAGAATGAAGCTCGTGGGTCTCGGTCGCGTGATTGTACGGGGCGATGGTAACGCGGACGCTCTCCGGAATCGGAGGCAGCTTCGAATCCGCCGTTATCCGTGGCAGCCAGCCATCATCTTGCCTGCCGACGGTGGTGCGGAACCCCACCTGGGCTATGGCCATGAGCAACCGCTCAAGATCCCGGGCAGCCGTTTCGGTTTGACCTATCTCTGGGTTCTCGGACGCGACGTAAGGGGTCAGCATGGCACGCAGTGGCGCGTTTTCACCGACAAGCGCATCCACGCCGTACTTGGCCGTTTGTCCCACGAGTTCGCAGAGAAATTCGACGTTGCCGTCAAACGCTCCCTCGGTGGCATTGGCCGAGCCGACAAACAGATGCGCCCGCCTGGCACGCTCAGCCACGAAGATTTTTGCGTGCAGGTTGGTGGGGAATGTCTGCTTCCTCTCCTCCTCTGTGTCGTCCAACGACAGCTGCGCTGCCGAATCCAACTCGTAGGCGTCCAGGCGTTCGAGAACATCTTCCTGGAGCGCCTGAAACGCTTCGCCCCGTGAGATCAGCACTGCATTGCGGTTGGATCCCGAGGTGAGGACACGGGGCATCAGGCCACCGCGGACGAACGGGGAGATCACGAGTTGCCTATAGCCACCGAAATGCTCTTCGACCTGAAAGGATCTTTCTCCCTGCAGTCCGATAGGATGGAAGCGGACCTCGCGAACGCTATCCGGCTTTTCCCACTGAACCCGCCGCAGGTCCTCTGCCAACTCTTCGAGAGCGTCGCGACGCTCCGGGGACAACTCGGAAACTGCCAAACCGGAGAGCGCGGCAATAAACCTTCCCAACGGCGCATTGTTCGCGATGGGCCGCCGTCCCTCGGGCCGTCCGTCCAGCCAGAGGACCGTATCCCAACTGCGGGAGGCGGTCAGGTTACGCGAGAGCACGACGAGGCGAAAGGAAGGGTCTCCCGATGGATCCAGAAACCGCAGCGCCCAGACCTTCGGATGAAAGATGCGGTGTTCGCGCGGTTGTTTTACCTCGTGAATGGATTCCTCCAGCAGCGCCACCAGATCGGACCGCCACCCGGCGGCATTGATGGCGCCAGCTTGACAGAAGATGTCGAACCGTTCGCTCATCTGGCGCAATGCTGTCATGATGTCGATAGGGTTCGGATTCTCATCGAGTCGAAACCCCGCCAGTGCCAGGGGCACCATCAGGGCTGATTCAAGATCCAGCGTAAACGTCGTCGCCACCGCCCGGTGCAGGTAGTGGTCCGGCGGCGGTCGCATCGCATCGAGCAGCAGCGCTCGGCTGTCAGGAGCGAGCATGGCTTTATTTCCTTCCGTCCGCGATGTCATTCAGCAGGCGTGCGACCACGGGCCAGCGAAAATTCAGGCGGCTAGTTCCGGACGCGCCGCCCCACTGTTGCATGAGTTTGTCGTTGCGCAGCCGCGCCTGGCCGCGTTTCTGACGGAGTTCCCTGTTCGCAACCAACGTCCGCGCGTACTCGTGGTCTGCCAATCGATGGGACTGACGATTGCGGACGAGATCGACCCACTGTTCCACAAAAGCGCGTGTAGGCGGTGAAACCGGCCTACCCTGCTCCGCCACCAGCGCCCAGAGTTGGTCGAGATCCCAGCCTCGCAGATCACTCGCTTCGGCCCCACTGCGCCAACGATCAAGATCATCGGCAAATGCGTCTCGCTTCCCATCATGTTGATTGAGGCCGAGTTCCTTAGCGCGCTCGGCCAGGAGCACGTTGTAGAGCAACGCGGCCCCATGCATCGCAACGGAGAAACGTTGCGCCTCGTCGACGGCTTCGCGGATTTGACCAGTGGCGGTTTTCACCGCCGGATCATCCCACGCAAACCGGTTACTCTGTGGGTGTTCGGCGCCTTTGATCACCAAGAACTGGAGCAGTGTGTCGGGCACCGCCGCGGAGATGCGTTCTGCGAGCCAAGTCGTCTCGTCGCGTGTGAGTGCAAAATCGCAACTGGTGAGATTGATGAAGTCATCCGGGGGTGCCGGCATTGCGGGGTCCCAGGCTGCATCGGGGCGTTCGACCAACTCGCTCGCGTCGTCCAACGACCGAGAAACATCGCGCACCCTCCCAACTTGCGTAGGCGACACGGAGTGCCTGAGGATGCCAAAGCGCCGCAGGCTGTTCCAGTAGATGGTTGAGGGCAGGTTTTGGACCTGATCGCCAACTACGCCTCCGATCAGTCCGGCCGAGTCTCCCCCATTACGCAGCTTCCCAATCAGACTACGTTCCTGCCTATCGACCCAGGAAGCGAGTTGGGCTCCCTGATACCTGCGTTGGGCGCCTTCCTGGTACAACCAGGGCACGAACAGAAAATACTTGGCCCGCGTGAGCAGCACCGAAGTTCCGGGGAACAGCGTATCGCTCAGCGCGTCCCGAACCGAGCCGAGTCCCAGTTCGTCTCGACTATCGGGCTGGGAGAACAACCTGATGATTTCTCGTGCGCGTCGCTGATCAGCTTCGGAATAATCGAGCCAGGCAAGAACAGCAGGTGGCATATGCGGATCCTTCGGGTAGATTCCGGTAGGGGGGCGAATCGTACGCTAGGGGAAATGGCGTCGGTTGAGCGAGCGATAGACGGTTGGTATTGAGGCGGAGAAGAGTTCGCCGAGGTCGCTGATCGAATGCTCGCCCGTGGCATGCATGCGGCAGAGTTACCGCTGCTGACGGTCGGACAGTTTGGGTTGCTTGCCGCGCCATTTCCCCTTGTCGCGCGCGATGGCCGTGCCCTCACGGGTGCGCATGCAGATGAGATCGGCCTCGAACTCGGCGAAGGTGGCGAGGATATTGAAGAACATCTTCCCGATGGAATCGTCCGGGTCGTAGAGCGCCGCGCCGAGGGCCAGTTTCAGGCCGCGTTCTTGAAGCTGGTCGGCGATGGCGCGGGCATCCGGAACGGACCTGGCTGGTCGGCGGAACAGCGCGTGTATGCGATGAGGGTTGCCGCCATGGGGGAAGTGTACTGATAGGGTCTCACCTGCGCAATTGTTACCATACCATTCATATGAGACGCTGCTGGTGCTGGTCTGGCGGTGGTCGGGGCGACGGACGGGCAGTCCGTCGGACGCGCCCCTTGCCGACAATGTCGCACCTGCCGGGATCAACCGATAACGGAGCGGAGCTGGGCCGGACATCCTGGGGGTTGCTGCCACCCTGGTCAGCGGCGCCCTTCCGCCCCGCCAGCTGCTGCGAAAGTTCGCAGCCTATCCCCGCCAGCACGAACTGTCCTTCACTCTCCGCGAAATCGGACGGGTCGAACGCACCCTCTTCATTCGAACGCTCTTCATCGTCGACTGGCTGCTTGACGCCGATATGCAGCGCCGAGCCAACACCGGCCTGAACAAGGGCGAGGCTCATCACGCGCTCAAGAACGCACTCCGTATCGGGCGTCAGGGCGAAATCCGCGACCGCTTCCAGCGAGGGACAGCACTGCCGCATGGCCGGGCTCAACCTGCTCGCCGCCATCGTCATTTACTGGAATACCGCCCATCTCGACGAAGCGGTCAGACAGCGGCAACACGTCGAACTGACCGCGGAGCCAGAGCTCCTGGCCCACATCCTGCTCACCGGCGAATACCGGTGGCCAAAGCGCCGATAGTGACCTTAGCGTACGATTCTGCCCCCTTGTATCTTGACTTGTAACTTGACTTTGGCGATGGAGCCGAGCGCGGCAGACCGGTGCCCCCTGGGTTACGACAGACCGTCCGGTAGCGAGGGTCGCCGCCCTCCCCACCTGCCCCACCGACAGGCCTGTCAGCAGAACGGATTGATCATACAAGTTGACTGGGCCAATCGAGCCCGTATCGTGCAAGGACGGGCCAGCGCTGACGCAGGAGGTAAAGATGGAAGAGAACCCGAGATACATAGGCATTGATGTCTCGAAGGCGCAGGTGGATGTTGCCGTCCGGCCTACGGGACA
>MKWU01002269.1_pt1 | contig 29615 bp, 27 predicted proteins | sample 809101 | NCBI WGS metagenome assembly MKWU01 (sample SAMN05860141, study PRJNA318959) | sponge metagenome | host: Aplysina aerophoba | place: Slovenia: Piran, Adriatic Sea, Gulf of Piran | collected 2013-05-07 | reverse complement strand
TCAGACCGGCGAATCGGAATGGCCGACCTGATTCGGCCCGTCCGGGAAAAAATTGAAAAAATTTCCCTTGGCGAAAAAAAAGCTTTTATATCAACGACATAAAATCTCTAAGGGGAATAATTAGAATTGCTGGAGACGATGCGAACGAGAATCTTCAGGCCATGATTGAATCGCATGGACCGCCTCGCGTAGGTATCGGCGGGCCGGTCGGCGCGGGCAAAACCGCGGCGGTCGAAAGAATCTGCCGCGAGCTCGCGGCAGATTCTAGATGGCCGTCGTTACAAACGAAATCTTCGCCGAGGCGGATGCCGAGTATCTCATGCGCGTGCAAGCGCTTCCGCTAGATCGCATGCCGGGCGTGGAATCCGGGGGCTGCCCCGCATACCGCAATTCGCGAAGATGTGTCGATGAACCTGTCCGCCATCGCCAAGCTGAAAGCGAGGTTTCCAGCTCTTGAATTCGTGCTGTTGGTGCTGATCGAACGCGGCGGCGACAATTTGGCCGCGACATTTTCGCCGGAGTTTGCCGACGTTGCGGTCTATGTCATCGATGCTGCCATGGGCGAGGAAATTCCTCGCAAGGGCGGTCCGGGATTAACGCGTTCCGACCTGCTAATAATCAACAAGGCGGATCTGGCGCCGCATGCGGGCGTTTCGATCGATGCCATGCGGCGAAATGCGGCGGCGCGGCGCAAGGGCGAGCCGTTTTTGTTTACTGATCTCAATACGGGGAAGGGGGCTTCGGAAGTCATTGCGGCGATCTGCCGCGTCGGCGGTTTGATCATGGATTGATAGCTCTACGAGCCTTGAGCAAGAACCGAATCCCCGGCGCATTTTTTAAAGCGTCCCGCTGCGATAGTGAAGCATCCCGGTCGTCGCAAGAGAGATGGCGATAGCGGGAGAAGGCAATCCATCGACACAATCCTTTAGTTGGATTGGCACTTCGAGCGCCGGCTATTTCAATGAGGGAATCGCGGTCAAGCGACGAGCGACTGGATCGCGTTGAAGCATTTGCTTGCAAAATTTGTAAATTCCGCGAGAATCGAGGCAATGGAACAGCCATGCGGAGATTGGCCGGCAGGACGATGCCGCGAGACGGGCGCTCAGCATCCTTTCCGAAATCGGCGTCTTGAGTTCTGACCCTTCCTATCGCTTGGAGCGAACCGCGCCGGTTGCCGGGCTTGCGCTGCGACCAGCCCGATTCTATGGTGCGGCCAACAAGTCCGGCACTGCAAATCGGCCGCTACATGAAATTTATTAAATTGCTGTCGCCCATGGCGAAAGGCGCGTCATGCATTGTGCTTGGATTGCTGGTGCTCACGGCAATGGATGCAATTGCCAAGTCGCTCGCGCAGCGATACGAGATCATGCAGCTCGTTTGGGTCCGCTACGCGGGTCAAACTTTACTGGTATTGATTTTATTGGGCCGCAGGACGCCCGTTTTGCTGAAGACGAAACATTTCCCTCTTCAGATCGTGCGGGCGCTGATGCTTTTTTCTGCGACCGTCTTCTTTTTTACGGGGATCGTCTATATCGGGCTTGCGGAAGCTACCGCCCTGCTGCAGCTCAATCCGCTTTTAATTACGCTTGGAGCATTTTTATTCCTCAGGGAGTCCTTCGGCCCGCTTCGACTAGCCGGAGTTTGCCTGGGACTTGTCGGCGCCCTGATAATCATCAGACCTGGAACAGCGGTTTTTTCAATCTATTCGGTGCTTCCGCTTGCGGCGGCGGCCGCGTTTGCCGGATACGCCTTGCTGACCCGGTTCTTGAGCAGAGACGAGCACACCTGGACTAATTTCCTTCATACCTCGATGCTGGGAACAGGGTTTGCAACTGTATTCGTATTCTTTTACTGGAAAACCCCGGATGCAATAGATGCGCTCGTCATGCTGGGAATGGCGTCCCTGGGCGCCGTAGGGCAGTACCTGATGATTCGAGCATATGTCTTCGCCGAGGCCAGCGCGCTGGCGCCATTCGGATATTCGGCGTTGATTTTTGCCGGCATTTTTGGAATCATGTTCTTTGGCGAAGTTCCAGATACGTGGTCGTTCATCGGAGCCGCAATCGTTGTCGGAGCTGGAATTTTCGTCTGGCGAAGAGAGGTGGCTCGTCCAGTCGCGGGCGGTGAATTCGGGGCGCGCTAGGCATGAAATCGGTGTCGGCATATTCATTACGAACGGACATCGTCCATTACTCCGTGAATCTAGCCCTGCGGACGTTCCTGGCCGCCGCCCATTTGCTGCCCTACGAAGACAGGGTGAAGCTGGGCGGTCGCTTCATGCGCCGCCTAATTGCTCCGATCGCAGGCTTTCGGCGACGAATTCATGAAAACCTGCGACTGATCTACCCTGAAATGGATGCCGGAGAGCGAAACCGGATCTGCGAGCAGTGCCTCGCAAATTTCGGCAAGCTATTCGTCGAGAATTTGAACGCGAAAGACTTTGTTGAACGCGTCCGCGCAACCGAGCTTTTCGGTCCCGGCGTATCGCATTTGGAGGCGGCGAAGGCGATTGGGAAACCGGTTTTGCTTATTACCGGTCATTTCGGAAACTACGAAGCTCCTCGCGCGGCATTGATCGACCGAGGATTCAAGGTCGGCGGAATCTACAGGGACATGGACAACCGGTTTTTCAACAGATTCTACATCGCGAAAATGAAGTATATCGGGGATAACGTCTATCCTACGAACAGAGAAGGCACCCGGGGATTTGTCAGATTCGTTCGAAGCGGCGGATTCGCCGTCGTGCTCAACGACCAGTACTCAAGCAGGGGCGAGGTCTTGCGTTTCATGGGCAGGCCGACGCGAACGATGATTTCCGCAGCGCGGCTGGCGGTCAACCACGACGCATTGCTCGTTCCATTCTATGGCGTCAGAAAAAATAACGGGTTGGATTTCGAGGCGTGGTTTGAGAATCCCATTCCCCACGGGCATCCTAGGGACATGACGCAGGCCTTGAACGACAACCTCGAATCAATGGTGCGGAAATTTCCGGATCAGTGGTTTTGGCTGCACCGCCGTTGGAAGGATCGATAATTCGGCTCCTCTTTTCCCGACTTGTCACGCCATCCGGCGAATGCATGGCTATTCAAGGCGGCGGCGCGCGGTCGATGCTTCCGATCAGGGCCGTTCCAGCGCGATCGCGGTCGCTTCGCCGCCCCCAATGCAAATCGCGGCAATGCCTTTTTTTGCATCGCGGTCAATCATGGAATTGAGCAGAGTTACAATAATTCTTGCGCCTGACGCCCCGATCGGATGTCCGAGCGCGCAGGAGCCGCCGCGGACGTTGACGATGTCCATCGGAAGTTTCATATCCCGGATAAAGGCCATCGCAACCACTGCGAAGGCTTCGTTGACTTCCCATAAATCGACATCCTCCGGTCGCCAGCCGATCGAGTTTATCAATTTAGCGGCCGCGACCGCCGGAGCCGTCGTAAATTCTCTAGGGGCCTGAGCATGAGTCGCATGCCCCGCAATTGCCGCGATTACCGGCAGAGATTTTCTGTCCGCAACCGATTCCCCGGCGAGAACTAAAGCGGCGGCTCCGTCGGAAATCGAAGATGAATTGGCGGCGGTCACCGTTCCATCACTCTTGAAGGCCGGTTTCAAGCCAGGGATCCTGGCGATGTCGGACTTGCTCGGCTGCTCGTCGTGCTCGACCAATCTCGAACCCCGCCGAGTTTTTACCAGGACAGGTACGATTTCGGCCGAAAACGCGCCCGAATTCGTGGCTGAGCGAGCTCTTTGAACTGACTGGACGGCGTAGTCGTCCTGCATACCGCGAGTGAATTGATATTCCTGCGCGCATTCTTCTGCGAATTCGCCCATCAGGCGCCCCGATTCATAGGCGTCTTCCAGCCCGTCTAGGAACATGTGGTCGACGACGCCGGAATGGCCGAGACGAGATCCTCTGCGCATGTTCGGAAGCAAATAGGGCGCGTTGGTCATGCTTTCCATGCCGCCCGCGGCAGCGATTTTGGATTGGCCGAGCGCGATTCGGTCGTAAACAAGCATGACCGCTTTCATTCCCGATCCGCACATCTTGTTGACGGTCGTTGCAGGAACGGACTGCGGAAACCCGGCCAAGAAGCCCGCTTGCCTTGCGGGAGCCTGCCCGAGACCGGCGGGAAGTACGCACCCCATGACCAGCTCGTCGCAGTCGCCGGAATCGGCGCCGGAATCCGAAATCGCCGCTTTCAGGGCGGCTCCGCCCAGTTCAGTTGCCGCCAGGCTGCCGAGTTCTCCCATGAAGGAACCAATAGGAGTACGTTTCGCAGAGGAGATTACAACCCGTTCCATTTCCTCTCGCCGTTTTCGAAATAAAAGCAGTCTATAGGCGATGGTGCGAATGAAGCATAGTGCAGTTAGTGGATACGATTACTTCATTGGCCGGTTCGAGTGCGGATCCGCCAAATTTTATGTCCGTTGCCCGGAACGGCTTCGAATCCAACTTCGATCTGCTCCGCGACGGTTGAATGAGCTGCGTCATGGAGGGACCCCGAGACGAGTGGGTCGAAAAAATCGGCAACGGTTCGGCCCGTGCCACAGTTCTAGACCGAAGCCTGTTCCGAGAAATTCATGCAGCAGCCCGACCTGATCATTATCGGCTTCGTCGATCCTTCGGAGACTTCCGACGGCACCTACTGCATGAGGCATGGCGCGCGCGGCGCGTCTCCGAACCGGCAATTCGGCGGCACGACGAAAAAGGCTTGGAAGCGGTGCAGAATACCGCTATCGACTAGCTCGAACGGCTAGCGCAACAAATCGTTTGAACCCGCGAATCGGGGAACGCGACCGCCAATCTCAGCCCGATAGTCGATGCGACGGGGCTATCGCTTTGGACGGCGCGACCCGCTTCTATGGCTCGCTAGCGGCCCCCTCCGCCGCTTCGCGATTTGATTCAACGAGTAATACGTACCAATTTCTTCGAAGGTGGACGGATCGAAGGGTCCGCCGTTCCAAACAAGCATCTCGTGATGCTCCTCGTGCATCGGATCCTGAATGGCTTCCAGAAACTCCATGAAGCCGCCCGTCCCGCCGACATCCTCCGGCGGACAGCGTCGAGCCCCGTCCACAAAGGCAGGATATTCAGTGGCGGGATCGCCGTCGCAAACCTCCTCGACGATGACATCGTGGCGCCAGTTGTCGCCGAAATCGTAGAGATAAACAAACTGGTCCGTTCCGCGCGCGATCACGGTACCCAACTGCAGCGCCTTCGCCTTGTATGTCTTAGGCAAGTCGTACCAGTAATCCGAAGGATCGCCGTATATTCGGTCGCCGATTTCGAACCGCCACAGGTGCGAAAATCTCCAGTGCATAGCCATCTGGATTGCCTCGTGCAATACTGCCAGCGTCATTGACAGCGGGACATCGACCCGCCGCCAAATCTTTGGCTCGACGTCCTGAAGCTCGATGCGCAGCCGCGCGATTCGTTCGCTCATCGTCCCCCCTCGGCCTGACCTAGCACTTGCAAGCATAATATCGCCTCGCAGGGGAGTCAAAGGGCGCTTACTGCGGACGGTGAGGATCAAATTCCGTGATCAATTATCCGCTCGCTACTGGAAATTGCCCGGGTTTCGGCTGTTTAGCTTGCAGCATCGAACCGTCGTCCTGCCATCTGCAAAAAATTTGATTAGCACCCTGCTGAGGACCGTATGCGGATGTAAGCATGTAAGGATGCAAGCTTGCACAGAAGAATTTCGCGGGCTAGATTCGCTCGCAGCGAAATCTCGCTTTCATTCGAACTCAATCCTTGGGGGAAATAATGACAATCAAATCCTTTCAGTTGACAGTTGCTGCTGCAGCTTTAGCCGCTCTTGGCTCGGCCGCCGACGCCGACACCTTGAAGGTCGGAGTGATCGCAACTCTCGAAGGAACATATACGTCGCTAGGCGAAGACGGATTGCGCGGCGTGAGGCTCGCGCTTAGCCAAGCGAACAACATGGCGGGCGGCCGCGAGATCGAAATTTCGGTCGGCCCAACCGACGCGACGCCGGACAGCGCCGTCAGAGCGGCGAGGAAGCTTGTCGAGCAGGATGGCGTCGAGTTGGTAATCGGCCCGCTTTCCGGGTCGGAAGGAATCGCTATCCGCGACTATTCCAAGACTCAGCCCCATGTAACTTTCATAAACGGAATTTCCGGCGCGCAGGAAACGACCTACGTATCTCCGTCGGAGAATTTCTTCCGCTTCAACATGGACGGCGCGCAGTGGTCGGCGGGACTAGGAGAGCACATTTACAATGAAAAGGGCTATAGGAGCATCGCCACAGTCGGCGAGGACTATTCCTTTGTCTATACGCAAGTCCTAGGTCTTGTGCTGGAATTCTGCCAAATGGGCGGCGACGTTTCGGAACGCCTTTGGGTTCCGCTCGGAACTAAAGACTTTTCTTCGATCATCGCGGCTCTGCCGGACGACGTGGACGCGATTTATCTTGGTCTCGGCGGCGGCGATGCCGTCAACTTTCTAAACCAGTACCAGCAGGCGGGCGGCGAAGCCAATCTGATTGGCGGTACGATTATGGTCGATCCGACGGTGCTGAGCGCCGAAGGCACGGCCAAGAATGCCCTGATCGGCGTTCCGTCCTCCGGTCCGCAGGCGGACACCTGGGACGATCCGAAATGGCAGGCGTACGTGCAGGCGTACATCGATGAGTTTCCGCCGGATCAAAGATTTCCGTCTCCGTCACTTTTGGCGACCGGATACTACAATTCAACTACGGCGGCGGTTAATTGCCTGGATGAAGTCGGCGGCGACCTTTCCGACGGTCACGCGGGTTTTCGCGCCTGCCTAAGCAATCTGGAGCTCGACGCGCCGAACGGAAAAATCAGGCTGGACGAGAATCGACAAGCTATCGGCTCGAATTTCGTTATGGAGACCGTGCAGCTCGCAGACGGAAGCCTGGCTAATGAAATGGTCAAGAAAATTGACAACGTCAATCAAACGATCGGCCTAGATCCCGCGGCGTTCGCTGCAATCGGAGCTCCCGGACGCGAAAATCCGGAGTGCAAGACATCCTACAACTGACATCTCACTAGGTGACGCGCTCGCGCTAGGCAGGACAATTCCTGCCTAGCGCTTTTTTTAAATTCGCATCCCGCCTTCAAGCGAGGATGGACCGCACTTGATAGGGTGTTTCGCCCGCACGTCGTTCGCCAATCTACGGCCGGTCAATGTCGTTCGAGCTAATTCGGCCTGAAATTGCCGCGGACTTCATACTCTCGGCAAATTCATTCAGTTTTCTCTGAAACTCGTTTCGGGCTATGGGCACACTTTCCCCTAGCCGCCGGCACCCGATCCATGGGCCACAGGATACTCCGGTCCCGGCAACAGTGCCACCTCACGACATCGTCCCTGCAACCGTCAGCCACACGCGAGTTTCATGCTCCGGGGTAAGTAAACGCAGAAAATCATGAAGGTTTTATAGGGGGCTCGGAATTTCAATCGGACTTTGAGACCGATTGAAGTTAAGTCGTACTTCTCTCGAAATTCAAGTCGCTGCCGGTCCATCCCGGCCGGCCGAATGGTCTAGGCAGCGCTTCGCCTGCCCCTCTGGAAGACAATTAGCCGCGGTCCGATCAACTCCAAAGGCTATTGGCTTGCGCGCGGCCGCGCCGGAAAATTGAATCGCATGCGCGTCACGAAGCATGCCAGATGGGACAAATTGGACGGCGGGTGCAAATTCACTTTGGCGACAATCGAATTCGCATCGCCTGGACCGCGTCGCCGCCGCTAGAGATTCTTTCGCGCGGTCAAAACTTTCCCGAAAGGAACAGGGCGCAAAAGGCCGGTAACCAATATCGATCTGAAAGGGCATTCGCGGGAATTCCCGATTTTCGGCAATATTCCTCAGACCGCGAAATTCAATGCCTCCCGCAAGGCCGAATAAGAGTCCAAAAGGCCAGAATCATTCCGAATCGCGTCGAAATCTTGATAATCCGCAACACGATTGTCGCCATGATCATTTCGCGTCCTTGACAGAATTTTTGTCTTTAAGTCTAATTAATTCTCTATTGGTATCTTTTTATGGCGGTCAGTATTGCAAATTTCATAAACTTGCTCTTTTGTCGCTAGTCGAGGCTTGGACCGCACCGGCGGTGAAGGCGAAAAAGGGGACAGGCGCGATGAGCCAGGCAATTTCGGTTCTGCACGGAGACTTCGGGCGAATCGCGCTTGTCGAACTCGACCGCCCGACCGTCATGCATGCTCAAAAAGAGGCTCACCTCATGGTTCATATTGGCGGGGCGGGAGGAACCGCCGCCCTGGTGTCACGCGAGATTCCCGTCGATGCCGCGACCGCGGTCGCCGTAAATCCCTGGCAGGAGCACGGTTTCCGAATTGAGCCGCCGGGAGGGAACTTTCGAGGCATTGCGGTTTACTTTTCTAGCGAATGGTTCCTGCTCGGCCGCGAACCGAGAGAGCTGGCATTCGAATTCGGGCGTCCGTCAATCAGGGCGACTAGGCAGATAGCCGATGGAGCCCGTCAAGTCGCGACCGCTCTGCTGCAGGGCGAGACGGGGAGCGCTGTTGAGGACATCCTGTTCGCGCTGATACGCGATGCCTATGAGCAATCCTGGCAGAAGGTGCGCGGCGCGCGGCTGGCCGATCGTGCAATGGCCAAATACAACGATAACAGAATCCGGCGTTCCGTCTCCCTGATGGAAGAGAATCTCGGCGGCGGGCGAGGAATAGACTGGATTGCCTCGGAGATGAGCCTGTCTCGCACGTGGTTCTTCAAGCTATTCAAGAGGCAGACCGGAGTATCTCCCAATATGTATCTCAACGCCTTGCGCGTCGAGCGGGCCATAGACTGGCTCGTCAACACGGACATTCCGCTTGGGGAGATTTCGAATGACCTTGGGTTTTCGGCGCAAACCGGCTTCACGCGTTTTTTCACGTCCAATGTCGGAGTTTCTCCGAGCGCCTACCGGCGCGTGGCGTATTCGGAATAGACGGAGGCCCGGAATGCTCGCGCAAATTGAATCCGCGGGAATTCCGCGCTTCCGGCCCGCGCCGCGGACGCGAAGCCGGACATGCGCGAAATGAGGAGATTTGCCGAAAATCACCCGTGGTGGCTGGCGGCGATCGCGACGGCCGCGGCGATTCTGCTTTATTTGATATTTGCGATTTGGCCGGACTGGCTAGTCCAGATGCTCGGAAAAAAGAAGGTGTTCCTGAACGCATTGTTCAACGGAATCACGCTGGGAGCGCTTTATTTTCTGGTCGCAAGCGGATTCACGCTGATTTTCGGCCTAATGCGCAATGTCAATCTTGCGCACGGGTCGCTGTATTTGCTCGGCGCCTATATCGGCTATTCGGTTGCCGGCTGGACCGGCTACTGGCTGCTGGCGTTTCCGGCCGCCTTCTTGATCGTGGGGCTGTTCGGCATCGTTCTGCAGGTATTCGTCTTTCGAAGGATGGAGCGCCAGGATCTGCGCCAGACGCTTGTAACCATCGGAATATCGATAGTCTTGGCCGACATCATGCTTTGGGTATTCGGCGGCGATTTCCTCAATATCATTCCTCCGACCTGGCTGTCCGGACCCATGGAAACGATCCTTGTAACCGGCGTAAAGAGATCGTCCGGCGACCTGATCTATCTGAAATACCCTCTAATAAGAATCGTGATTTTTCTTGCCTCGGTGGCCATTGGCGTCGCAATGTGGACGCTTCTCAACAGAACGAGAATCGGCATGCTCATTCGGGCCGGCGTCGACGACCGTGAAATGCTCTCCGCGACCGGGGTTCGCATTCAGCTGGTATTCGCCGGCGTTTTCGCCTTCGGCGCGGGACTGGCGGGAATCGCGGGCGTGGTGGGAGGCACATTCCAGTCCATCGCCCCCGGCGAAGACGTTCGGTTTCTTCTCGCGTCTCTCGTGGTGGTCATAGTCGGCGGCATGGGCTCGATAACCGGCGCCGCGCTCGGAGCGGTTCTTATCGGCATTTCGGAGCAGTTCGGCTCGGTCTACTTCCCCACTTATTCGGTGGTCGTTACCTTTATGATAATGGTTCTCGTGCTGGCGTTTCGCCCGCAAGGGCTCCTGGGACGGTCCTAGGCAATGGCGTTCGGGGATGCCGCATGGGGCCGAAAGTGGAGCTGGAGCGCTACGATGCGCGTAAATCCGGCCTACTGGGTCGCGGGCGCGGTACTCTTGATTCTGCCCGCCTTCGCGAGCGATTTCGTTCTTTACCAGCTGTTCGGATGGACGTTCATACTTGGCATGATCGCCCTCAGCCTCATGTTTCTCGCGGGGTACGGCGGGATGGTAAGCTTGGCGCAGATGACCGTCGCCGGGGTCGCCGGCTATATGGTCGCGATATTCGGAGAGAGCGCGATCACGGACATAAGCCAAGGATGGCCCTGGTACGTAAGCATACCGCTCGCGCTTCTTATCGCCGCCTTGTTCGCAACCGCAACCGGCTGGCTCGCCGACCGGACCGAGGGCATCTACACGATAATGATCACGTTGGCGATCGCGGCCGCTTTCTTTTATTTTTTCAACCAGAACTACGTGATATTCAACGGATTTTCCGGTTTTAACGGAGTTTTGCCGCCGGAATTGTTCGGCGTCAATTGGCGAGACCCGATCGCATTCTACTATTTGACGCTGTTCTGGGCGGCCGCCTGGTACTTCGGGGCGATTTATGTTTCGCGCTCGCCGTTCGGCCTCGCTCTGCAGGGAATTCGCGACAATCCCCGCCGGATGGCCGCGCTTGGCTATCACGTAACGGCGCACAAGGTGGCTGCATATGCGGTCGCCGCGTTTCCTGCCGCCGTTGGCGGAATACTGCTGACGTGGCAGTCGGCGCAAATCTCCCCAGGCACGGCCGGGATCGGACCGGCGATCGATATACTGATCGTCGCGGTAATCGGCGGTATCGGACACCCGGTCGGCGCCTTCATCGGCGCATTCATATACGTCATCCTCAAGACGTTCGCCATCGATCTTATCGTTTTCGTGGGTCTTGGGAGCGAGCGATTCCGGCTTCTGATCGGCTTGGGATTCCTGGCCGTTGTATTCTGGTCGCCCGACGGAGTTCTCGGGCTGTGGGAAAAGCTGAAGCGGAGCCGCGGCTTGAATCCGCTGCTGCGGAAGGCGGGGCGGCGGCCATGACTCGGGGCGCGATGCCTGGCGACCGGGCGTTTTCGGCCGGAACGGCGAATGCCCTGGAGCTTCGCGGCGTGACAAAGACGTTCGGCGCCCTTTCCGCTCTCGTGGATGTAACGATAACTATCGGACCCGGCGAGAAAAGGGCGGTGCTCGGTTCCAACGGCGCGGGAAAGACGACTTTGTTCAACTGCATAACGGGAGATTTCTTGCCCAGCGCCGGCGCCATACGGTTTTTCGGCGAAGACATTACAAGCGCTCCGGCGCACGAGAGAATTCGGCGGGGGCTTCGGCGCACCTATCAAATCTCGCTGCTTTTCGCGGGCCTGTCGGTGATCGACAATGTCTATCTCGCCTGCAAGGGAGTTGCCCGCGGAAGGTTTTCCCTGCTGCGGCCGAGCCGCAGGGAAGCGGTCATGGAAAGCGCCGAGGAACTGGTTCGCACGGTGCGCCTAGAAGACTCCAGGGACGTCAAGGTTTCCGATCTTTCCTACGGTCAGCAAAGGCAGCTGGAGATCGCAATGGCGCTTTCGGGCGCGCCCCGCTTCATATTGTTCGACGAGCCCGCGGCCGGTCTTTCGCCGGGCGAGAGGCAGGATCTCGTAGGGATTCTGAAGGGGCTGCCATCGCACATGGGCTATATTATCATCGAGCACGACATGGACGTGGCTCTGCAGGTTTCCGAGTCGGTTACGATGATGCATAACGGACGCATTTTCAAGGAAGGGAAGCCGGCCGAAATCGAAGACGACGAGGAGGTTCAGGAGCTATATCTGGGGGGCGGCAATGCCTGATGCCAACGCCGCGGTGCTCGATGCCAGAGGCGTCAATGTTTTTTACGGCCATAGCCACGCATTGCAGGGCGTAGACCTGTCGCTCGGCGGCGGCGTGCTTTCCGTGGTCGGGCGAAACGGCATGGGAAAGACGACGCTGTGCAAGGCGATCATGGGTCTCGTGCCGGTAGCTTCGGGTTCCATAAGCTTTCGCGGCGCGCCCGTTTGCGGTCTCAATTCCTCGGAAATCGCTAGAATGGGCATTGGATACGTTCCGCAGGGACGAAGGCTGTGGCGCTCGCTGACGGTCGACGAGCATCTCAGGCTGGCATCCCGGCCGGGCGGCGCCTGGACCGCCGACCGCGTGTATTCCGTTTTTCCGCGGCTTGCGGAACGCAGAGGCAACGACGGCGCGCAGCTTTCGGGCGGCGAGCAGCAGATGCTGGCGATCGGCCGCGCCCTTTTGCTCAATCCCGCATTGCTGGTCATGGACGAGCCCACGGAAGGGCTCGCTCCGATGATCGTTCGGCAAGTCGAAGACATGCTTTACAGGCTCGTCGAAGACGGCGGCGTGCATGTTCTCGTAATAGAGCAGAATATCGGCGTGGCGTGCTCGGTGTCCGACCAGGTCGCGATCATGGTCAACGGGCGAATCAACAGGATCGTCGATTCATCGTCGCTTGCAGGCGACCGCGATCTTCAGCAGGCCCTGCTCGGCGTCGGGCGGCACGCCCACGACGAAGCGCCGGAGGCGAAAGCCTCGTCCAGCGATTCGGACAAGCCGGACAGCCATGGCCCGAAGCGCATCTTTCTGTCGAATCCCGCGCTGCCGACGCGCTGGTCGAAGACGGTGCCGGCGAAAGTAATCGAGCGGACGGCGCGAACGGCGACGGACTTGATCGGCCGGCCCGAGAAGGAATCGCCCTCCGGGCGCGATCAGCCGAGATCGGCCACTACGGTTGTTGTGGCGGGCACTCTCGACACAAAAATGGACGAGATGCGTTTTCTTAAGGATTCACTGGAGTCGCGCGGATTGAAACCCAGGCTGGTCGATCTTTCGACGAGCGGAAAGCCTTCGAGCGCCGACGTGCCGCCGCACGAGATCGCCGCCCTGCATCCCAGGGGAACGGCCGCCGTGTTCACGGGCGACCGCGGCACCGCCGTGGCGGGAATGGCCCTGGCATTCGAGCGCTGGGCGCGGCGCGGAAACATCGCGGGCATGATCGGAGCGGGAGGATCGGGGGCGACGGCGATGATCGCGCCGGCGATGCGGTCGCTTCGAGTCGGCGTTCCGAAAGTGCTCGTATCGACCGTGGCAAGCGGCAATGTCGCGCAGTATGTAGGTCCTTCGGACATACTGATGCTGCACTCGGTCGCCGACATCCAAGGGCTGAATTCCATTACCCGCGAGGTCCTCTCGAACGGAGCGGCTGCGCTGGCGGGCATGGTTCAGGCGCGAAAAGAGCGCCCGAACAGCGAAAGCGGCAAGCCTTCCATCGGCATGACGATGTTCGGCGTAACGACGCAATGCGTCCAGAATATCTCCAAGCGGCTAGGCGCGCATTACGACTGCCTGGTATTCCATGCGACGGGAACCGGCGGCCGGTCTATGGAGAACCTGCTGGAGTCCGGCCTGCTCGCGGGCGTAATCGACATTACGACGACGGAAATCTGCGACATGATAGCCGGCGGGATTTTTCCGGCGAATGAAGATCGCTTCGGCGCGGCGATCAGGACCGGCGCGCCGTACGTGGGGGCCGCCGGAGCGCTCGACATGGTAAATTTCGGGCCTCCGGATACCGTTCCGGAACGCTATGGCGGACGGCTGTTCTACGAGCACAACCCTCAGGTCACGCTTATGCGAACGACGCGCGAAGAGAATGAGGAGATGGGTCGCTGGATCGGCGAGCGGCTAAACAGGATGCGGGGCCCCGTCCGTTTCTTTTTGCCCGAAGGAGGGGTGTCCGGTCTGGACCGGCCCGGCCAGCCCTTCTGGGATCCCGAAGCGGACGCCGCTTTTTTCAGCTCGCTCGAAGCGACGGTCCTCGCGAATTCCGACAGGCGGGTTCTGCGCATTCCCGCCAACATCAATGATTCTGAATTCGCCGACGCCGTTGTCGGCGAATTCAAAAGCCTTCAGGTCCCTGCGACGCGGCGGGCCGTGCGGGAGCGAAGGCCATGAACGAGCGCCGGAAAATTCTCGAAAGGCTTCGAAAGAAGATCTCCGAAGGCAGGGCGATCGTCGGCGGCGGCGCGGGAACGGGCCTCTCCGCCAAGTGCGAGGAGGCCGGCGGCATAGATCTAATCGTCATTTACAATTCCGGCCGCTACCGGATGGCGGGTCGCGGCAGCCTGGCCGGCCTGATGCCCTACGGCGACGCCAACGCCATCGTCATGGACATGGCTCGCGAGGTCCTCACGGTCGTGGACCGGGTTCCGGTTCTGGCCGGGGTATGCGCAACCGATCCGTTCCGGTCGATGGACAGGTTCCTCGACGAGGTCAAGGCGGCGGGATTCGCGGGCGTACAGAATTTTCCGACGGTTGGCCTGATAGACGGGGTCTTTCGCGCGAATCTCGAGGAAACGGGCATGTCGTACGGCCTCGAGGTGGACATGATCGCGCTAGCCGCGGAGAAGGGCATGCTGACGACGCCGTACGTATTCTCGGCCGAAAACGCGGCGGCGATGGCCGAGGCGGGAGCGGACATCATCGTGTGCCATTTGGGCCTTACCTCCGGCGGGTCGATCGGCGCGGAAACGGCGGCGCCGCTGGAAGCCTGCCCGGCGATGGTCGACGAATGGGCGGGGGCCGCCCTCGCGCGGAATAGCGACGTGATCGTACTTGTCCATGGCGGACCGGTCTCGGCGCCCGGGGATGCCGCGTACATGATGGACGCATGCCGTCATTGCGATGGATTCTACGGAGCCTCTTCGATGGAGAGGCTGCCCGCGGAAGACGCGCTCGTTCAGAAAACCAGGGAATTCACGATGATCGGCCGCGGGGGCCGACAGGGAGGTTCCGGATGACCGGAGAACTAATTGGACAACTCGTACTGTGGCTGATCTTCGCCGTAATCGTAGTCTTCATCCTCTATTGGGTGATGCATTGGCTGTACCGCCGCTCGACCAAGGAAATCGCTTTCGTTCGCACCGGTTTCCTAGGCGAGAAGGTGGTTATCGACGGCGGGGCGTTCGTATGGCCGATCATACACGACATAACGCCGGTCAACATGAACTCGCTCCAGCTTGCCGTGAAGCGGGAGCGCGGGGATGCCCTGATTACCAAGGACCGCATGCGGATCGATGTCGACTCCGTCTTCTACGTCCGGGTCAAGCAGACCCGCGAAGCCGTGGGCATGGCGGCCTCGACGCTAGGAAGCCGGACTCTCGAGCCGGAGCGCATTCACGCGCTTCTGGAGGGAAAATTCGTCTCGGCCCTGCGCACGGTCGCATCCAGCATGACCATGGAGCAGCTGCACGAAGACCGCAATGCATATGTGGCAAGAGTTCTGGACGACGCGCAATCGGGGCTGGATAAGAACGGCCTCGAACTCGAAAGCGTCTCGATAACGGATATCGATCAAACCGAAATCGAATACTTCAATCCGTCGAACAAGTTCGATGCGGAAGGCCTTACGACCGTCATCAAGGCGATCGAGGAGCGTCGGCGGCTGCGCAACGACATCGAGCAGGACACGTTGACCAGGATTCGGGAGCGGAATCTCGAAGCCGAGAAGCAGTCGCTCGAAATCGAACGCCAGAGCGAGGAGGCCCGGCTGGATCAGGAGCGCGAAATCGAGTTCCGCCGGGCGCAGCAGCAGGCGGAGCTCGCGCGCGAGCGGGCGGAACGCGAACGGGAGGCGGAACAGGCGGTTTTCGTATCTCGCGAGGCGATCGAGACCGCGCGAATCGCCAACGAGCACCAGATCGCCCAGGCGCGGATCGCGTCCGAGCGAGAAATCCGGCAGACCGAAATCGACCGTCAGAAAGTCGTGGAGCATGCTGAAATCGACTCGCTGGAAGCGATCGAAAAAGCGAGGATCATGCAGGAGAATTCGATCGCCGAAGCGCGAATCGAGGTCGAAAGAAGCACGCGCGAAAAGGATATCGCCCGCAATCTAGCGATAGAAAAGGCGGAAATCCGGTTTCGAGAGGAAGCGGACAAGCGCCGCATAGAACAGGAAAAGCTCGTTGCCGCCGAGCGTATCGAATCGCAGCGGACCACGCGGGAACTGGAAATCGCCAATCAGCGACTGGTCGAGGAAGCGGAAATCGCGTCGCGCAACATGATCGACAAGGCGCGCATTCTGCGCGAGCGCGAGGTCGAGATCGAAAGAATTGAAAGCGAGGAAGCGACCAGGGAGCGCGACCTGGAGCGAGCCCGTGCCGTGGAAGCGGCGGAAATCGCGAAGGCGGAGGCTCTCGAGGCGGCTCAGATCGCCAAGGAAAAGAAAATCGCGGCCGAGCGAATCGCCTACGAGCAGGACGTAAGAGAGAGGGAAATCGCGAGGGCGCGCGCGGTCGAGGTCGCGTCGATCAAGGCCGAAGAGACCGTGAGCACGACCAAGATCGCCGAGGAGAAGGAGGTAAGACAGGCCGAAATAAATCGCGAGCGCGAAATTCGCGAAAGCGAAATCGAGCGCAACGAGACGGTTGAATGCGCCGAGATCATATCCCGCCGGCTCGTGGATCAGCAGCGCATCGAAAAGGAATCGGAAACCGCCGAGGAGAAGATTTCGCGCGACGAGCGCATCCGCGGGCTCGAAATCGCCCGCAACCAGAGTCTCGACAAGGCCCAGGTTTCGGCCGACCGGGAGATCGAAGCGGCCCGGATCGACCGGGAGCGCGAGATCGACCTGAGGAAGATCGAATCGGAGCGCAATGTCGAGGAAGCGAGAATCGAACGGCGCAAGCAAGTCGAAAGGCGCGAAATCGAGCGCGCCCAGGATATTCGAGAAGCGGAAATCACTAGCGGCGAAGAAACCGAGAGGCTGCGAATCGCTTCGGAGCGAGGACTCGACGAAGCGCGGATAGGCCACCAGAAAGATCGCAGGATGCTTGAAATCGACCGCGAAAGCGCGGTCGAGCAGGCGGCCGTTAGGCAGGAGTCGACCGTAGATATCGAAAAAGAGCGCGGCGCGATGAATGTCGACGAGGCCAAACTCGCGCGCCGCCAGAATTTGGAAATGATGGAAGTCGGGCGCATGAGGGAACTGCGCGAGGCCGAAATCAGATCCAGAAAGGACGTGGAGACGATGCGCGCCGAATCGGAGCGCGATATCGACGATGCCGAAATCGGCAGGCAGACGCGGCGACGCAAGCTCGAAATCGAACGGGAGCAGGCTATCGAGGAGGCGTCGATAGAAAAGGCCGTGGCCCTGTACAAAAAGTCTCTGGAAGAGGCGGTCGCGTCGGCGGAGGCCGATCTGGCGAAAGCGCGCGCCGCGCAGGCGGAGGAAAAGATCAAGACGGCTCGCGAAACCGAGGAGGCGGAGCGCCGGAAATCGGTCGACGTCGCATTGGCGGAAAAGGCCGCCGAGGAAAAGCGCATTGCCGCGGATGCGGAGCGCGTCCGAGCTACGGTTGCGGCGGAAGCTCAGAAACTGATCAACGAAGCGGAGAACGTGCTAACCGACTCGGCCAGGCATTCGCTGTTCCGCCGCAAGCTGCTCGAGCATGTCGAGGGCATCGTCGAAGCTTCGGTCAAGCCCCTTGAAAAAATCAACGACATCAAAATTGTGCAGCTGGGAGGCGACGGAGCGTCGGGATTGCGTCATGCGCAGGGCGGCGACGAGGGCGGCGGCTCCCCGAGCCCCACGGACGAGGTCATCAATTCGGCTCTTCGCTACCGGGTGCAGGCTCCGATGGTCGACAGCCTTCTCGCCGATATCGGGATCGACGGGGCGAACATCGCGCGGCAGGGCGGCCTCCTGCGCGAAGCCTCGGACCTCAACAGGATTCAGTACGAGCGCGCCCGCGCGGAAGAGCAGAAGCTAAGGAACGAGGCGGCGATCAGGAAGCTGCAGGACCAGGGCGGCGGCGAAGCGGCGCCGGGGAGCGAATAGATGGCCCGGGTCTACACGTCGTCCGTAATCGGGGCATCGGCGACTCGGGTTTGGGAACGCGTAAGGGATTTCAACGCGCTGCCCAGATGGCACCCGAGGATTAGAGACAGCAGGATCGAGGACGCGCTTCCATCCGACAAGATCGGCTGCATTCGCCAGTTCCATCTTCAAAACGGCGACGTGATTCGCGAAAAGCTGCTCGGGCTTTCCGACTACGACATGTTCTGCACCTACGAGATACTGGAAAGTCCGATGCCGCTAGACAACTACATCGCCACGCTTCGCCTTACGCCCGTAACCGACGGCGACAGGTGCTTCGCCGAGTGGTCGGCGGAATTCACCTGCGCGCCCGATGACGAAGCCGATCTGGTATCCGGCATCGGCTCCGGCGTTTTCCAGGTGGGGTTCGATTCGCTGAAGCGGCACTTCGGGGGCTAGGGCGGTCGGATGCCCCGGGTTCTTAGAAGCACGGTGATCGAGGCGCCGTCCGAGAAGGTGTGGAGCGTGCTCCGAGATTTCAACGGGCATGATCGCTGGCACCCGGAAGTGGCGACGAGCCTGATCGAGCGCGGCCAGGCGTCCGACAGGATAGGGTGCATTAGAAGATTCAAGCTCGCGGACGGTTCGGAACTGCGCGAGCAGCTGCTTACGATGTCAGATCTTGAGCAAGCATTCAGCTACTGCCTTCTCGATACGCCGATTCCGCTTTTCAACTACGTAGCGCACGTAAGGCTGGCGCCCGTAACCGACATCGACGCGACGTTCTGGGAGTGGGAGGGCAATTTCGACACGCCGGAAGGGCAGGAGGAGCATTTGGCCGAAATCGTTCGCACGCGAATCTACGACGCGGGATTCGAGGCGATTCGCGCCTATCTGGGACGGGAGAACTAGGCTTGGTCGAAGTTCTGGAATTCGAGACGCTGGCGCAGGCCGCCGCCTCCCTTCGCGATCGCACGGTTTACCTCGGCGGCGGCACTCTCGTGATGCGCGCAGTCAACTACGCCGACCCCGGCATCGCGCGGCTGGCGGTGACAAGCGACCCGTCGATCAAGGCGATTCGCAGCGAAGGAGGGCGGGTTTCGATAGGTTCCGGCGCGACCATGTCGGATATACTGGCTTCGCGGGACTTGGATTTTCTGTGGCCGGTAGCCAGGCGAATCGGCGGGCCGGCGATACGGAACATGGCCACGGTCGGAGGCAATCTCTTCGCGCCGCATCCCTTCGGCGATTTCGCGGCGGCTCTGCTGGCGCTCGACGCGAGGCTATCGCTGGCCGATGGTTCGGATATCGACCTCGAGGCGCTTTTGGCCCGGCGCAAGAGCATGGGGTCGCTCGTCGCCCGGGTCGGGTTCGAGCGCCCGGCGAATGGCGAGTTTCGGTTTCGAAAGATGAGCCGGGTCAAGCCGAAGGGCGTATCGGTGATTTCCGTCGCCGCGCGTCTTCCGCGGCCGGGACGGCGCGTATCCGGCGCTCGAATCTCCTTTTGCGGCATGGGCCAGACTCCGGTTCGCGCGAGAGCGGCCGAGTCGGCTCTTGAAGGCCGCGCTCTGGAGCCGCAGGGAATTGCCGGAGCCTTGGCGGGCGCGGCGGGCCTCTCGCCTCCGGACGACGCTATTGCGTCCTCGTGGTATCGACGGGAAGTTGCGCCGGTGCTCTTGAGACGGCTACTGCTAGACGAGGCGGAATAGGCCGATGCCGAAGACTCCAGTTTCATTCAATCTGAACGGCGTCGAGACGTCCCTGTTCGTCGACGGCGGGCAGAATCTGCTTGACGCCCTGCGCCGAGGCGTTGGAGACCTGACGCCCAAGTTCGGCTGCAACCAGGGAACGTGCGGCGCCTGTACCGTGCTAATCAACGGCCGGCCGCTCCTATCCTGCCTAGTGCTCGCCTCGAGCGCGGAAGGGGACTCGATAGTAACCGCCGCCGGCTTGGCGGACGGGCCGAACCTCCATCCGCTTCAGCGGGCGTTCATGGACGGTTTCGCGGCGCAGTGCGGCTATTGCACGCCCGGCATGCTGCTCGCCGCCAAGGCTCTGCTCGACCGCAATCCCAATCCGGCTCGCGAAGACGTCGCCGAGGCGATTTCCGGCAATTTATGCCGGTGCACTGGCTACGCTCCGATCATCGAAGCGATTCTCGCCGCCGCCGAAGTCATGAGAAGGAGCAGCAGAACGTGAATAGCGTCGAATTCAGAAAGGAGCTGTTCGCCGAGGAGCGCGCGGACAATCTCTCCGAAATCGGTCGGCCGACGGTCAGGCAGGACATCCTGGGGCACGTTACGGGTCGCTCGGCCTACTACGACGACCACCTGTTCGACGGCCTTCTCCATATGCGCTGCGTCCGGTCGCCGCATCATCACGCGAGGATCCGCTCGGTGGATTTCTCCGCGGCCGAGCGGATGGAGGGCGTGCGCCGAATCGTCGGCCCGGCCGACGTGCCGAAAAACCTCAATACGCTGCTGTCGCTGATAAATTTCGGCAAGGAGGACGAGCCGCTGCTCTCCGAGCGAAAAACCAGCTACAGGGGCGAGCCCGTTCTGGCGGTGATCGCGGACACGGAACGGCAGGCGCGGGGCGGCGGCCCCCGCCGCGCCCGGGGGTCTGTGGCGAACGGGGACCGGCGGCGGCGGCCCCCCGCCGCCGCCGTTCGCGTGGATTGGGAGCCTCTTCCGCATGTTCTGGACGTCGAGGAGGCTCTGGCGCCCGGCGCGCCGACTGTCAATGAGACCTACCCCGGCAACGCTTTCGAGTACCACGGGCGCTACGACCACCAGAAGCTGCGGTTCGGCGATGTGGACAAGGGATTTTCGGAGGCCGACCGGATCGTCGAGGGCCGCTACCGGATGTCGCCGATCGAACAGGCTCCGATCGAAACCTGCGGCGCGATCGCAGCCCCCGAAACCGGCGATCGCTATGTTTGCTACACATCCACGCAGGCGCTGTTTTTCTCGCTTTCCACCACCGCCAAGCTCCTGGACACGGCTTCGTCGCGGCTTCATTTCGTCGGCGGCACCGTAGGCGGCGGCTTCGGCGGCAAGGTCGACAGCATCGTGGAGCCCATGGCCGTGCTCGGCGCGATGCTGACGGGCAGGCCCGTGAAATTCATGTGGGATCGGGAGGAGGAGATGCAGGTCGGCGCGCCGCGCGGCGCCGAGCTGTGGATCATCAAGGACGGCGTCGCCGCCGACGGCCGCATTCTTGCGAGAAGCTTTACCGGCTATTTCGATTCCGGGGCGTATACGCGCCTGTCGTCCTACGCAGTCGTCAAGAGCACCGGGCATCTGCCGGGTCCGTATACGATTCCGAACGTCGCCTCCAACGTCTTCTGCGTGTTTACGAATCGCACGCCGGCAACCGCGATGCGCGGCTTCGGAATTACCGGCGTCGACTATGCGATCGAGTGCCAGATGGACCGCGTCGCCGAAGCGGTTGGAATGAATCCGGTGGAGCTTCGCATTCTCAACGCCTACCGCGACGGCGATATGAAGGCGCACCGCCGGGTCGCCAAGAACACGGCATTGATCGAATGCTGCCAGGTCGCGGCGCAGAAGGCGGGATGGCAATTGTCCCCCGACGCGTTGCGCCAGTCCAGCAAGGAGGGCGGCGGCGGCAGGCGGTCCGCGATTCCGGAAACGGCGACCGACCAGGTCGGGCGAATCGGAGAAAGGCGGAGATCGCAATTGCCCGCGGAACCGCTGGCCGGACCAGGTCCGCGCGGCCGCGTACCTGCCGGAACGGCAGGCCCTGCGACCGAGGCGGCGCCGCCGCAGCGACCGGACATGGCAATGGACTGGGAGCGGGAAAAATCGCCCGCCGCCGCGCTGCCCGAACCCGCGCGGCCATCGATTTCGCCTCCGCCTCGAATTCCGGCATCCGGAATTTCGGCGGCTTCCGCCTCTGCGGCTTCGCCGCAGGCGGCCGAGGCTCCCTACGCTCCGAAGGCTCCTTTCAGCCGCGGCGTCAGCAAGCCCGGCGTTTCAAGATTTCTGTCGGGCACCAGGAGGCGCTAGCAATGGCCAAGCGAAAAGGGCGCGGATTCGCGTGCATCAACTACCCGATCGGAATGAATCTAGGCGGAGATCCGTCGCAGGCTCTCGTTCATTCCACTCCCGACGGAAAATTCATGGTGTCGCTCTCGTCCATAGACCTGGGCCAGGGAATGAAGTCGGTGACCCGGCAAATCGCGGCTGAAGCTTTGGGCGTGCCGGTAGCGGATGTTTATGTCGATACGGCCGATAGCGATACGGGGCCGCATTGCATGGGCAGCTTCGCGTCGCGCGGAACGCACAGGGTGGGCAACGCGGTCATCCGCGCGGCGACTGAAGCCCGGGCCCAGCTGCTGGAAGCGGCCGCGGAGGAGCTGGAGGTCGACGCCGCAGATCTGGATACCGACGGCCAGGGCAATATTCATGTCAAGGGAGCGCCGAGCCGGTCGATAACTGTCGCCGACACGGCCGTCGCGGCGCAGTTCCGGCAGGGCAGAACCGTTTCGGGCCGCGGCATCTTCCTGATACCGCCTTCGGAAGCCAATCCTGAAACCGGGGAAATGACGCCGGTATCCTGCTTCGCGCACGGCGCCATTGTCGTCGACCTCGAAGTGGACGAAGAAACCGGCGAGGTCGAGGTGCTCGAGCTCAACTCCGCCTACGAGGTCGGGCGGGCGCTGAATCCCAAGCTCGTCGAGCAGCAGCTGGTGGGAGGCGCCTGGATGGGGATATCGCATGCGCTCTATGAAACGACCGAGCCGTACTATCCTTCGCGCGAGCACGGGCCGGTGGACTTCAACAGCTATCTCATGCCGGGTCCCGGCGATCTGGCTCCGCACCATATCGCCGTGATCGAGCGGCCCGCCGAGGATGCGCCGTTCGGCGGCAAGGGTCCCGGCGAGATGTGCGCCAATCCGGTGATTCCGGCAGTCGCGAACGCAATTTACAATGCCGTGGGCGTTCGTTGCGACGAACTTCCCATCACCCCCGAAAGAATACTTCGTGGAATTCGCGCGAACGGCGGCGCGCAGCCCGGGGGCGTTCGCCGTTGACCGGCAAGACGACGAGCCGACCCGCCTCCGATTCGCGCCGGGCGCCGGGCGCCGGCAGCTAATGTCCGTTCGATCTGTCGTAGCGGGAATCGGCGGCCCGGACCCGCTTCGCCAAGCTCTTCAGGGCGCCCAGTATATCGCCGACGAAGGATTGGCGACCGCCGCCTACCTTGCGCTGGCGCTTCGAAAGCCGCTGCTGCTCGAAGGCGCGCCCGGCGTCGGAAAAACGGAAGCGGGCAAGGCCATCGGGGCGGTTCTCGGACGCAGAGTTATTCGGCTTCAATGCTACGAAGGCGTGGATTCCTCGGCTGCGCTCTACGAGTGGAACTATTCGCGGCAGATACTTGCGATTCGGCAGGCGGGCGACGCCTACGTAAATCTTTACGCCGATGAATTCCTGCTTTCGCGCCCGCTTCTGGAATCGCTTCGCGATCCCGGCGGAACGCTGCTGCTAATCGATGAAATCGACAGATCGGATCACGAGTTCGAAGCTTTCTTGCTGGAATACCTGTCCGACTTTGCGATCTCCATTCCGGAAACCGGGACGATCAGGGCGGCGGAGCCTCCGCCCGTGATTCTGACGTCCAACAGGACCCGCGATCTGCACGAGGCGCTGCGCCGCCGCTGCGTCTACCACTGGATCGACTATCCCGATCCCGAACTCGAAGCCCGGATCGTTTTGACTAGGGCCAGTTCCGTCGTCCACGAAACGGCGGCCGCGGTCGTTGCGGCGGTCGGCCGCCTGCGCAACGAACCCCTCGTAAAGCCGCCGGGAGTCGCCGAGACGGTCGAATGGGCGGAGGCGGCTACGCTGCTGCGAAGCCAGGGTGAGAATTGGCCCGAAGCATTCCGACGAGCGGTGGGCGTCGCGCTCAAGGACCATGACGACCTGGAATACATTCGGCCGCGTCTAGACGCCGTTATCGAGGGAATCGCCACGTGACGCTGCCCAATCCAGTCCGGCCGCTGGTTGAATTTCCGGCTTGCCTCCGAGCGCATGGCTTTGCGGTTTCGCCCGATCAGACGATCGGCTTTCTGGAAGCCGTGGCGCTTCTGGGCCCGAGAAACATGGGAGACGTAAAGCGGTCCGCGCTGTCGCTGTTCGCAGTGCCGCCCGACAGATTCGAAGCTTTCGATTTGCTGTACAGGGAATTTTTCTACGGCGAAATCATTGACCGCGAGCAGGTCGCCGATTCGGAGGAGAGGGACGACGCGGAAGCCAGGGAGGATATCGGGCTGGAAGCGGTCGAGACTACGGAAGGCGAAGCTTCGGAAACGGGCATGGAAGCGGCGGCCGAGGAAAGGCTGGGGCGGCGTTCGATCGCGCCCTACGGTGAAGACGACGCATTGTCGCGATTCGCCAGGCTTGCTCCGGAAATTCTGCCAAAGCGAAGGACTCGCAGATTCGCGCCGGCTCGAAGCGGCGCAGCACTTGATCTGCGCAAGGCGTTCAGAGAGGCCGCGCGCCGCGACGGAGAATTTCTCGTCCTTCCTCGCCGAGAACGGCGCCGGCGCCAGAGGCGAATCCTTTTGCTGATCGATGTTTCCGGGTCCATGAAGGAATGCTCGGAATCGCTGCTCCGTTTCGCCCATGCGTTGTCGGGTTCCGCGGAGCGGTTCGAGGCATTTACTCTGGGGACTCGCCTAACTCGAATTACCAGGCCGCTCTCGAACAGGAACCGCGAACTCGCAATGTCCAGGGTGGCGGAACTCGTGGCGGATTTCGACGGCGGGACTCGAATCGGAGATTCCCTTCAAGCTTTCCTAAGCGTTCCGCGCTTCGCCAGCTTTGCGCGCGGCGCCCTTGTAGCCTTGATTTCCGATGGGCTCGAGCGCGGGGAGCCGGACGCAATGGTAAATTCCGTGCGCACCCTCGCCAGGTCCGCTTGGAAATTGATTTGGCTCACGCCTCTATACGGGGATTCCGAATTCCGCCCCGAGACGCGAGCGCTGACCCTGTCGCTGCCGAATCTGGACGGGCTTTACGACGGCTCCTCGGCGACGTCCGCTATCGCATGCTTCAGGAATCTTCGGAGAACGGCATGATCGACGCGCACCACCATATTTGGAATCAAAAGGATCTTCCCTGGCTGCTTGGCCCCGAGCGGCCTCGGATTTTCGGAAGATACAGCTCGATTAAGCGCGATTACTTGATTGGCGAATACCTCGCCGATATCGAGGGGACGGGCATCGAGAAATCGGTCTACGTCCAGGCGAACTGGGCTCCGAACTGGTTCGAGGACGAAGTGGCGTGGGTGCAGTCGGTCGCCGACGAAACAGGCTGGCCTCACGCCATCGTCGGCTATGCGGATTTCACGCTGGGCGACGTTAGGCCCCAGCTCGACAAGCTCGCCGCCTATCCGCTTATGCGGGGAATTCGGCAGCAGTTCCATTGGCATGAAAACCCGCTTTTAAGATTCGCGGAACGGCCGGACCTTCCCGCCGACGGGACGGTGCGAAAAAACATCGCCAAGCTTGCGGATTACGGATGGTCGTTCGATCTGCAGGTGTTCCCCGCGCAGATGGATGCGGCTGCCAAGCTCGCCGACGCCTGCCCGGACGTAACCTTCATTCTGCAGCATGCCGGCATGCTTGTCGACAGGTCGCAAAGCGGCTGGTCGGAATGGCGCCGCGGCATGAAGACGATTGCTCTGCGAGAAAATGTCGTTTCCAAGCTTTCAGGTTTCGGAACGTTCATTCGAAGGCTCGATCCGGAATTCAACGAAAGACTCGTCAAGGAGACCTTGGCGATTTTCGGCGCGGAGCGGTGCATGTTCGGGTCCAATTTCCCGATTGAAAAAATCTGGACCGACTACGGCAGCATGCTCGATACATTTCTATCGGCGACTTCGAACCTTCCGGACACCGACCGGCGGGCGGTATTTGAAGAAACGGCTAGAAGCGTCTACTCGATTTAGGCGTTTCCAGGCGAATAAGGAGAAACGTTAATGGCTCTGACAATCCATCTTCTCGACTACGGGGACATAGAACTGGAAACTAGCTTTCTGGTTCTAGGCCATGAATGCGGAAGGACGCGTCGCGTGCCGGTATACGGCTTCCTCATTCTCGGAGGAACATATCCGGTTCTTGTCGATACAGGCTATCGAGACAATGCGATCATGGAAAGCCTAGGCATGAGGGGGCTGCAGTACCACGACAATCTCGTCGAAAACCAGCTGTCGCGATACGGTCTGAAGCTTGGCGACATTCGCTATATTCTGCACACGCATCTGCATATCGACCACGCCGGGAAGGACGACCGGTTCCCGATGAATACAACCGTCGTGCTCAACCGCAGGGAAATGGAGTTTTCCGTATCGGGCATCATGTATCCGCAGTATCCCAAGCCGGACATACTTCATCTTGTCGAACGGATTTACGAACCGGAGGCCATGCGCTTCCTCGATCTGGAAATAACCGGCGCGGAAGAAATTATCCCGGGCGTTTGGTGCGAGCCCGCAAGAGCGCATACCGAAGGTTCGATGAACGTCATCGTCGAAACGGCCGAAGGCCTCGCATGCATATGCGGCGACGTAATCTACGACTTCAACGATCAGGTTGTTAACCACGTCTATACCAACAATCACCTTGAGCCGCGCGTAACCGGGAATCATGCAGGTTCAAAGCGAGAGGAAAAGGGCCAGATAAAGAAGCTGCTCAACAATTTCAGGTTTCTGCTTCCCGTGCACGATCGGCCCGCCAAGATCGAACACGGGCAGGTTGCCGGGCGCTTGTCCACGACCGTTCCAGGTTCCGTAGTTGAAACCCTGCCCGCGCGACAGTGGTTTCCCGCATAGAATTCCGGCGGCATGCCTGTCGGAAAAAGGAGCGCCGCGGCGGCTTGTCGGATAGCCGATAAAATTATCGATCGCGCTGCAAATTATCTTGTCGGCGCAAACTCGTATTGCAACCCGGTTTGCGGCAGCGCGGCGACGAAACGAAGCGATGCGGCCTCCCGAGTCCGGGGTCGCGCCTCCCTTCGAATCCCAATCCTCGATCAATCGAGAGCTTGACTGAACGCGAATTCGCCAAGAGCCGTTGCGCGCCTTGAATCTACGAGACGGGATTATTCGATGGTTGCAAGAAATGCGCGAAATACCGTCAGAATCCTGCGCGCTTCTACAGCTGCTAGCGATCTTTCCCGCGCCAAAGCGGGAGATTTCTTTGCTGCCGGCGGCTGAATGCGCCTTGCGCGCGAATTGGACCGCCGAAATCCACATAAGTGATGCTATTACCGGGTTTGATCAAGGGCTTGACGAATCATCGATGATACCGCCGCAATATCCTTCGTTGTCGATACATCCACCAACAAATCGCTATCCGTATGCACTCGGTTCGGTACGAACTTCCATGTAGAAGCATCTTGAATCGTCAACCCGTGTGCCTCCTCCACTTCGTTGAACTCCAGGGGCAAAATAATTCTGATCCATCCCTTCATCGGCAACAGCTCAGCGAAGAATTCCGGCCGTAACAGCACACCGACTTGTGCTCCACCACCTCGATGATGTCAGCGAAATCACGGATTGATTCTCGAATGTCATCAAGCAGCTTCCTAGCCTTATCGTCCATCTTCAAGTCTTTGGCGCTTCCCTTTTCTGCGCGCACCCTGAGTTCTCGAATGTCTTCCTGCTGGATTTGGGTTGCGTCCGCCATATGGTGCGGCCATATCTCAAGCGCTCGCTTCGACAGCCGGTCTCCGCGCGCCAGGATCTCTCCATCCGTCCATCTCTCTCGGTCGGCGACATCGCGGTTTAGCCGTACAGCGCTCTGTCGAAACCCGCCCGAAATGTCCTTCTTCTCCTCGAAAGGCCGGTTCGAATAGGTGCTGTTGTATGCTGTCAGCGTCAAGTTGCCCAACCGGTGCCGATAGGTCGTATGAATTGTCTCCCAATCTTCACCTAGCATCTCCTGCCAATCACGTACTCCGCTGATCTCCCGTGGCATGATGTGCTCTATTGAAAAATCCTGAACCGGACTCGGCTCTCGGTGGTCTGCGTTTTCGAGCCAGTCCAATATGTGCTTGCAGACGCGCAATCCGTATAGGTCGCGCTGCTCCAATCCTCTCCTGAATTCGTCATCACTCGGGAAGCGGCTGCCGCCTCTCAGCCGCGCCAAGGCGACTTGCAACGACTGGAAGGCCGACTCCTGCTTCAAATTGTGGGCGATTCGCGCAAAGACGGACCAGTAGCCGCGGGTCTGCAAACCCAGAACGGCGCGACGTAGGAGATAGCTCTCGATCAGCTCCACGGCACGAACGAGGTCATCTTCAGATATCCGATCCTTTTCGTAGCAGTCGCGTAGTCGCATGACCAACACCCCTTGGGTGGTGTTCAATGACCGCATGCGGTTCACAGCGCGAGCAAGCTTCGGAGGCTTTATGGGCACAAGTCCGAGGAATGATGCATAGGTCTTTGCGACACGGGCCATGTCGGCGAGCAAATCTTCCAACGGCCTGCCAGCCGCGACTCCAGAAGGATTTGAATTCGTGGTAAACGCGATCCAGACGTATCTGTTGTGCGAGGCGATGTTCCAAGGCCATGTAATCTCGAAGAAACCAGTCCAATGCGCTGTCCGAGGCACGGAAGAACGACTCGATCTTCTTCCAGTAATCTTCGTAAAGCCGCGTTTGCTCGGTTTCGTCGAGACCCATCAACAGGTAGTTTCGGACCAGATCACTTTCGCGCAGGGCAATTCCGGTCGAGTTCATGCTTTCGAATACAAGTTGAGGGTCATCAGTGTTTCGATCGAGCGTTACATCAACGACACCTAGGCGAGCAATGCCTCGATATATCTCGTCCGGATCATAGGTCGATTCTTTCAGCGAGGATCGGAAAAAATCATAAGCTTCGATGAGCAATTCAGAGCGTTCGTCTCCAAGTTCAGACGTGTATTTCTCGTCAACCAGTGCCTGGAGCGTGGCATTGTCTTTCCGACGCAGCATAAGCTTGTATTGCCGTCGTCCGGACTCCTGTGTGTTTTAAGGTAGTAAGCATCGATCTTTTCGATTGTCGGGCTATCTTCATCACCAGACCATTTCTCGTCTCGAATGTGGTCTCTCAATGCGATCATGAGCAAAGTCAGTGTCGTCATCCGCTGTTGACCGTCTATTAACAGCCATCGTGCAAATGCGGCACCCGCCAATTCGGCTTCTATGTAGACAATTGACCCTATGAAATGGGCGTCTATTTTTTCCCCGCTTGCTCTCCCAACGTCTCGCCACAGTTGCTGAAACTGTGGCTGAGTCCATCTGAAATCACGTTGAAAGACGGGAATTACGAATTGCTTCCTGCAGTCGATTATTTCGGTGAAGAGCCGATTGACTGCCTTCATTGTACCAGTCTCAGTTGCGGTCTCTGAATCCTGTACACTCATAAGGGCACGTAGTTCCAACATACATTCCGAAGGCATTTCCTCCGAACCGGCAAGAACTCCAAGCCCAGCATGACTGAAGATAGCCTACCGTCGGTCGATCTTCCAGTAGTCAGGCCCAGGGAATTGAGCATGGATTGTACGGGCGCGTCGGCCTCGTCGGGCTTCGGCCGGCCTCGTTGAACAAGGCGCAGCGGCTGGCGCGCACTGGGCGTGGCGCTGGGCGGCATCCCGGAATGGCGAGCCCCGGCCCTGCCGGTCCACTCG
>MKWU01002268.1_pt1 | contig 29620 bp, 32 predicted proteins | sample 809101 | NCBI WGS metagenome assembly MKWU01 (sample SAMN05860141, study PRJNA318959) | sponge metagenome | host: Aplysina aerophoba | place: Slovenia: Piran, Adriatic Sea, Gulf of Piran | collected 2013-05-07 | reverse complement strand
CGACACGCAGACGGCCTGAAGCGGCACGGCTTCGAGATACGGCGGCCCGCCGGCCCCCACGGGGGCGGGGGCCTTCGCCAACCGGGGCGGGCTGGCATGTTCGGACGGCGCAGCGACCTGGGCCGGCTCCTCCCCCCAGCCGGCGCGGAGCCGCGTCATCGCCCGCCTGGAGAGGGAGTTCGGGGGACGGCTGTTCGAGCGTGTCCCCTCGGGCGTCCGTCCGACCCGGCTCGGCGCCGTCGTTGTCGACCGCGCCCGTCGCATCCTGCGCGAGACCGGCGAGGGCGAGTCGGCGGTCGCGGCCGAACTCGCCGGACACGCCGGACTCTACCGCGTCACTGCGGCGCCGGTCTGGCTGCAAGCCGTCCTGGTGCCCGTCGTCGCCGCCCTCCACGCCGCCTACCCGAACGTGGAGCTCAGGCTCCGCACCGCCTCCTGGCGCGACGGCGTCCGCCTGCTCGCCGACGGCGAGAGCGACCTGCACTGCGGCGGGCTCGACACCGGCGAGGCCCTGCCCGGGTTTCTCCGCCGCGAGCGCTTCATCGACCTCACCGACGGCGTCGCCGCCGCCCGCGACCATCCGCTCAGCACCGCCGCGCCCGACCCCGGCGACCTCGCCGGCTGGCCCTGGATCGACCTCGACGGACAGGCCTCCGGTGACGGTCCGTCCCTCGCCGGACTGCTCGACGAGATCGGCGCCCGCGCGGGCCGCCGCGTGCGCGCCCTCCTCCGGACGGGATCCGCCGGCCTGCTTCTCCTCGCGGCCGGCCCCTGGCTCGCCCCACTGCCCCTCGACCTGCTGGACGCGCTTCCCGGCGCGCCGATCGCGCCGCTGCCCCTGACCTTCGGCCGCCGCCGCTACCGCACCGGCTTCATCGCCCGGCGCTCAGCCGAGGACCACGCCCCGTTCCACCATCTCCAGGAGACCGTGCGCGAGACCGCGCTGGAGAGAAGCCGGCCACCCGTCCGATAGACCTTGCGCCACGCGAGCCCCCACGCTTCCGCCTGGATCATCATCTTCGACGCTATCCCGAGTACCTTGTTGGCCGAGCCCATAATCGACACGAATATGAACACACTGGTGTTCCATCAGAAGGTCAGGTCTGCGTGGATCGCGTTGGCCTCAGCCTGCCCCTCCAGCCGCTCGACGCTATCCGGCACTCCGAATGCCATAACCTATTCTTGTGGCCCCACAATTTGCTCCAGCGGGAGCTGAGCCGGGCTTGCGGATATGCACCACGCACAGCAGCGTCTCCTCGCCTTCCAGCGCTGCTCCGACGCTAATCAGGTCTTGAGCGGTCCTGAGCACCCTGGAAGTAGTTTTCACACAATACCCATGCGATTCCCAGTTGAACGCAAGCAGGGTAGACACCCGTACGCCAACGCCAAGCCGCCCGCGGGCGAGACCGTCTTGGCGACCGCGAAGGAGCCGGAAGCGGCAACTGTCAGGCGATTACCCCATCTGTACGCTCAGGCTGACGCAGCAGTCCTGATCGGATGGCGCGCACCTCACTATCGTGCCAATGTCTCGTCTCCAACCCCAAAATTTGTCTGGTCACGATAACCCCCAATAGACGGCAATAAGAATTCATACCGATTATGGCTCAGATTCAAGCACCACCTCACACTTACACCCAAACGGAAAACTGCAAATTACAAGAACCCCTACCCGTTGATATCTACAAACTTCCAAGAAATCCATACCCCGCTCGCAGCCGTCGAAATATCTTGACGTCACCCAAGAAAAAACGATCTGCTATCTGTTGATCTCTGAGGCTCGGACAAGAGCTCTCAACATCGAATCCAAGCCATTTTCTTGCCTGCCAAGATCCTAACCGCGCTAACACCTCCACGTCACCCCGGTGACAGCCAAGGACGTAGTTCTTCCACTTTTCATGATAATCCATAATGCAAAGGACACCATGACCAAGACTATCATATACTACATCCGTCCCTTCGGTCGGATGAATTTCCCCCATGGCCCGCTCTTCAAGCAGCTCTTGGTAGGATTGCACAGATTCAAGAATAATTGATTCCGTAGTCCAGAGTTCACGCAATCGAAGCTCGATGGTCCTAGGACGAGGCCGGCCCATACCATCCGAACACTCTCGCACAAGACGAGCCACCGCATAGTTGGCGTGCCCGTCCAGCATCAACAGGTTATGTCGCTCTGGACTAGAAAGTAACTGTGCCCAACTGTCTTCCGGTTCCCTGTAGCGGTCGAGGACATGCCGCACTCGCCCTACGGACCACAGACACTCGTCGACAACTGTGATCAACTTCAAGAGCCGCCGCAAACCAGACGCGCACAATAAGATGTTCCGACGACTAGGGTCTGAAGAAAAATGATTCAAGCAGTTTTCGACAAACGTCCTAACGGCTTCTCCCAAATCATTCTTGCTACCTAACCAGGCCGGAAGCCAATTCACTTTCACGTTTTCGTCACTTAAATGAATCAAATAGTTGAGAGCATGCATACAATAGTTGTCATTCATGTCACGCGCATGATCAGGAAACACACGATGGAGGACTTCAAATGCATCCCTTCTACAATGCCGTACTAGGGTCTCCGCTATTGTCATAGCAGAACGTTTGCTACACTGAAGAAAAAACGTGCCTTCGATCAGGTCACGGGGATTGCTTGCGCGAAGTATCTTGTCCGCTTCATCCGTGTCGTCCGAGTGTGGCAGCACAGAACGCATATTATCGATTACTATGCGCTTCTTGGAATCCAAGCGTCGGCAAACAAGCTCTTTGAATTCCTCAACACGACCGGCATTAAACTCTTTATTGAACACCTTGTCCAACAGCCGAACAATACGTCTTTTTTCGAAAAACCATACCTGCCATGGATCAAGAATTGCACGCAGCTTATCAAAATCCTCCTTGAGGTTTGCAATCTCGACAGTGAGCACAGGCTCACGTTGGTTCTCTTCTCTGTCGAATACTGCAATCTTTCGACCGTCGCACAAAACCACTAGGGCCGCATTAATTTCAGGATGTACAGCATATCCAATTGCTTGCTTGATCTCTGCAAAGCCAAACTGAGCTCCTTTGGCTTTGGGCCTTTTGGCTTCGATAAGCCAGAAATTTTCGTTCCAAAGAGTCAAATTATAGTCGAGGAAGTTCTTTCGCCCTAGCAATTGAATGTCTTTTTCCCTTTCAATAGAGAAATAAGTTCGTTTGTCGTAACCTAACGCCATAAGGAGAGGAGAAATAATCTCCTCTCTAACGTCTGCTTCTTTGAATTCTGTAACGTCGTGCAATTGTATTCGCTCAACAGCGGCTTCAGCCTGATGATCTAGAGGGGGAAGAGCTTTATGTTGTAGTAGGTCGCTTATCGTAAGGGCGCCAGTGAAGGAGATAGTCATAGGAAGTTCCTCCTAGAGGTTTGCCAGTTGGGCGACGCTAGTGATCGAATGTGAAGTCCTCCAAGACGCCGTCATTCGTAAGAGTTCTTACGCTCACAACAGTGCCAAGACTTTGCCAAAGAAATTCCTGGGACTTTCCGTATTCTGTTATGTAAACGTTATTCTTGCCTGATACGCAATGCAGTATCCAGACCGGTAGAAGTCCAACCGTCAACCCCGCGGCTGCATTGACCTTTTCCGGCGCCAGCGGGGCAGCTAGCAGGGTACCCGTCATCACATAGCAATCCGCTGGGTTCCATACACACGCGGTCTCAGGCGCCACCGCCCGAGATGCAGTCTCATGACCCGGGACCCGCATTGACGGCCTCCTTCAGCGTCTTCCCGGCCTTGAACCAACTTCAACAGTGCGATTTCAAAGATTTCGTTGATTCAATAAGTTAACATGTGACAGGCGGCAGGATCCGCATGCGCTTGGTGGCCCACGCCACGACCGTCTCCACGGAGGTTCGAATCCGCCGCCTCCGACCGGCAGTAAGTCGCTAGTCATCGTCCGGCCAAGAACCGATGCCGCTCTAGACATGAAGGCCCGCGGAGACAAGGCTATCGTTCGGCTTGAGGGCTCGACGGACGTCGACCGTCCGGAGCGGGACCGCTGACCGTCGTCCCCGCCCGCAGCAAAGCCGGGCTCCGGCTGGGCAAGCCGAGCGGAACCAGTTGGGTTCCGGCGCCGCCTCCCGCTTTCCTCGCCCCCTCCTACGGGCTGTGCAGACGGTTTACATCCCGAGACGGGATGAATATGCTCATCACATGCGCATCGTCGCCAAGCGGACGCTGAGGGAGTACTGGGAGAAGGAACCGCGAGCCGAACAACCCCTCAAGTCGTGGCATGCGATCGCGGCCAAGGCGGACTGGTCCTCGCCCGCCGACGTCAAGGCCGTCTACGCGAGGGCGAGCATCGTAAGCCGCGACCGCGTAGTATTCGACATCGGCGGGAACAGGTATCGCTTGGTCGTGCGCTTCGACTATAGGCACCGCATCGGATTCGTGCGCTTCGTCGGCACTCATGCCGAGTACGACCGAATTGATGCGTCGGCGGTCTAGGAGGTCGCTCATGGACATAATGCCAATCAGAGGCGAGGCGGACTACGATGCCGCGCTGGGTACGATCGACAGCCTCATGGGCGCAGCGCCAGGCACCCCGGAAGGGGACCGGCTGGAGGTTCTGGTGACGCTTGTCGAGGCCTACGAGGCCCGTCGCTGGCCGCTGGAAGCGCCCGACCCCGTCTCAATGATCGAGCATGTCATGGAAGCCCGCGGCTATCGGCAGAAGGATCTCGCCGCCGTGATCGGGTCTCAGCCGCACGCTTCGGAAGTGCTGCGCCGCCGGCGCCCCCTGACCTTGCCAATGATCCGGGCTCTCTCGGCGGAATGGAAGCTCCCTGCCGACATGCTGGTGCGCGAGTACGACCTGGCGCCCTCGATGCCAACTGATTCCTAGTTGTGTTGGGTAAGTGTTGACAAGCCGATTTGCGACGCAGCCTCGGAGAAAGCGGGAATTCCTAACTGAGTGTTATACAAGCAGAAATTAGATTTCTAAAGCCAAACCCGAAGACGTATCGGCCAAAGAGAACATCTTCGACACCACCCCCAACGTCCGGTTGGCCTGATAGGGCTTCTTCCGCATTTCGTGGTGCTGCGCCGCCACGTCGTCACGTCCCAACGCCGTTACCTTGATCGAGCCCAGCGCCGGCAGGATGTAGCGCTCCACGGCAGCGGCGGGACGCAACGCCCCTCCGGCTGATCCTGGAACTAGATCGGGCATCTACACCAGCAACTCGATAGAATACTCGGTGGCAAGTCAGGAAGGAGACCGTCCGAATGCAGCTCGACATGCACTACTACGGTACCTACGCTCTCGCTCGAGCAGCGGGGCTTGCTCCCGAGGATTGCCGCATCATCTCGACGGCCGCGCAGTTCGTCGACGACAACGCTGGAAAGGACACAGTCTGGTTCAAGGACGGTGCCCGCCTGGATGTGGACGCGACAGCCCATCACACATATGACATGGTGGCGAACCTCGACCCTGAAGATCAGCGACAGGTGTGGGTGCCGTTTCACTTCATCCCCGGCAATCAGGGGCAGGAATACACCGAGAGACTGATTTGCAGGAAGGACAGCGCCATCGCACGAGAGATGGTCGATCATCACGTGGCGCTCTCGGCGAAACGTTACTACGTGCCGCTCATCGGGATCACCGCACACGTCTACGCTGACACCTTCTCCCATTACGGGTTTAGCGGAGTTTCCTCGCGCAAGAACCGGATCGAGGGCGATTCGCTGCGAATCGTGAATAGTGAGCGGCTCGATGACGACCTACAACAACATATCGACGATCAAGCGAAGAAGTTCCGGCAGCGCTACGGGCGCGAAGGCGGCTTCCTTCCCAACATCAAGCGATGGTGGCGATCAGTAAAGTCGGAAAGCGCAGAACTCGGCTCAGGAGCACTTGGACACGGCGCTGTGCTCACGTTTCCGGACAGACCCTACCTGCACTGGGAATTTCGCTACGAGAACACGAACGGAGAGAATCGCGAGGCTGTACAGAACCGCGATAACCCCGCTACGTTCCTCGAAGCCGCTGAGGCGTTACACGCCATGTTCTCAAGAGCCCGCGAATTTCTCGACAACGACGGAGCAGATACCGGTCGCCCCTGGGGCGACATCGCCGAGCGCGTCAAGGAGATCATCGAGACGCCCGGACGCAAGCGCGAGCGGATAGACCACTGGCAGACGGCAGCGCAAAGCGGAGATCTCTATGCCGGCGCTGGCAAGCAAATTCCCGCCTATGAGGATCACGACTGGGATGAACAACGAGAACAACTAGCCCACAATCGTGAGGATTCTTCGGGCGTGCTGGACAAGCCAGTGTTCCAGTTCTACCAAGCCGCAGCTGCCCACCGGGTCTACGTCCTGAGGGACTTGCTTCCGGCCCACGGGCTCCTCGCCGACTAGTGTAGAGAGCCGCAGCGACGTCCACAGAAACCACCAAGCGGGCAAGCCCCACGGATCGGGCATGCGTGCAACCGTGCCAACCAGAGGATGACCTTCTCCACGGTAAGCCTCCGGCGAGGGCCACCCTCCCGGATCGGTGTGACCGGGTGATGCTGTGCGATCAGAAGTGGACACCTGCGTAGTGTCCACCAAGGACCAAGTGGACACGATCGCAGATGTCGGATGCAGTGGAGAAGGCGACCGTGCGCGCAGAGCCCGGCCAGCAGGTGCAGGAGTGCATAGAGCAGGAAGGGCCCGTCGGGGACCGTTCCGGTCTCTCTCGGCCGGTTCCACGATGCAGTCCTCCGGTCTCCGGCGATGCCGAGGGAGACATCACGGTGGTCGAGTTCTTCGATTACCAGTGCGGCTATTGCAAGCTCGCGCTGAAGACGATGGAGGACCTGCTGGAGACGGATGCAAACGTGCGCGTCGTCTGGAAGGAGTTTCCGATCCTTGGGCCGGTTTCTCGCGTTGCCGCCCAGGCGGCGATGGCTGCGGACCGCCAGGGCCTTTACCTGCCCTTCCATCTCGCCCTGATGCGAGAGGCGGAATTGACGGAGGAGAAGATCTTCGAGCTCGCCGGCAAGACGGGCCTCGACGTCGAACGGCTGCAGCGCGACATGGGCCATCCGGAGATGGGGAACTATCTCGACGAGACCCGGGCCCCGGCGCAGGAACTGGGTATCGGCGGGACGCCAGCCTTCGTGGTCGGGGGCAGGCTGGTCCCCGGAGCCGTCGACAGCGCCGGCATGAAGGACCTCGTCGCCCGAGCCCGCGCGGCTAAGGGGTGAATCCATGGCGGACGGGCGTCCCGGTCCGGGCTCCTGGGACAATGTCGCTCGCCTCTTTGTCCCAGGACGAACCCGCCATAGAAGTCGTCCCGGTTCCGGCCCGTCCCCGTGTCCGTGTTATGGTCCCGAGAGCGACGCCTGCTGCCCGCTGGCGTGAAGAGGTGAACCGGCTTGGAATACGATGCTGGCTCATATCCCATTCCGGAAGAGTGAACCCGCGTCCAATTGGTCGACGGCACTCGTGGTGTTTCTAGCGGTGTGCATGCTGTCCTTTCTTAGCGAGAGGGCGAATGCAGCCGAGATCAATGCAAGCGATGGTGTGCGCCCCGCCGCTGCAACAGGGAATTTACCGAAGGCGACGACGGGTAGCGAAGAGTCCGAACACGTTTCCGTTCTGGACACGACGCCGGCGGATTTTCACAGGCTGATGGCGGAGACTCTCCGGGCTCCGCTCCCAGGTAGTGGGTGTTTCCACTGGGCGGATTCTGACTCGCGGTCAGGCATTTTGGTTCCGCTTCCGGGATCGGCATGGCTCCTAGTTGGCGACCGCAGAGATGCCCGGCGAGGATTCAAACTGCAGAGGAAATATCCCCTGATTAGGGTCCGACGTTCCGGCTCTCCTCGTGTAGGAGAGATTAGGTTTCTCTTGCGTGAGGCCACCGCCGAGGCGGAGCGGCCCTGCGTGGAACGTTTGCGCGGAGTGGGTGTGCAATGGCTCAATCGGGCCGGAGACCCGGAGGCGGTTGTGGGCCCGAGTGAGATGGTGGTGCGCGAGGTAAGGTTCTCGAGAGCCGCGGAGACTGGGTCGAGCGGAGAGGTTACGCCGACGGGAGACATCGTCGTCACGCTGTCGTTCGAGGAGGGCTACATCTCGATGGTCCGGCGCGAGATGGCGGCGCAGATATGGGCAATAGCAGGAGGGGTGGTTGCAGGGGTCTTGCTCACGATTTTCGCGTGGATTGGCGGTGGGGCATTCCGCAGGCTTTGCAGCTTGAAGGTGCTGAACCGAGCTCATCGCGACGAAGAGGCCGACAGCCGCGCGGACACCTGCCCGACCTGTCAGGAGGACGTGTCGGATGGTGCCGGCTCGACTGAGAAAGCGGAGGGTGCGTAACTCTCCCTTCGCTGTCGTGTCGGGCACGGCTCTCAGAGATGGTCTGAACGCGCCGGGAGGAGAGTAAGCGGCGGCTGGACCCCACATGAATATCAGGTTGACGCGGGATTGAAGGCCCAGGGCATGAGGTCGTCGATGCGGTTGTTGGGATGGCCGGCTGCGATGGCTTCGAGGGTGGCCTTGAGCCAGGCGTAGGGCTCGATTCCGTTCAACCTGGCAGTCTGGATCTCGGAACTCGCCTGGGCTTCGAGCAGGGGGATCGAGGTGGTCAGCATTGCCTGGTTCGGGACGAGCCCCCCGGAAACCCGGAGCTCCGCCAATGCCGCGCGCGCGGCAATGCAGCTCCGAAGAATGGCTCTGGTCTCGGTTTCCGATGCCGGCGGCAGGTCCGGAAGGTCATTGAAGGGGCGATTGGGATCGAACGCCATGTCGATGCATCCTGGTCCCGTCGACACCTGTTCCGGACATGTCGAACTCATCGACACTTCACTCCGACGTGTCGATACAGAGTAAGCATCCGACGAGTACCGCGGGTCGAGAGGCCGATTCCGCAGGTCCGGCGGGGTCGAAGACGGAGCATGAGGTAAGGGCTGTCCTATACGGCCAGGGACCGGTCCCGAGCGGCTTTCCAGTTCCAGGGCAATAGCTCGTGCGCCCGGGTGTGCGGCCGCTCGGCGATGCGGGCGAGGACAGCCGGGTCAGGGTGAGAAGGTCGTGCCTTGAGAGACGCTCTCCGGCAAAGTCGCCGTAGAGCTGGAGGAAGAAGGGCCAGACCGGCTTCATGTCGAGGCGGGCGAGCTCTGCAAAGGCCTGTGCGAGCTCCGCATCGGCTTCCTCGCCGAGCACCATGGCGCGGTAACGATCGGCGCAACTGCGTAGTTCGGCACTGAGCGCCTCGGGACCGGCGTCCTCGACCCGGCGCGAGCGGGCATGGGTCCTGAAGGCCGCGTATTCCTCCCCCTTCTTGGGGACCTCTCCGGTCCTCAGCGTCAGAAAGTCGCGGATGAACACATCGAAGTGTTCTTCCCCGTGGCGTTCGAAGCCGCGTTCGATGGGCCGCAGGTGGTCGGCGTAGAGCCGTTCCTGGCGATCCCTCTCGAGCGGCATCAGGATGAAGTTGCCGATCATGTCGGCGCAGGTGAGATCCCGGCCGCAGGTGTTCATGGTCTCGAAGATCCGGTGCGGGTTGTCTTCGCCCTCCTTGAGCTGGAAGGCGACGATGCGGAGCTTGCGCAGGCCCGCGCAGAGCGCCGAGACGTCCGGGCCGAGCTGCTTGATGCGTGTCTCGAAGAACGCGAGCGCATCGGTGATGCGCGCTGAAGGCTCGGCCGGCAGGGGGCGGTCGTGGACCAGCGCCAGCAGGGTCTCCGCATCGCCTGCCTTGAGCATCAGGCGGTAGTGCTGGTCACCTTTGCCGAAGGGATTGACGAGATACTCGCTCCCGATCTGATCGGGCCCGAAGCCGTCCGGCGCGGTCTCGTCTTCGAGGTGGCGGGAGAGCGTCTTGAGGATCAGGGTGATCGTGGTCAGGCGCTGCTGGCCGTCATAGACCATAAAGGGTGCCCAGTGGGCGTTGAGGGGATCGACGGCGGCGACGTACATGATGGGTCCGAGGAAGTGCTCACGCACGTCCTGGCGCTCGCCGGCGTCGAGGATGTCGTCCCAGAGCTGGCGGCAATGCCGCCTTGTCCAGGCGTATCTCCGCTGGTTGACGGGGATGCGGAACTGCGGCGACTGGCGGATGAAGTCGAGGAGGAGGGTTTCCGAGGTTCGCATGGGATGCTCCGGATGAGTGGGACGCGGCCCGGGCCCACTCCGGGCTACCCGGGACCGCTACCCACCCAACGCTCCACACGACTCTCGACGATGTAGGAGCACCAGTTCGGAGCATCGGCGTTGCCTGGCGAACGATGCGACCTTCGTTGGGATCGAGCACGGCATACGCGATGCCCGGAGACAATCGCTCCAGGACGCCTGGCTACACCGCGGGGTCTTCATCGGCAGCATTCAACGGCACGAATGCCGGCGTTTGTTATCGGTGTTGTTGAGCGCCCTTGTTGACCTTCCGCAATGCAGCAGGATCAATGGATTACCGCGCCGATCGGGACCGAACCTGCGCGCCGGGCAACAGCCATGGTCGGCCTGCGCAAACCGTGACAGGTGAGTGGACGGGAGAGGGAGCCACCCTCCCTCAGTTCACATTCGCGGCCTCGCCCAGGGTCGGGCCGATTTCGCGGTTTATAACGAGGTCGGCGATGCCGTCGAGGTCGGTGGGTTCGCGATTCAGGATGACGAGGGTGGAGCCTGATTCCTTGGCGAGCACAGGCAACCCGGCGGCGGGGTAAACGACGAGCGACGAGCCGATGGCGAGGAAGAGGTCGCAGGCAAGTGTCTCGCGCTTCGCGCGCTCCATCTCGTCCTCCGGCATCGCCTGGCCGAAGGAAATCGTCGCCGTCTTGACCGGCGCGCCGCAGAGCGTGCAGGCGGGTGGCACGGAGTCCCTTTCGAACGCCTCCTTGATCGGAGCAAGCTCGTAGCGGGTCTCGCAGGCGACGCATTTCGCATAGCTGCCGTTGCCGTGGAGCTCGATCACCTCCTCCCTGGGGACGCCCGAATCCTGGTGCAGGTTGTCGATGTTCTGGGTGATCACGCTCGAGACCTTGCCGATCCGGACCAGCTTGGCGACCGCTCGGTGCCCGCGGTTAGGCGTGGCGTCGACGATGTCCCGGTCGACCAGCAACTTGCGCCGCCAAGCCTCGATACGCGCGTCCTCGGAGGCGAGGAACTCCTGGTAATAGATCGGCGTGGTCTGCGACCAGATGCCGCTCGGGCTGCGGAAGTCCGGGATGCCCGACTCGGTCGATATCCCGGCGCCGGTAAAGACGACCGCCCGGCGCGCGTCCGTGATCATCCCGGCGAGGCGCTCGATATCGGCGCGGGCGTCCTCCATCTCAGCCGCGCTCCGGGGCAGTCACTTCTCGATCTCCGGTAGTGCTATCGTCGGTCAGGTGTTGTTCTGCGTCTAACCCTTACCCTAGTGGGTCGAGTGAAATCAACAAGTTAGGGAGTCGATCAGCGTCCAATTCACGCGCCGGTCAACAGTTCTGGCCATAACTCCATGAGTGCGCGGCAAATCAGCATCGGGCGTGGCCGGACCATCGGTGCGCGACACGCGCTCAATACATGTGCTGCCCGCCGTTGATCGAGAGCGTAGACCCGGTCATGAAGCCCATCTCGTCGTCCACCAGGAAGAGCACACCCTTGGCGATCTCGCTGGCGTGCCCGAGGCGACCGACTGGGATGGTGGCGATAATCTTCTCCAGCACCTTCTCAGGCACCGCACGGACCATGTCGGTGTCGATGTAGCCCGGCGCGATCGCGTTGACGGTGATGCCCTTGCCCGCACCCTCCTGGGCCAGCGCCTTGGTGAAGCCGTGGATGCCGGACTTCGCGGCCGCGTAGTTGACCTGGCCGTACTGGCCGGCCTGCCCGTTGACCGAGCCGATGTTCACGATCCGCCCGAAGCCGCGCTCGCGCATCCCGTCGATCACGCAGCGCGACATGTTGAAGCAGGACGAGAGGTTGGTCTGCAGCACCGCGTTCCACTGGTCGAAGGACATGCGGTGCATGGTCCCGTCCCGGGTGATGCCCGCGTTGTTCACCAGGATGCCGATGGAGCCGAGGTCCTTGGCGATCCGTGCCACCGCATCCTGGCAGGCCTCGAAGTCCGATACGTCGAACTTGTAAGAGCGGATCCCGGTGCGGTCCTCGAAGCGCTTGGCCGCCTCGGCGTTGCCGGCGTAGGTGGCCCCGACTGTGTGGCCTTCGTCGCGCAGCGCGACCGAAATCGCCTCGCCGATGCCGCGCGTGCCGCCCGTAACGATCGCTACGTGTCCCATGGTGGATGTCTCCTTTCGTCCGCTACCGTCAGTCGCGCTCGACGCACATGGCGATGCCCATGCCGCCGCCGATACAGAGCGTGGCCAGACCCTTCTTGGCGTTGCGGCGGCGCATCTCGTGCAGCAGTGTCGTCAGCACCCTCGCGCCGGACGCGCCCACCGGATGCCCAAGCGCGATCGCGCCGCCGTTCACGTTGACCCTCTCGGTATCCCAGCCGAGGTCCTTGTTGACCGCGCACGCCTGCGCCGCGAACGCCTCGTTCGCTTCCACCAGGTCGAGGTCGTCGGCAGACCAGCCCGCCTTCTCGAGCGCACGGCGGCTGGCCGGGATCGGGCCGCTCCCCATGACCGCAGGGTCGACGCCCGCCGTCGCCCAGGAGACGATGCGAGCCAGCGGCTCGATGCCCCGCTTCTCGGTGTTCTCGCGTGCCATCAGAACCACCGCCGCGGCACCGTCGTTGATGCCAGAGGCATTGCCCGCGGTCACCGTTCCGTCCTTGGCGAAGGCCGGCCGGAGCTTCGCCAGCGTCTCCACCGTGGTGCCGTGCTTGGGATGCTCGTCGGCATCGATCACCGTCTCGCCCTTCCTGGTCTTGATCGTGACCGGGACGATCTCCTCGGCGAAGGTGCCCGCCTTCTGCGCGCGCTCGGCCTTGCCCTGCGAGGCGGCGGCGAAGGCATCCTGCTGGTCGCGCGAAATCTGCCAGCGCTCGGCCACGTTCTCCGCGGTGTTGCCCATGTGGTAGCCGTTGAAGGCATCGAGGAGCCCGTCGCGCAGCATGGTGTCGACGACCTCGGTGGAGCCCATCTTGGTGCCTTTGCGCAGATGCACGCAGTGCGGCGCCTGGCTCATGCTCTCGTGCCCGCCCGCGACCACGATGTCGCTGTCGCCGAGCTTGATTGCCTGGTAGCCGAGGGCCACCGTGCGCAGGCCCGAGCCGCAGAGCTGATTGACGCCGTAGGCGGTGCGCTCGACCGGGATGCCGGCGTTGACTGCGGCCTGTCGTGCCGGGTTCTGGCCCGCGCCGGCAGCGAGGATCTGGCCCATGATGACCTCGTCGACATCGTGCGCGTCGACCGAAGCCCTGCGCATCGCTTCCTCGATGGCAATCTGGCCGAGGTCGTGCGCGGGCAGCGAGGAGAGTCCCCCGTTGAACGCGCCGACGGGGGTGCGGGCGGCAGCGGCAATGACGATGTCGTTCATTCTCGTGACTCCTTCAGGGATGCGGCTTCATTCAGTGTTCGCTGACTTCATCTGTGCAATTCGCGCAAGCGCCGCGTCGCGCGACGGGAACATGTCCGGGTCGAATTGTCCCGACGACGTTTCGCTGCCGCTCACTTCGTCGTATCGCGCGGTGCCGAGCGAATACGTCACGTTCACCCGCTTGCCGCGGTGCGCGAAGGCGACCCAGGCCTCCGGCCAGACGCTGCACGCGCCGTAGTTGACCAGGAAGTACCAGTGGCGCCCTGTGCTGCGGACCAGTGTCTCGACGACGTCATAGAAGTCGTTCACGATCTGTGAGCTGCTGAAAACGAGATCGGCGAAGTCGATCTCCACGATGTCGAGGGCGTCGCGAATGCGGATACGCTCTGCGTATCCGGCGGTGTCGATCGTCCGTGCGCTTTCCTCCGGCGCGGGTGAGAGGGTCTGCTGGCCAGCGGCGTAGACCGTCCGTGCCAGCTCCTCGACCCCTTTCTCCAACCGCGTGCAGCCGCGAAGCGCGGTCTCGACGAAACGCAGCCGCTCGTCTTCCCCCAGGTTCGGGAAGTCGCGCAGAATTTCGAGCGCGCCGCGCATCGCGGCCAGCGGCGCGACGAAGTCCTCCTCGACCTTGGTGCTGAGCGCGAGGGTCGGATGGGGGCGTGCGTCGTCGTCAGGCATCGCTTCGGTCTCCGCCCACTGGCGATGTGCGACCGGCCTCGGCGCGTGGCGTAGAGGGGCCGCGGCGACTGTCGCGCAGCACAAGCACGGTCCTAGATCGCCAGGTACTGCTGGCGCAGGTCGGCGTTATCCAACACCTCCTGCGACTTGCCGTCGAACACCACCTGGCCCATGTCGAGGATGATCGCGCGGTCGGCAAGATGGAGTGCGGCGATTGCGTTCTGCTCGACGATGACGGTGGTCATGCCGAGGGTCTTGATCTGTTCGAGGGTGCGCTCGATCTCTTGCACGATCACGGGCGCGAGGCCCTCGTAGGGCTCGTCGAGGAGCAGCAGCTTGACGTCGCGGGCCAGCGTGCGGCCGATCGCCAGCATCTGCTGCTCGCCGCCGGAAAGCGTCGTCCCCTCCTGCCGTTTACGCTCGCCGAGGCGGGGAAAGAGGTCGTAGATGCGCTCGATCGACCAGCCCTGGGGCGGCGCGATCTGTGCCAGCTCCAGGTTCTCCTCCACAGACAGCCCCCTGATGATGCGTCGATCCTCGGGCACCAGCCCGATGCCGTTGCGTGACGCCTGGTGCGACTTCATCTTGTGGAGGGCCTCACGGTCGAGCCAGATCTCGCCGTGCTTGAGCTCGGGGTTGTCCAGCCGGGCGATGGCGCGCAGCGTCGACGTCTTGCCGGCGCCATTGCGCCCCAGGAGCGCAACGATCTCGCCTTCGCGGATGTCGAAACTCACGCCCTGGACGATATAGCTCTCGCCGTAATAGGCGTGGATATCCCAGCAGGAGAAAAAGGCGGGCTGGCCGCCGGTGGTCAAGGTGGGCTGCTTGCCGGGCGCGGCGGCCCCCTGAAAGGGGTCGTCGTCCAGCAGGACGTGCCGGTCGTCGGATGGCAGCGTCCGGTCTCTCGTCATGTTCTGCTCGGTCATAGGTGTGCACCTCCGAGGTAAGCTTCCTGCACGCGGGGATTGCCCTTGATCTTGTCGGGCACGTCCTCGGCGATGACGGCGCCTTGCGCCAGAACGGTGATCTTCTGGGCGAGCGAGAACACCACATGCATGTCGTGCTCGATCACCACCATCGTGACGCCGCTCTCGGCGATGTGCTTCATCAGGTCGATAGCGTTGTTGGTGTCGGCGCGCGCCATGCCGGCGGTGGGCTCGTCGAGGAGCAGCAGCTTGGGGTCCTGGACCAGGCAGATCGCGAGCTCCAGGCGCCGCTTGTCGCCGCGGGAGAGATGGCCTGCGATGGTCTCCGCCTGCGCTTCAAGGCCGACATCGGCCAGCATGTCCATGGCCCGCGAGCGGATCGCGCGTTGGCTCGCGACCGGCCACCAGCCGTTCATCCTGAAGGCCCCGTCGCGGGCGGCGAAGGCGGGGATCATCACGTTCTCGAGGAGGGTGAGGTCGCCGAAGATCTCCGGCGTCTGAAAGACCCGGCTGACGCCAGCCTGGTTGATCTTGTATGGCTGAATCCCGAGCAAGGACATGCCGTCGAACGTGACGGTGCCGACGTCGGGCACGAGCCTGCCGACGAAGCAGTTGAGCAGCGTCGACTTTCCCGCACCGTTCGGCCCGATTATCGCGTGGACCGTGCCGGCCTCGACCTCCAGGTTGACCTCGTGCAGTGCGGTCAGGCCGCCGAAGCGCTTGCTCACGCCCTCTACGGATAGAATTCCCATGACGACCTCCCTCACGCCGATCGTTTGGAGACAACGACGGTGCGGCCCATTCGTCTGCCCATCAGGGTGCGGATCACGTTGCCGAGCCGGTTGAAGCCCTCCATCAATCCACCGGGCAGGAAGATGACGATCACCATGAACAGTGCGCCGAGCGTCAGGTGCCAGCCGTCTCCGACGAACAGCGACGTGAGGCCCACGAGGAAATGCTGAATCGGCCCCGGCAGGACGTCGAACGCCGCCATCAGGATGCCCTCGTTAAAAGCCGAGAAGATGTTCTCGAAATACTTGATGACAAGGGCCCCGATCATCGGCCCGAGCAGCGTGCCGGCGCCGCCGAGGATGGTCATGAGCACGACCTCGCCCGAGGCCGTCCACTGCATGCGCTCGGCGCCGGCGAGCGGGTCCGTTACCGCCAGCAGGCCGCCGGCGAGTCCCGCATACATGCCGGAGACGACGAACGCCGACAGCGCGTAGGGTCGCGTGTTGAGGCCGGTGTAGTTCAGACGGTTCTGGTTCGACTTGACCGCGCGCAGCATCAGGCCGAAGGGCGAGCGGAAAATCTGCATGGAGATGAAGAAGCCCAGGATCAGCACGACGGCGCAAAAGTAGAAGCCGGGGTAGCCGGTCATGTGAAGGCCGAATAGATCGGACGACGGCAGGACCGCCCCGTAGTCGCGCCCTGCCCACGTGTCGAGAACGCGCGGGTCCGACTGCGCCAGCTGCAGCCCGGTCTCGCCGTTGGTGATCGGAGTCAGCACCGAATAGGCGAGGTTGTAGCTCATCTGCGCGAAGGCGAGCGTCAGGATCGAGAAGTAGATGCCGGTCCGGCGCAGGCAGATGAACCCGATCAGGGCGGCGAAGAGCCCGCCCATCACCGTCGCGAGCACGATAGCAGGCAGTGGGTTCATGCTGAGCAGCTTGAAGGTCCAGACTGCGGTGTAGGAGCCCACGCCCAGGAAGGCGGCGTGGCCGAAGGAGAGATAGCCCGTCAGTCCGAACAGGATGTTGAAGCCGATGGCGAAGAGCCCGAAGATCGCGAACTTCTGCAAGAGGTCCGGATAGCCCGCGCCGAACGGGGTAAGGATGATCGGTGCGGCGAGGACCACGACCGCGAAGCAGGCGAGCATGATCAGGTCGCTGCGGCTCGTGGCGAGCAGATTGGCTAGCGTCGTCTTCATGGGTGTCTTCATGGCTCAGTGCTCCATGACGCCCCGGCGACCCATCAGGCCGCGCGGGCGCACCAGAAGAATGACCACTGCAATCAGGTAGATGATGATCTGGTCGATGCCGGGCAGAATGCTCTTGACCTCGTTCATCGAGGCGAAGCTCTGAAGGATCCCGAGCATGAAGCCGGCGGCGACCGCGCCGCCGAGCGAGCCCATGCCGCCGACGACCACCACCACGAAGCTGAGCACCAGGAAGTCCATGCCCATGTGGTAGTCGGGGCTGAGAATCGGGGTGTACATGACTCCGGCGAGGCCGGCGACGACGGCGGCGATGCCGAAGACGATGGTGAAGCGCCGGTCGATGTCGATGCCGAGCAGGCCGACGGTCTCCCGGTCTGCCATGCCGGCGCGGACCACCATGCCGAAGGTGGTGAAGCGCAGGAAGGCGAACACTGCGCCGATCACCGCCGCAGAGAACAGGAAGTAGATCAATCGCCAGGTGGGGTAGACGACGTTGCCGGCGTCGAAACCGAGGGCGATTCCGAAATCGATCATGCCCCTGGCAGCGCCGGGCGCCGGCTGCGGAATCGGGTTCGCACCGAAGATGGTCTTGACGATCTCCTGCAGGACGATGGCGAGGCCGAAGGTAACGAGGATCTGCTCGGCGTGGGGCCGCTTGTAGAAGAAGCGGATGAGGCCACGCTCCATCGCGACGCCGATGATCAGCATTACCGGTATCGCGATCAGGATGGAGAAGGGCACCGAGTACTCGAGCAGCGTCGCGCCGAAATCGCCCCACCAGGCCTCGACGTAGGGCACCCGAATCTCCACCGGCGTACCCCAGGCCGTGAGCTCGGTCGGGTCTTCGGTGACCCTTTCGAGGCTGAGAAGGGCCTTGATGGAAACCGCACAGAACGCGCCCAGCATGAACAGCGCACCGTGGGCGAAGTTCACGACGCCCAGGGTGCCGAAGATGATGGTGAGGCCGAGCGCGATCAGGGCGTAAGCGCCGCCCTTGTCGAGCCCGTTCAGAATCTGCAGCAGAATTGCATCCATCGGTCCCTTCCTCCCCGAAGGGCCCGGCCGCCCCGGGGCGAATGCCGGGGCGGCCGATGCCTGGGCAACGCCGGCCGTTCAGGCACCGTCGTTGTAGGGGCCGAGCTCGCCGCCGAGCATGTCGGCCGGATACTCGACCTGAGCACGCGGTGTGACCTCGACCACCTCGAGCACGTCGAACTTGGAGGTAGGCTCCTCCTTGCCCTTCACGACGAGGACGTCCTTAAAGCACTGGTGATCCGCGGCACGGTACTCGGTCGGTCCGTTGCCGAGCCCGTCGAAGGTGAAGCCTTCGAGCGCCGCGCCCACGGCCGAGGGACGGAAGGAGCCGGCGCGCTGGCAGGCGTCGGCGTAGAGAATCGCCTGGCTGTAACAGGTGTGCGCGGCCTGGCTCGGCGGGAAGCCGTACTTCTGGCCGAAGGAGCGTACGAACGCCTTGGAGCCCTCGTCCTGCAACGACCAATGCCAGTTGGTCGAGCCAAAGATGCCCTTGACGCTCTCGCCGGCGCCCTGCGCCATCAGGCGGCTGTAAAGCGGAACGACGACCGCGAAGTCCTTGCCGTTCGCCTGCCTGTCGCGCAGCCCGAACTGCACCGCCTGGGTCAGCGAGTTGACCATGTCGCGGCCGTAGTGGTTGAGCACGAGCACGTCGGCATCGGAGCTGAGCACCGGCGTGATGTACTGAGAGAAGTCGCCGGCGCCGAGCGGTGTGCGGACCGCAGCGGTCGTGGCCCAGCCAAGCTGCTCGGTGTACTTCTTGATCGAGCCTTCCTGGCTCCAGCCCCAGGTGTAGTCGGCGGTCAGGTGGTAGGCGACCCGGTCCGAACCGAAGGCGTTCTTCAGCACGGGCCCGAGGGCAGCGCCCGACATCTCGGTATTGAAGAAGTGGCGGAAGCCGTTGGCCCGCTTGTCCTTGCCGGTGGTGTCGTTGGAGTGGGTCAACCCGGCCATGAAGATGACCCCTGCCTCCTGGCAGAGCCCCTGGACCGCGATGGCCACACCGGAAGACGAGCCGCCGGTGATCATGACCGCGCCGTCCTTCTCGATCATACGCTTGGCGCTGGCGCGGGCAGCATCCGACTTGGTCTGGGTGTCGCCGGTCACGAAGACGACCTTCTTGCCGTTGACGCCATTGCCCCCCAGCGCCTTGGACGAGAAGGTGTTCAGCATGCCGCTGTCGCCCTCACCGTTGATGTGCTCGATGGCGAGCTGATAGGCGCGCAGCTCGTCCGCGCCCTCATCGGCGTAGGAGCCGGTCTGCGGCACGTTGAAGCCGAAAGTGACGGTCGAGCCCGTGGGCTCGTTGGTATAGCCGGCGGACAGCACGCGGCTGGTCAGCACCGTGGGCGCCGCGAGGCCTGCACCGGCCAGGGCTGTGCCCTTCAGAAATCGACGGCGGTTGATCTTGAAGTCTCTCATGTGCGGTCTCCCATCATGTGTTTGGCCTGGTACGGATCCCGGCGTGTGCTCGGGTTCCTCCTTGGCCGCTGATCTGCTCTTGATCGGCCACAACCATATGCGTAACTGTCAAAAAAACAATAAACCATTGATACAGAATGTATTTTATGTCATAGATTGCCTTGTAATCGGTTGGAGGGAGTAAATTATTGACAGAACCGGCAGCTAAGCGCGTGAATCGGAAGAGGAATCTGGAGACGCATGGCGCGATTCTCGGCTCGCGAATCCGCCAGCGCCGGCGCGAGCTCGGGGTAACTCAGAGCGATTTGGCGCGGCGCGTGGGCATCTCCGCGTCGTATCTGAACCTGATCGAGTGGAACAAGCGGCAGATCGCCGGGACCCGGCTGCGCCAGATAGCGGAGGCGCTCGACCTGCCGCTTGTCGAGCTCGAAGGCTCCTCCGAACGGCGCTTGGCCGAGACGCTGACGGAACTTGCGCGTTTGCCCTCTTTGGAGAGCCTGGAGATTGAGGAGGAGCGCATCGGCGAGCTGATCGGGCGCTTTCCCGGCTGGTCGCGCGCGCTTGCGGCGCTGGCGCGGTCGGAGCGGGAGGCGGTGGCGCGGGCCCACGTTCTCTCTGACCGACTGTCCAACGATCCCTTTCTCGGTGAGACGGTGCACCGGATGCTGTCCCGCATTGCCGCCGTCCGCTCGGCGGCCGAGATCCTGACCGAATATCCGGACATTCCAACCGCGCAGCGCGACCGCTTCTCACGAATCGTTCACGAGGAAAGCGGCACGCTCTCCGAGGTTGGCGAGGCGCTCGCCACCTATCTGGACAAGGCCGAGGAGACGGATCGCGTGATGACGCCTATCGACGAGGTGGAGGCGCTATTCGCCGCACGCGGCAACCGCTTCGAGGAGATCGAGGCGCCGGCAGCCCCTCTTGCCGGGCTGCTGACCGAGCCCCTGCCCGCCCCGCGCCGCGAGAAGGCCGCCGCCCTTGCTGACGATCGGCTCGGAGCGACGATCGATGTGGTGATCGCGGAGCAGCCGCAGATTGTCACGGTACCCGGGCACGCCCGGGCACAGCGGGCGCTCTCTCGCTACGCGGTCGGCGCGATCCTCATGCCGATGGAGGCCTTCGCCGCGCGGGCGGCAGCCTTCGGCTACGACATCGAGGCCCTTGCGGACTCCTTCTCCGCCGGGGTCGAAGAGGTTTGCCACCGGCTCACCGCCCTCGGTGGCGAGGGTGTGCCGCGCTTCGGCTATTTTCGCGCCAATGCGGCAGGCACGATCATCGAGATGATAGGGCTGGAGGGGCTCGCCGTACCACGCTACGCCGCCGCCTGTCCGCTCTGGGCGCTCTATCGGGCGCAGCAGTCACCAGAAGCCGTCGTGCGTCAACGCGCGTTGTTTCCCTCGGGCGCGCGCTTCGTCTTTCTCGCGCGGGCGCGGCACACCGGACCCATCGGATTCGGCAGACCCCGCCACTACGTGACGGACATGCTGGTGATGACCGAGGACGATGCTGCCCAAACCGTCTACGCGCCGGATCGGACGACCTTCGTCGAGGAGGTCGGGCCCAGCTGCCGGCTATGCCCACGCCGGACCTGCGCGCACCGCGTCGAGGATCCATTGTCCGAATAACGCCGGCGGGATCGGCACCGAGCCATACGTGCTTTCGCGGAATCTCGGTTAATGCTGAAGTAGGGATGGGTGGGCGTAACGAAGGAACCTCGCGGCGTGGCAAAGCAAGTGCTGTTGGCCGAGGACGAAGCCAATATTGCCGAGTCCATCGCGTTTCTTCTCGAACGGGCCGGCTTCGACGTCACGGTCGAGACGAACGGTCGCAAGGCGCTCGATGCGGCGCTGGCGAATGTGCCGGACGTCCTGGTTCTTGACGTAATGCTGCCGGAACTCGACGGCTACGAGATATTGCGTCAGTTGCGGGCGGACCACCGATGCAAGGCGCTGCCGGTGCTGATGCTGACGGCCAAGGGCCAGCGGGAGGACCGCGAGATGGCGCTGAAGTGCGGCGCCGACAAGTTCATCACCAAGCCCTTCTCGAACGCGGAGATCGTGTCCGCGGTCAAGGAGCTCGCTGGCGGACAGGCGGACTAACCGGCTGAGCGCCGTCGCTTGACCGCTCCCGCCGATCCTGGGCAAACCCGCCGCAAGGCGCGCGACCGGTCGATCGCACTGCTTCTCGTAGGGGTGGTGCTGCTGATGCCGCCGTTGATCGGCGTCTCGCTGGTGGACGGCACGGTCGCCGGCCTGCCGATCCCGCTTCTCTACGTGTTCGCTGTCTGGGCCGCGCTGATTGCCGGCGCGGCGCTGCTTGCCCGCCCCCTGCAGAACAGCGAGACCGTGACCCCGCCCGAGGACAAGGGCGGCATCGCCGACTGATGCTGTCCGTCAACGTCCTTCTCGCGGTATGCCTCGGGTATGTCGCGCTGCTGTTCGCCGTCGCGTTCATCGTCGACCGGAGGACCCGAAAGCGGCGGATTCGGTGGCTTCACTCGCCGGTGGTCTACACGCTCTCCATCTCGATCTACTGCACGTCGTGGACGTTCTACGGCGCAGTGGGGTCCGCGGCGCGGAACGGTCTCGAGTTCGTGACGATCTATCTGGGACCGACTCTCGTCTTCATCGGCTGGTGGTGGCTGCTTCGCAAGCTCGTGCGGATCGGCCGCGCCTACAGGATCACCTCGATCGCCGACCTGATCTCCTCGCGCTATGGCAAGAGCCCCAGCATCGCCGTCCTCGTTACCTTGATCGCGGTGATCGCCACCACCCCCTACATCGCGCTGCAACTCCAGTCGGTCACCCTCAGCTATCAGATCATCGCCGGCACCGGGAACGGGGTCTCGACCGCCATCTGGATCGCCGCCGGCCTGGCGCTCTTCGCCATTCTCTTCGGCACGAGGAACCTCGACGCGCACGAACGCCACCACGGCGTCGTCGCCGCCATCGCGCTGGAAGCGGTGGTCAAGCTCCTCGCCCTGATCGCCGTCGGCGCGTTCGTCACCTTTGCCGTGGCTGACGGGCTGGGCGATGTTTTCTCGGACGTGCCCGCTGAGACAATCGCGGGTGCCGGCGAGATCTTCGGCCCCCGCTGGGTGATTCTCACCTTCCTCTCGGCGACTGCCATCATCTGTCTGCCGCGGCAGTTCCAGGTGACGGTCGTCGAGAACATCGAGGAGCGCCATCTCTCGACCGCCTCCTGGATGTTCCCGCTCTATCTGCTGGGCATGACCATTTTCATCGTGCCGATCGCCATCGTCGGGCTGAAGGTCATGCCGGAAGGCGCCAATCCCGACCTGTTCGTCCTGACGCTGCCCTTGGCCGAAGACCGCCACGAACTCGTGCTTCTGGCCTTCCTCGGCGGGTTCTCGTCCGCGACCTCGATGGTGATTGTCGCGGCGATCGCGGTCTCGACCATGATCTCGAACCACATCGTGATGCCGATCGCGTTGCGCCTCCTGGCTGCAAGACGAGAAGTCAGCGGCGATTTTCGCACGCTTCTGCTGACTTCCCGCCGCATCTGCATCGCCGCCATCCTCGGCCTTGGCTTCCTCTATTACTGGGTGAGCGGCGGGTCGGACGCGCTCGCTGCCATCGGGCTGATCGCTTTCGTCGGCGTAGCGCAGTTCTTGCCGAGCCTCCTCGGCGGGCTCTTCTGGCGCGGCGGCACGCGCGCGGGTGCGCTCTCCGGACTCGTGGTCGGCTTCGGACTCTGGGCCTACACTCTCTTCCTGCCGAGCTTCGGCGGGGACGTCATCTTCAGTGCCGAAATGCTGCGAAACGGCCCGTGGGGAATCGGCGTGTTGCGCCCGCAGGGACTTTTCGGCCTGGAGGGCTTCGATCCGCTGGTTCATGCCGTGCTCTGGAGCGTCGGTGCGAACGCGCTCGCGTACGTCGTCGTCTCCGGCTTTAGTCAAGCGAGCGCCCTCGAGCGTCTGCAAGCCACGCTCTTCGTCGACGTCTACCGTGCCGCCGGCGGGGCGCCGTTGGGCGTTTCCGTCGGCACCGCGGAATCCGAGGACCTTCTTGTCCTCGCCCGCCGCATACTGGGCGACGATCCCGCCCGCCAGCTGTTCGACGAGATGGCTGCGGCGCAAGGGCTGGCCGGACGGTTGCCGCACCCGACCAACGACGTCGTCAACCGCCTTGAGCGCGAGCTTTCGGGCTCGATCGGGGCGGCCTCGGCACACGCGCTGGTGACACGGATCGCCGATCGCCAGTCCCTCGGCATGACCGAACTGATCGACATCGCCGACGAGACGCAGCAGCTGATGGAGACCACGCGCCAGCTCGCCGAGAAGTCGTCGGAGCTCGAGCGCACGGCGGAGCAGCTTCGAGACGCCAACGAGCGGCTGCGGACCATCGACGCGCAGAAGGACGAATTCCTGAGCCAGATCAGCCATGAGCTGCGCACGCCGATGACCTCCATCCGCTCGTTCTCGGAAATCCTCATGGAGGAATCGGACGTGTCGGACGATGAGCGCAGGCGCTTCGTTGCGATCATCAACGAGGAGAGCCAGCGCCTGACGCGGTTGCTCGACGAGCTCCTCGACATGAGCCGTCTGGAAGGCGGCACGATGGACCTCGCGCTCGAACCCGTCGAAGTGCGATGGGTCGTCGACGCGGCGCTTGACGCGGTTGCCGGCACCACGCGGGACGCGGGCGTCTCGGTGACCACCGAGTACGGACGAGAGGGCCTGAGGATCCGGGCAAACCCCGACCGGCTCAGGCAGGTGCTGATCAACCTTCTTTCCAACGCGGCCAAGTACAACGACGCGCCGTTACCCGAAATCCGGCTCTCCGTTGGGGAGATCGGGCAGACGGTGAGTATCGACGTGGTGGACAACGGCGGCGGCGTGACCCGTGCGGAAGCCGACATGATATTCGAGAAGTTCGCCCGCGGCGGTCGTGCCAACCGCAGCTACGGCGCCGGGCTCGGGCTACCCATAAGCCGGGCCATCATGCGGGCGATGAAGGGCGAACTGACGGTTGAGTTCGCGCCCGACGAGACAAGCTTCTTCCGTCTTCGCCTGCCGCGCGGCGACACGTGACGCTATCCTTCCACCGACCCGGATCTCGGCTATTGCTCTTCTCGGGCAACCTACGACGCCAGCCTCGCCCATTCTCCGTCAATCTCAACGGGGCCTTCCCGCTCAGCGTCAATGGCGCGGCCCATGGTGTTGATCGGCGTGCAATTTTGACCCCACAGTTGGAGATGCCGTAATGGGGCGAGGCGCTTACCGGCACCGTTGGAGCTTGTAGCGACGTCGGAGATTCGAGTGTCGTTGCCCTTACCCTTTACGCGGCCGGCCTAGAGAGGTCTGAAGCGGTCTGGAGATTGCGTCCCCGTGATTCCCAATAGATTCCCAATCTTGAATCCGGTATGTCGGCAGGAAAAGGTGAACGCCGCTAAGTTACTGATCTATCACAACTTAGCGGCGTTCTCGGTGGTTGCGGGGGTAGGATTTGAACCTACGACCTTCAGGTTATGAGTTTGGTTTGAGTTCGCGGTCTGGAGTGGTCCTGAGCCCCCTGGAGTTTGATTTTCCTTGTGTTTTGCCGCTTCCTTCGCGGTACGAAGCGGTCTAGAATACCCCTGAGTTTGCTTTTCTGAGGTACCTATAGGGTACCTGGGGTTTGGACGCAAGGAATATCGCCATGCCCAGGATCACCAAGCGCACCGTCGATGCCCTCAAGCCCAACGAGCGCGAGCGCGTCGTCTGGGACGACGACCTCAAGGGCTTCGGGGTGAGGGTCCATCCCTCCGGGCGCAAGGTCTTCATCGTCAAGACACGCTACGGCGGTAGAGTCATCAAGATGACCATCGGGCCTTGCACGGCTGTTTCCACCACGAATGCCCGTGTGCGGGCGGCCGAGATCATCACCGACGCGAGGGCGGGTAGGAACCCTGCGGGACGCAGGTCCAAGGCGCCGACTATGCGTGACCTTGGGAAACGGTTCCTCAAGGACTATGTCCCCGATCACTGCAAGGCGAGCACGGCGGAGGAGTACCGCCGCTCGATCGAGCTGTTCATCGACCCCCGGATCGGCAACCGCCGAGTGCCGGACGTTCAGCGGAGTGACATCGCGGCGCTGCATCACGACATGCGAGACACCCCCTATCAGGCCAACCGGACGTTGGGGGTCTTATCGAAGATGATGAACCTCGCGGAGCTGTGGGAGCTACGGCCGGACGCCTCGAACCCGTGCCGGCATGTGAAGCGGTTCAAGGAAGAGAAGCGCGAGCGCTTTCTGTCGGACGAGGAATACCAGCGCCTGGGTGCGGCGCTGAAAGAGATCGAGGCAGAGCGCTCTGAGACGGCCTCAGCCATTGCCGCGATCCGTCTTCTGATGCTGACTGGCTGCCGGCTGTCGGAGATCCAGAAGCTGCGGTGGGAGCATGTCGATCTCGATGCCGGGGAGTTGAGGCTGCCCGAAACGAAGACTGGAGCCAAGGTGGTGCATCTCGGCGACCCGGCCATCGCAGTCTTGCGGGGGATCGAGAGGCACGAGGACAACCCGTGGGTGATCGCCGGGCGCAAGCCGGGGAGCCATCTGACGGACGTGCAGCACCCTTGGAGACGTATCCGCAAGCGTGCCGGGCTCGACGACGTGCGGATCCACGATCTCCGTCACAGCTTCGCCAGCGGCGGCCTGCTGGTGGGTGAGGGCCTGCCTATGATCGGCAAGCTCCTCGGCCACACCCAGGTCCAGACGACCGCCCGCTACGCCCATCTGGCCAACGATCCCGTCAAGTCTGCCGCGAATCGTATCGCCAGCCGCATTGCCGAGGTGACGGGGTGAGGCCGGAATGGGGGAGTGTCCCCATGACGTATCGCTGCGATGCACTGAATGCTTGGCCGGGCAAGGGCCGCAAGCCTGAGCCACCGAAGGGGGATTCGCCGGGGTAGTGGTATACCAGTGCGCCGGTGCACCAGTGCGCCGGTGCGCGTCGTTTCCCAGACAAACCTTGCAGCCCCGGCTTGCCTTGTGGTAACACTTGCGTTACTTAAACGGCGATGATCGCCATTCGGGAATATGTCGACCTCGAAGGACGCAGCCCGTATGCGAGATGGTTCAACCGCCTAAACGCCAAGGCCGCGGCCAAGGTGGCGACGGCCCTGGTCAGGCTGGAACAGGGAAACCTCTCCGGCATCAAGGGGGTCGGCGCCGGAGTCTTCGAACACAGAATGGACTTCGGTCCGGGCTATCGGATCTATTTCGGCAAGGATGGCGATGCGCTGATCATCCTCCTGGGTGGCGGGACCAAGAGACGCCAGCGGCAGGATGTCGAGACCGCACGGAGCCACTGGCGGGACTATAAACGGCGCAAACGACAAGAGGGTTGAGGATCATGCCCCTAACACGCGACTTCATGGAGACGATCCAGGCCCGCATCGAGCGCGATCCGGCGTTCCGTGAGGAGCTACTCAAGGAGGGCGTCGAGTGCCTGCTGTCGGGGGATGTGGACACCGGCAAGGCGGTGCTGCGCGACTACATCAACGCCACGATCGGGTTTCAGGAGCTCGGTGGGTTGACCGAGAAGTCGCCCAAGAGCTTGATGCGCATGTTCGGCCCCAACGGCAATCCGCAAGCGCGGAACCTGTTCGAGGTCATCGGCCGTCTTCAGGAACGCGAGGGACTTCACCTCAAAGTGCAAGCAATTCGATAGAGGCTATAACCGGCACTCGCGAAGCAGCGCATGGCGCGGTTGATCCCCAATCGGGTAATTGCTCGAGCTTTCCGGCCAGGCTTTGGCAACTCCTGATAGGTACCGAGAGGACGGAGCTTGATGGCGCTTTATTCTATCGACGGTCGGGGGCGGACCCGACGAGTGACGTACACTCCGCATGAGGCCGAATTCAATCTTTGGCGTTCCCGACTTACTGCCGAGAAAATCGACGCCATCCGCTCGGAGCTTCGCAGTTTGATCGACGGAGACGAAGTCCACACCGCCGGTTGGATGCCCGGCAACGATTGGACAGGTACGGTCTGGGAGCCCATCTACACGGATGCCTGCCAGAAAAACATCGAGTTGTCCGGTTACTGTTTCGGATTGTTTGTGTGGGAGGCGATTCAAGAACATCCCGAGGCGTGGTCGTTCGGGCGGTACGAAAAGGACGGTATTGAGATACGGAGTCTCACCTACTTTCGCATTTCCCATCCTTGAGACTAACCGGCTATCGTCGCCTCATGCAGCCTGCACGGTCCAGCCAAGTTCCTTCTCTATCGCGTCACGGTAGTGCGTGCAGATTTGCGCAGGTGCACGCCTGACATATTCTTCAGCACGGTGCCGTTCCTCTCCATTCAACTCGAATAGATACGACACGACTTGTTCACAAGAGGGTTTGACCGACTTGCCACCGAACCGCGGCTTGAGCGCGGTCCAGATCACCGCACTTGCGCCGACGTTCTCTGCCCACTTGCCGATCGGTCCCGACTGGGCATGGGTGGACTGCAAGGTTTCAGTCCAGTAACCGACGGATACATTGACATTTGCGGATGAAATCCCTTCGCGGTGGGCAAGTGCATGGCGCGCATCTTCGAGACGATCAATCCCCAGCCGTGTCCAGAGAACGGGTATGGGTTCCGAATTGTCGACGATCACAAGCGTCATCCGACCGTCTTGGGACTGACGTGCAAACTCGACGGGCAAGGCTGGTCCGTCGTTCCGCCAGTGACCGCCTGTCGGTAGATTGCGGTGATCCCAAGTCAACGATCCCCAACCGAGGCAGACGATCACTGCTGCAATTCCTGGAGTGCCGGCGCATCAGCAGGAGACAACGCTCCCGATATCTCGCCCAGTGTTTCGTCGGAGTCGAGCCATGCCTTCACCGCATCGGCGACGTTCCCAACCGGTTCAGCGGTCTTCCCCTTCAGTATGCACTCCCAGACTGTCAAAACGCGCCAGCCGCGTTCGCACAGCAACGCGGCGTTACGTTCGTCCCTCTCGCGGTTTGCTTTGAATTTGGCCTGCCAGAATTGCCGGCGGGATTTTGGAAGGGTGGACTTGTGGCAGCCATGCGAATGCCAGTAACAGCCGTGCACGAAGATCACGACACGATACTTTGGAAAAACAAGGTCGGGACTTCCGGGTAACGTCCGATCGTGCAGACGATAACGAAGGCCGGCCGCGTGGAGGGCAGAGCGGAGCGCGGTCTCTGCACCGGTGTTCTTCTGCCGGACGCTGGACATGATGCGAGACCGCGTTTCCTTGTCGACAGTATCCATTCAGTAACCCTCCGGGGTGGGCCGTCTTCCCGGGGTAGCGTGATCGCGTGAAGCTGTCCGATTGGGAAGTGGACACCATGGAGGTGTCCACCAGGGACCAAGTGGACACGATCACACATGTCGGATGGATTGGAGAAGTTGGGGTCCGGGCACACGCGCCCGGTCACGCCTCGCCGACGCTGGAGCGAGGCTGAGAAGCGGCGGATCGTCGCCGAGAGCTACCAGCCCGGGGTATCGGTTTCGGTGGTGGCGCGGCGCAACGACGTGAACGCCAACCTGGTCTTCACCTGGCGTCGCCGGTTTCGCGAGCAGGGCGGTTTCGTGCCGGTTGTCGTCGAGCCGGATCGCATGCTGCCGCCGCCGCCCGATGCCGGCGCGGACGCGTCGGCGACGGGGCGGATCGAGATCGCGCTGGCGGACGGCGCGCGGGTGATCGTCGACCGTGAGGTGGACGGCGCGGCGCTGGGGCGGGTTCTTTCGGCCCTGGCGCGGCGATGATCCCTGTTCCGGGCGGCGTTCGCGTCTGGCTGGCGAGCGGCGTGACCGACATGCGGCGCGGCATGAACACGCTGGCGCTGCAGGTCCAGGAAGGTCTCGGGCGCGACCCCCATGCGGGCGATCTCTACGTGTTCCGGGGACGCCGAGGCGACCTCGTAAAAATTTTATGGCATGACGGGGTTGGCATCTCGCTCTATGCCAAGCGTCTTGAACGGGGCCGGTTCCAGTGGCCGGTGACGTCGGGCGGGGCGGTGTCGATCAGCGCGGCACAGCTCGGCTATTTGCTTGAAGGGATCGATTGGCGGAACCCGGTTCGCAGCTGGCGACCGGCGCGCGCGGGCTGATCGGCGGCCGAGCGGCGCGATCGCGAGGATTGTTGTGGCGCCGAATCGGGCGCTGTGATTCGATTCCGTCGATGCCCGACGGGACCAACATCGCAGCCCTGAAGACGGCGCTCGC
>MKWU01002267.1_pt1 | contig 29627 bp, 29 predicted proteins | sample 809101 | NCBI WGS metagenome assembly MKWU01 (sample SAMN05860141, study PRJNA318959) | sponge metagenome | host: Aplysina aerophoba | place: Slovenia: Piran, Adriatic Sea, Gulf of Piran | collected 2013-05-07 | reverse complement strand
TGGCGGGCGCGCGTCCGGCGTACGGCTCCAACAGCGGGGCGATGCGCTCGCGGCCGCTGAGCAGGATGAAATCGGCCAGCCGGGGGCCGCGCTCGGCGTCGAGCAGAACCCGGTAGGCGGCCTTGAACAGGACGCGCGGCTCCAGCTCCTCCTGCTCGGCGATGGCGTAGATGCGGTTGCCCAGGGCGGCGCCGTCGTGGTCTTGCAGGTGCACCAGCTCCTGGTACAGCGCGGCAAGCGCCCGCTCCTCGGCCGGCGCCAGCTCGGGTGCCGGCTGATCCGGCCGCCGCAGCCGGAAGCGCATCGCCGGCGGCGCGTACGCTTCCAGCCAGGCAGCCGCGCCGTGCGCACGCGCCGCCAGGCGGCGGCGGGTGTCGGCATGCTCGCCGCCCGACAGCCCCAGCTCCTCCACCAGGGCGGCGAGCGTGGCGTCCACGGCGCCGTCGCGGATCTGGATCAGGTTGCACAGGTGGCGAAACGGCACCTGCGGCGGCATCGACGGGGCCGGCGTGCCGACCTGCGAGAACTCGTAGATGCGGCTGTCCCGCGCGCGCCGCTTGGCGCCAACCTCGGCTGCCCCGTAGTAGATCCGCTCGGCCTGGTCGTAGTCCTCGTAGACCTTCAGCACGTCCAGGTCGAAGGAAATCACGAACTCGGCGCTCGGCCGCGTGCCGGCGTACAGGTAGCGCACCACCTCCGGCTGGTAGACGGCCAGCACCTGCTCAATGGTGACCGCGTTGCCCCCCGAGGAGGAGATGCGCCCGGCCCCACCCTTTACCCCAACGTCGCCGTACAGAAAGGTCACCGGCGGTTCGTGGCCGTACACCTCGCGGGGAATCGGGCCGCCGGTGTCGAACGATCCGCCGGCGGTCAGATGGTCCTTTCCCGCCGGCTCGAAGTCGACCTGCTCGTATGCCCAGCGCATCGGCCAGTCGACCCGCCACAGCAGCTTGGCGGCACCGGAGCGGGTCAGGTCCAACTGCCGCTCGGCGCCGTCGCTGTCGCGGTAGCTGACGATGTCGCCGCCGTCCCAGTCCAGCACCGCGGTGTCGTCGGTGCCGTCCCGCTCCGAGTAGATGGTAATCGGCCAGTAGTCGGCGTCCAGCGGCCGCTCGCGATGCTCGTTGAGGATGCCGCGGATCCGCGCGCGCGCGGCGAGGGCGGCGCGCACCCCGTCCGCGTAGCGGCAGTCCCGGTAGCGCTGCGCCTGGTACAGGTACTCCGGCGCGATGCCGAGCCGCGGCATCACCTGTTCGAGGCCGTGCTCGAAGCCGGCGGCGTAGTTGGCCGCGGCGCCGAACGGATCGGGCACGTCCACCACCGGCTTGCGCAGGTGGCGCGCCAACTCCTCCTGCCGCGGCAGGTTACCCGGCACCTTGCGGAACACGTCGTAGTCGTCCCACGAGTAGATGAACCGCACCTGCTTGCCGCGGTCGCGCAACGCGCGCGCCACCAGCTCGGTGGACATCACCTCGCGCAGGTGGCCGAAGTGCACCGACCCCGACGGCGCCACCCCGGAGGCGACCACGTAGCGCTCGCGGTCGCCGCGCTGGCGGATAATGCGCTCGGCGGCCTGGTCCGCCCAGTGATTCGAGGGCGGCCCGGCGCCGGCGCCGGAAGCGGAGGGTTCAGTTGCGGCCATCTCCCGCCGAGTATAGGAAAAGCGCCGTTCGCCCGGCAATGCGCGGGCGCGCGGCGCAACACGGGTATGCTGCGCAAACTGTCATCGGCGCTGCGCGCGCCGCTCGTCCTGTCCCTGGCCGGCCTGCTCGGTTTCGCCGGCTGCGCCACCGGACGCGAGATGACCCGCGGTCCGGTCGGCTTCACGCAGACCGGCGAGGCGTCCTGGTACGGCCAGGACTTTCACGGCAAACCTACCGCCAGCGGCGAGCCATACGACATGTGGGCGCACACCGCCGCCCACCGGGAACTGCCGTTCGGCAGCATGGTGAAGGTTACCCATCTCGACACCGGCGCCAACACCGTAGTGCGCATCAACGACCGCGGGCCGTTCGTACATGGCCGCATCATCGACCTGTCCCTCGCCGCCGCGCGCGACCTGGGCCTGGACCGCACCGGCACCGGCAGAGTGCGCATCGAGGTGGTCGGCGGTGCCCCCGCGCAGGCCGGAACCTACTTCCTGCAGGTCGCCTCGTTCGAGAACCGCACCAACGCCGACACCTTGCTCGACCGGCTACGCGCCGCCGGCTACCGCGCAGAGTTGGCGTCCGGCCCTGGCGTCACCCGCGTCGTAATCCGCAACCTGAATGCCGCCGACGCCGACCGCATCGCCGCCGAACTCGCCCAACGCGGCTTCCCCACTCCCCTGCGCCGCCTGCAGAACGGCTGATCCTCCGCATCCTCCGCTCCTCCGCGCTCGGCGCTTGAGCCTGCAGCGGGAATCCTGCTATGGATGGGGGAGCAGCTTGCCCGCGCCCCAGTAGCTCAGTGGGATAGAGCAACGGTTTCCTAAACCGTAGGTCGGACGTTCGAGTCGTCTCTGGGGTAATCAGCCGATGCGCATCGCCCTTGCCCAGATCAACTCCACCGTCGGCGACTTTGCCGGCAACAGCGCGCGCATTCTTGCCCGGATGGACGAGGCGCGCGCCCTGAACGCCGACCTGGTGGTGTTTCCCGAGCTCTGCCTGTGCGGCTACCCGCCGATGGACCTGCTCGACCACGCCTCCTTCGTGGAGGAGAACCGCAAGGCGCTGCGCCGCCTCCAGCACGCCATGCCGCCCGGCCTCGGCGCGGTGGTCGGCTACGTGGACCGCAACCGCGGCGCCGCCGGCAAGCACCTCGCCAACGCCGCCAGCCTGCTCGCCGACGGGCGCATCCTGCATTCGCAGGCCAAGACCCTGCTGCCCGCCTACGACGTGTTCGACGAATCGCGCTACTTCGAACCCGCCGCCGAGCGCCGCCTTGCCCACTTCAAGGGCGAACGCATCGGCATCACCATCTGCGAAGACATCTGGTGGGAGACCGAGCCCGACCCCGCCGGCCGCTACGCCGTCGACCCGGTGCGCGACTGCCTGGACCAGGGCGCGACCCTGCTGGTGGCGCCCTCCGCCTCGCCCTACTACCGCGGCAAGCCGCAGGTGCGCCGGCAACTCCTCAAGGGCATCGGCTCCGGCGCCGGAGTGCCGGTGGTGTACGTCAACATGGTGGGCGGCAACGACGGCCTGCTGTTCGACGGCCAATCGATGGTCACCGACGCCGGCGGCGAGCTGGTGCTGCAGTGCGCCGGCTTCGAGGAACAACTCCTGGCGTGGGACAGCGAGCAGCCTGGAGAACCGGTCGCCCCCGCCGACGACGACTGGCCTGCCGTGGAGCGCGCCCTCGGCATGGGCATCGCCGACTACCTGCGCAAGACCCATCACGAACGGGTGCACGTGTCCGTGTCCGGCGGCATCGACTCGGCGCTGGTGGCCGCCCTGGCAGCCCGCGCGCTCGGCCCGAAGCGGGTCACCGCCTTCTCGCTGCCGTCGATGTACTCCTCCGACGGCAGCAGGACCGACGCCGCACTCCTGTGTGACCGCCTCGGGGTGCCGATGCACTCCATTCCCATCGCGGACCTCTACACCGGCTACGAGCGCGCCCTTGCCCCGGTGTTCGCCGGCGCGGCGCCCGACGTCACCGAAGAAAACCTGCAGGCGCGCATCCGCGGCATGCTGATGATGGCGTACTCCAACAAGACCGGCTCCATCCTGCTTGCCACCGGCAACAAGTCGGAACTCGCCACCGGCTACTCCACCCTGTACGGCGACCTGTGCGGCGGCCTCGCCCCGATCGGCGACCTGCTCAAGACCGAGGCATACGCCCTCGCCCGCGCCATCAACCGCGACGGCGAAATCATCCCCGAAGCCACCCTCACCAAGCCCCCCTCAGCCGAGCTGCGCCCCAACCAGACCGACCAGGACTCGCTGCCCGACTACGAGCTCCTCGACCAGATCCTCGAGCTGTACGTGATCGACAACCTCACCCGCACCGAAATCGTGGCCCGCGGCTACGACGACGCCACCGTCGCCGACGTCCTGCGCCGCGTCGGCCGCTCCGAGTACAAGCGCCGCCAGGCCCCCACCATCCTCAAGGTCTCCGCGCGCGCCTTCGGCACCGGCCGCCGCTTCCCGATAGCCCGCGAAATCCACGAAGCCTCCTGACTACGGAGCCTGGTCGAGGAACCCACCATGAAGACCTACGAAGCCTCAGGTTTCCAGCGAATCACGCTCCCGCCCACTCGCCTGCGGAGACGAAAGCCTAGACACTACCGAGAGTGGAGAACACTTCGACAGTGGGAGATGATTCCGTCCTGGGAGGTTAGTCCTACCGGATACCTGCTCCGCGAGGCGAGAGAAACTGCAGGGCTTACACAACAGAGCCTCGCAACCCGACTCGGTTGCACCCAACAGGCGATCGCCCGAGCCGAACGGTTCGACAGCAACCCCACGCTTGAATTCGTACGCTCATGGGCGGACGCTCTCGAATTCCACTTGGTGCTGGAACTCACCCGTGCACATGCTTCCGACACCTAGGCCGCTGCACGGTGTTCGACAGGCGCACGGCCGCGTGCGACGTGCCGCGTCATTGGATGTGTAACCCGCTCCTGCTTTCTTCACGAACGGCAACGAGGTTCTGGCCCAGTTCGCCGGTCTGGTGGAGCACCTTGAAGCCGTGGGATTCCAGCTCCGCGCGCAGCCGGGGACCGGTGCGGTAGCGGCGGAACGGGGAGTACCATGATCCGTTGATGCGGATCGAGCCGTCGATCTGATAGCGCTCGATGTTCTCGCGCAGATAGTTTTTCATGCCTGCCAAACCGCACGACAACCGTATCGGCGCCACTTCAGCCGAGCAACTCGCACGTCGCCGTAACTTGACTCTATTGGAACGACAATTATCTTTCCGGCGTGATGGCGGACGCAACCGGCCTCCGCGTGGTTGTCGAGAACGGGAACTGGGGGGCGACCAGCCTGCGGACGATACGCGGGGTGCTCACCTCCGCGGCCCAGGTTCTGCTGGCCGGGTTCGGCAGCGTGCCCGACGCCGCCGTCCACGTGGCGCCGTGGCGCCAGAACCCGCGCGTGTTCCACGACCGGCGGCCCTACCAGGTGCGGCTCAGCGCGCGCGATACCTACTGGTGCCAGTACGTCTACCAGTTCGCGCACGAGCTGTGCCACGTCATGATCAACTTCGACCGCCACCGGGCGCACCAGCACCGCTGGTTCAGCGAGGCGCTGTGCGAGCTGGCCTCCCTGTTCGTCCTGCACCGCCTGACGGCGTCATGGATCGAGGCTCCCCCGGACGGTGTGGCGCAGGCGGCGGCGTACGCGCCCAACTTCACCGCCTACGCCGAGCGCACGGCGCAGCGCTACTGCCGGCCCGGCGACCCGCCGCGCTGGCTGGCCAACCACCTGCCGGACCTGGAAGCGGACCCCTACCGGCGCGGCGACAACGGCGCCTTGGCGATCTGCCTGCTGCAACCGTTCCTGGACGACCCCTCGCTGTGGCGCGACTGCGGCCGGCTGAACTGCTGGGATCCATACGCGGACGCGACCTTCCGCGACTACCTGGACTCCTGGGCGCGCCACCTGGCCCGCAACGGCTCGACGCCGCGGGTGGCGCCGCTCGTCGCCGCACTCCTGTTCCGCCCGCGTGCCGACACCAGACAAGCCGTCCCGCCCTCTCCCGACAGCCCCGGCAGCGCGGCACCTTGACCGCGGCGTGGTGCCGGTAACACTTTGTCCGGCAGTCGTACAAACGACAAACAACAGGAGGTTTTCGAATGAAGAAAACTGTCAGATCCCTTGTCATGGCGCTGGTCGCGCTGCTGCTGGTGGCCGGTACCGCCAGCGCCGAGCGCTTCGTCATGATCACCCACACCCAGGGCACCGATCCGTTCTGGCCGGTCGTGCAGAAGGGCGGCGAGGATGCCGCGAACGCGGTCGGGGCCGACTTCGAGTACAACTTCGCCCCCTCCGGCGACATGGCCGACATGGCGCGGCTTATCGAGGCGGCAACCGCAACCCAGCCGGACGGCATCGTCGTGTCCCTGCCCGACGCGGACGCCCTCGGCGGCGCCATCAAGGCCGCGGTCGCATCCGGTATCCCGGTCATCACCATGAATTCCGGGCTCGAGTCCTCCGCTGCGGTGGGTGCGCTCATGCACGTCGGGCAGCCGGAGCGGCTGGCCGGTGAAAAGGCGGGCGAGCGCGCCAGGGCCGAGGGTGCCACCCATGCCATCTGTCTCAACCAGGAGTCGTTCAACACCGCCCTGGTCGACCGTTGCGCCGGCTACTTCGACTCGATGGGCAAGGAACTCAACATGATCGACGTGTCCAACGACGTCGCCCAGATCAAGACGCGCACCGCCGCCGCCCTGCAGGCGGACCAGGACATCGATGCCGTGCTCGCGGTCGGCCCGCACGTGTGCGTCGCGGCCGCCGCCGCGGTGCAGGAGGTCGGCGCGGATATCCACCTGGCCTGCTTCGACCTGTCGCCGGAAGTGATCAACCTGATCGAAGATGGCGAGGTCGCGTTCACCATCGACCAGCAGCAGCGCCTGCAGGGATACATGCCGATCATCGTGCTGCATCTCTACAATCAGAACGCCGGGCTGCTGCCGGGCGCCAACATTCCCTCCGGTCCTGGCTTCGTGGATGCCTCGAATGCCGCCGGGGTCGCCGCCCAGGCGGGCGTAAACCGCTAACCCGAGCCTTCGACTTACCGCTTTTCCGGCGGCCGGCTCGCTCCCGCACGACGGGGGTGAGCCGGTGAGCCGGAGAGCCGGCGGCGGACAAGCCACAGCTCATCCGATATACGATATAGTCGGGTGAAGCTGCATGAATTCCACAACTGAGCGGGGCGGGCAACCCGCGGGCGCCGGACACCTCTCGGAAACCGACCGCCTGCGGGAAGCCGGCTGGTTCTCCCGCCTTGTCCATCGTCCCGAAATCGGCGCGTTCTCGGGCATGAGCGTGATCCTGATCCTGCTCGCCATCGCGGCCGGGGACGTGGTCTACAACCCGCTCGGGATCAAGAACAACCTCGCCATCGTCGCCCAGCTCGGCATCATCGCGACCGGCGCGTGCATGCTCATGATCGCGGGCGAGTTCGATCTGTCAATCGGATCGATGATCGGATTTGCCGGCATGTCGATGGCGATCATGCTCAAGTGGGGCCTGCCGTTCGGCATCGGCCCCGCCACGCCGCTGTCTGCATTCCTCATCACCCTGTGCCTCACCCTGGCCATCGGGTGGCTGATCGGCACCATCGTGGTGCGCACCCGGCTGTCGTCGTTCATCGTGTCGCTGTCGTTCCTGTTTATCCTGCGCGGCGCCACCGAGGTCAGCTTCCGCACCTTCAATCAGGGTTCCACCCAGGTGTCCGGCCTGCCCGACTTCAAGGAGACCGACTTTTTCGCATCCCTGTTGGGGGGCGAGACCTTCCAGTGGTTCTACGACCTGCTGTTCTGGCTCGGCCTCAACTTCAACCGGGCCGGCGATCAGTGGGTAACCGGCTTCGACGCCAAGGTGGCCTGGTGGCTGGTAATCTCCATCGCCGCGTGGTTCGTGCTGTCGCGCACCCAGGTCGGCAACTGGATCTACGCGACCGGCGGCAACGAAGAGGCGGCGCGCGCCAACGGCGTACCCACCGACAAGGTGAAGGTGTCGCTGTTCATGTTCACCGCCTTCTGCGCCACCATCTTCGCCGCCACCCAGGTGTTCGACACCAACACGGCGGACGCCGCCAAGGGCAACCTCAAGGAACTGGAGGCGATCGCCGCGGCAGTGGTGGGCGGGGTAATCCTGTCCGGCGGCTTCGGTTCGATCGTCGGCGTGGTGTTCGGGGCCGTCATCTTCGGACTGGTGCAGAACTCGGTGTTCTACATATCGTGGATCGACGGGTCATACTACCGGATGTTCCTCGGCACCGTGCTGCTGGTCGCGGCGTTCAGCAACGAGACCATCCGCAAGCGAATCACCGGGGGTATATGACGTGGCCGACCCGCTCATCAGGCTCGAGAACATCGTCAAGCGGTTCGGCAACTTCACGGCGCTGAACGGGGTTTCCATGGATGTCCACGCCGGCGAAGTACACGCGCTGCTCGGCGACAACGGCGCCGGCAAGTCCACCCTGATCAAGATTCTCGCCGGCGTACACCAGCCGACCGAGGGCACCATCTACCTCGACGGCCAGCCGGTCTCGTTCCGCAACCCGCTGGTGGCATCCGATGCCGGAATCGGCACCGTATACCAGGACCTGGCCCTCAACTCGCTCACCTCGGTGACCCGCAATTTCTTCGTGGGCAGGGAAATTACCCGCGGTCCGCGGCCCTTCGGAATCCTGCAAACCGCGAAGATGAACAGCGTCACCAAGCAGGAGATGGCCAAGATCGGCATCAACATCGCCGACCCCGAACAGGCGGTGGGCACGATGTCCGGCGGCCAGCGGCAGGCCTTGGCCATCGCGCGCGCCATCCACTTCGGGGCGCGGGTGCTGATTCTCGACGAACCCACCTCCGCCCTCGGGCAGAAGCAGCAGCTCGAGGTGCTCAAGACCATCAAGCGCGTGCAGAAGCGCGGCGATATCGCGGTCATCCTCATCACCCACAACGAAATCCACGCGCAGTTGGTGGCCGACCGCTACACCTTCCTCAGCCTCGGCCAGGTGATCGGCGAAGGCGTCGCCGACAACCTCGCCGGCGGCGACATCCGCCAGCTCATGGCTGGCGGCGCCCAGATGGCCGACCTCGAGGAAGAACTCACCGCCATCAACTGAATCAGCATGGCAGCGGCATCTCAACATAAGCCCCTACATCCGCCCGAATGGCTGAGAGGCGTGTGGGACGGCTCACCCGGCGGGGCAATGATGCGTGTGGACGAAAGCGGCATAGCGGTGCGGCAGGCGCACGAATGGGGGATCGTCCACGGACCGGCGGGCACACGCACGCTGATTGCGGAGCCGCGTATCCATGTCAACTACACTCAAGTCCAAGAGGAACATCGGGATGATGACCAGACCTATCGGGTCGTAGCTCTCGACGGCAGGAAGTTCGAGGCGTTTCTCCAGGACGACGGGTCGGTGCAAGTGGTCGTCGGCGACTTTCGAGGCACGTTTGCCGACATCCATGATGCGTTCGGAGGGCGCGAGGAGATCCGCAGAGACGTCCGATCGAGACAGTTGTCACATATGGAGATTTCAAAGAGGTACGACGAATTGGTCCGCGCTCATCCCCGAGAATGGGTGGCCTTCCACGACGGACACCTGACGGCTCTGGGAAGCAGCCGGGATGATGTGCTTGCAAACATCGAGAAGCAGCGCATCCGACGAAGCCGCGTCGTCATACAGTTCCTCGACCCTGAACCCAAAACATGGATCCTGTAGGGCCGTGACCGTACAGGGCTTTTTCGATGGCACCGGGCGCCCAAGGGTGGAGGCGGTAGTTGTCTTACCGCATCTCAGAACCAGGGGCCTCGTAGAGTTCATGGTCGATACCGGCGCCGATACAACCGTCTTGTCGCGTTCGGACGCGGAATCGATAGGGGCCAAAATTGACGGTCTTGACGATCCGCACGACGTCGGCGGGATCGGCGGCACCATGCGGATGTACTCCGTCCCAGCGGCGGTCTGTCTTTCCGACGGTAGCAACGAGCGATCCTTCGATATCCCAATTGGCATACCTGACAAGATTAAGGACTCCGCGGGCTACGCGGAGATGCCATCCCTGCTGGGACGTGACGTCATAAACCGGTCGGTGATGATCTACGACTCCCTGCGAAGGAAGCTGGAGTTCGTCTTTCCGCTCCAGTTCAGTGAAACACCCTTCCCGACCTAACCCGATCAGTGTCGCGTACCCGCAGAGCCGCGTCGATGACGGGGCAGAAGCCCATACCTCCTGGGCACGCGGGCAGCGTCGCGGGTCGTCGTCAGGCGCCGGTGGTCTGGCGCAGCAGGTTGAAGAAGGCGCGTTTGCGCGGGGTGTTGATAGCCCAGTTTACCGGCACGTTCTGGTAGCCGTCGGCGTAGTTGCCGGCTGACAGGCCGCCGCCAGCGCCGGGACCGGGATCGAAATAGCCCCACCCCGCGTGCCGAGACAGCGCCGCCGTGAAGTTGTTGTGCGGGCGGTCGAAGGCGAAGTGATCGTCCTCGGTAAAGGCTATCGGCTCCCCGCCGTAAGAGGGCTGCGCGCGCGTCCGGTCCACCATGGCGGCGATCCGATCCGGCTCGGTGACGCCGTTGCCGTGCAGCAGGAGGAAGTCGGAGGCGCCGCACACCGCGTCGCCGGGAATGCTGCGGCCGCGGTAGCTGGTGCCCGCCAGCAGGCGGTCGCCGCCGTGCCTGACCCGCCGCGCCAGGGCAATCAGCTCGTGCACGCGGTGCGGCTGCAGGATTTCGTGCTCGTAGCGCGGCACGTCGCACTCGTTGTTGACCTCGATTACCACGTTGCGCCAGCCCTCCTGCAGCACCCAGCCGCAGGTCTCCTCCACCGCCCGGCGCACCGCGGCCTCGTCGCGCAGCCGCTCGTCCTGGCCGAAATAGAAGATGCCGAGCACCACCACCATGCCCAGTTCGTCGGCGCGCTGCAGGATCCGGCTCAGGCGTGCCAAGTGGCTGCCGGCCTCGCGCGCCAGGGCGCCGTCCGCCGCGAACGGCGAGTTATGCCACGGCTGCGATGCGGGACCGGGCAGCCCGCGCCACATCTCGGCATCGGTATAGGCAACCCGTCGGTCGGCGAGTAGCTGCCGGAAGGGGTCCTCGCGGTAGTAGCCGAACGGCGCCCCGCCCTGCAGGTTCACGGTGACCGCCACCAGGCCGTGCTCGCGGTAGAGCGGCAGAGCCCGCACGAACTCGTCGGTGTTGCGGTCCGCGTCCCAGCGCTCCGTGTCCGGGTAGCGCCACAGGAAGCGGGTCGCCGGGTTGGCGTCATCGAAGACCGCGTTGGCCATCCGGCTGTTCAGCAGCAAGCCCTCGATCGGCCAGCCGCGGTACTCCCGCCCCCGGTACGTGGGCACACCGTTGATCAGCCACGCCTCTCCGTCGATCCCGACATGGGTCTGCCCGCGCGCCGCCCGCGGACGCGATGCGTTGGCCGCCATACTACGCCTGCAGTTCCGTCAGCAGCTCTTTGAGCAGCTCCATGCCGGCGCCCCAGCCCTGGTCCAGGCCGCTCAGGGCAGACTCGAACGCCGCCTCCTCCGCCTCGCTCGCCTTGTGCGGCACCCAGGTCAGGCACATCTTCGTCCCGCCGTCCGCCGCCTCGAACGAAACCGTGGTCAGCAGCGTCAGCGGCCAGTTCGGCATCATCGGAGAGGGCGTCACGGTCCAGTCCGCATCGGTGTTCGAGTGCAGCCACACCAGCCGCTCCGGCGCCGCCACCTCGATATAGTCGCCGCGCTGATAGTGCGAAGCGCCGCCAAACCGCATCTCGCACAGCCACGTCCCGCCCGGCTTCACCTCCACGCGCGGGATGACCGTTTCCACGTTCGGCCCGTACCAGCGCGCCAGCAGCTCCGGCTCCGTCCAGGCCCTCCACACCAGTTCGCGCGGCGCGTCGAACGTCCTTTCCAGTTCATAGGTCGGCACATCACCCATTCTTCAAACCTCTTGGTATCGCTTGTTGTTCAGCGCGTATACAGTTCTTGCCAGCGGACCGGGGAGAACCAGGAGGTGGAACGCAACGGGCCCCGGAACTGCCTGCCTGCTACTATACCAGCTTGCCGCGGTCACCGTTCCGAGCGCGCGTGTTTGGGCGGTGCCGCTGCGTCCCTGCGTATTCGTGGTATCGTGGCCGGTGTCGCCGGGTACGGGTACGCGCCCGCTCCCGAGCGTCGCTGGACCGGCGGTGTGCTCCGCCGCCGGCGCGCAAAGCAACGCCTGCACGTGCATGCGTATACGCGGCCGGGGGCCAGCGAAGCGCTGCGCCGACAATGGTAAGTGAAGATCCATGGCTACAAGCCCCGTTACTCTTGTCCCAGCCGCTCCAGCCGCTCCAGGGGCGCACTCCATCGGCGAGTTGCGCGAACGTTCGCTTCACGCCGAGCTCAAGCGCTGGTATGCGCAGCCCGGAGACCGCGCCGAGGTGCGGCTGGAGGGCTTCGTCATTGACCTGGTACGGGGCGATACCCTGATCGAGATTCAGACCCGCGGCTTCGCCAAGCTGGCGCGCAAGCTTACCCGGCTGGTGCGAGACCACCAGGTGCGGCTCGTGTTCCCAATCGCGCGCCGCAAGTGGATCGTGACCAGCGACGCCGACGGCACCGTGCTGCGCCGCCGCGCCTCGCCAAAGCGGGGCGCCTACCACGACCTGTACGCCGAGCTGATTCGCATCCCGCACCTGGTCGGCCACGCCAACTTCACCCTGGAGGTGCTGCTGGTCGAAGTGGAGGAACTGCGCTGCGCCGACGGCCTGGGCAGTTGGCGCCGCCGCGGCATCAGCATCCGCGACACGCGCTTGCTGGAAGTGTGCGACCGGCGCCGCTTCGACACCGCCGCCGACTTCGCCCGCCTGCTGCCGCCGCACCTGGAGCAGCCGTTCACCAACCGTACCCTGGCCGCCGCCGGCGCCATGCCCGCCACGCTGGCAGGCATGATGACCTACACGCTGCGCCGCATCGGCGCCATCGAACTGGTAGGCCGCCGCAACCGCGCCCACCTGTTTGCCCGCACCCCCCGCACCTGATATCGCTTTGCAGCGCCTGCTGCCCGTGGTAGCGTTGCCTCGTGCGAGCGGTTGACTTGGTGGGCACCTGGCGCCTGGTGTCGTGGGAGACGGTCTCCCCCGGCGGCGTCAGCCATCCCATGGGCCCCGGCGCCGTCGGCTACCTGTCGTACAACCGCGGCGGGCGGATGTCGGTGCAGGTAATGCGGCGGGAGCGCGGCGAACTGGCCGATGACGGTGTCATGAAGGCTTCCGCGGACCGGTTGCGCGTAGTGCTCGGCGGCTACCTCGCCTACGCCGGCAGCTACGAGGTGGACACCGCCGCGGGCACGGTAACCCATCGCATCGAGTGCGCGCTCCTGCCCGCCCAGGTGGACAGCGAACTGACACGCTGGTTCCAGGTCGACGGCGCCCGGCTCACCCTGCACCTGACCCCACCCGCGGCACCCGAATCCGGCACCGGCAGCCGCGTGACCTGGGAACGCATCGCATAGTGCGGCGCCCACACACTGCTTCGACCGGCAGCGAATCGCCACCGGCGCGGCCCAACATCCTGCTGATCACCACCGACCAGCAGCATCACCGGCTTGCCGGATACGCCGGCGACCGCTACGTCTGCACCCCGGCGCTGGACCGGCTGGCGCGCGAGGGCACCCGCTTCGAGTTGACCTACGCGGCCAACCCGGTGTGCGTGCCGTCCCGCTACAGCCTGCTCACCGGCCACCTGCCGCACCGTTTCGGCGGCCTGGAGACCAACCAGCAGAGCAACGGCCCACCGCTGCCCGCCATCGCCGACTGGGTGTCGACACCGACCACCGGCCACTGTCTGCGCGCAGCCGGCTACGACACCGTGTACGGAGGCAAGCTGCATGTCGAGGGGATTCCGGCGTTCACGCCCGAGGCGGAGCGGCGGTTCGGCTTCCGCTGCCTGACCGGCGACTCGCGCGAGGAGCTGGCGCTGCGCAGCCGCGACTTCCTCCTGCAGCGCGGACGCGAGCCCGCAAGCGCACCGGGCCCGTTCTTCCTGTGGGCCTCGTTCATCAATCCGCACGACATCTGCCACGTGCTGCCGCGCGGCGCCGACCGCCCCTCCTTCGAGCCGGCAACGCTGGACGAGTCGCCGCCGCTGCCGGACAACTTCGCGCCCACCCGCGGCGAGCCGCGCTGGATCAGCGGCTTCCGCGACGGCACCCTCGGCAACGAGTCGACCCTGGAGCTGGGCCTGACCCGCCGCTTCGGGCGCAGCGCGCGCTCCTGGAGCGAGCGGCAGTGGCGCCTGTACCGCGGCCTCTACCGTCACCACATGGCCGCCGTCGACCGTCAGATCGGCATCGTGCTCGACGCGCTGCGCGAGTCCGGCCTGCAGCGCGACACGGTGGTGATCTTCACCAGTGACCACGGCGACCACGACGGCGAGCACCGCCTCACCATGAAGCGCTCCTTCTACGAGGCCGCGGCGCACGTGCCGCTGCTGGTACGCTGGCCCGGCCACGTGCCCGCGGGCCGGGTCGACGACCGCCACCTGGTCAACAACGGCATCGACCTGCTGCCTACGCTGTGCGATCTGGCCGGCGCCGCTCCTCCCGCCGGCCTGCCGGGCCGCAGCTTCGCAGGACTCGCGCAGGCCGACCCGGCGTCGGCATGGCCGGAGTTCACCGTCAGCGAGACGGTCGGCGGCCGCATGCTGCGCAGCGCCCGCTACAAGTACTGCGTTTACCATCACGCCGGCGTCTCCGAAGAACTCCTGTGCGACCTGCACGACGACCCGCTGGAGAACGACAACCTGGCCGCATCGCCACCGCACCGCGCCACCCTGCACGAGCACCGCCACCTGCTCGCCGACTGGACCCGCCGCCACCACGACCCCGGCGGCACCGCCTACCTCGCCGCCCTCCCCGGCGACCAGTGAGAGCCGCACAGGTACGCTACTGAGTAGTTTTACTCAATAGACGCATTGGCCCTTGCTGGGAGCGTTGGGATGGCGGCTTGTGAGCGCGGTTGCCGGCCTTGGCACTACCGTGCGGGAAGCAGGTCGATGCCGGTGCGCAGGGCGGTGGCGGCCAGGGGGATGGTCCCGGCGGCCACCTCCTGCTCGGTGTAGACGAACAGGTCGGCCCCTACCCCGATGTCGGCGAAGTAATCGCGGAACCGGCCGGCGCGGTCGATGAACGCCAGGTCGGTGTCTCGTACCACGATCAGGATGTCCGCGTCGCTGGAGGGGAGCGCGCGGCCGGAAGCCACGGAACCGAACAGCACGACCCGGACTACCGCCTCATGGTCGCGGCTCAGGTTCCCCGCCGCCTGCCTGATCCGGCTCTTCAGCAGGTTCCGGTCCAGCCAGAACACCTTCACAGAACCGTAGGATTGCTTCCGAATGGCCGATCGCGGCACTTGCGTCCTCATCGGTGAAGTAGTCGCCAGGGCTGCCCGCCGCCCAACCGTTGGGATAGCGGGACGGAATGTAGTAGCGGTCCAAATTGACCGCCGACGTGTGGAGGTCGGTGGGTATTTCCAAGCGTTCCTTCAAAGTGCCGAGCAGGTCGGCGATCGAGTGGCCCCATGCTTCGCCGCCAAGCTTCTGCAATGCCGCCTTCAGTGCCTTCTCGCTTGCCTGTTGGGAGATGAAACATGCCCACTCGAAAAACTCCGCTGCCCGTTGTGCCCGCGCACTGTCGAGATCCCGCCGCGCCTGCCGGAGCCAGTCGCCGCTTCTCTCTGCCATAACGCATCATACGCGCTTCGCGCGGCGCCGCCAAACGTCAGCGGCCTGATTCAGCGAAACTGACCGCGCATTTCGAGCGGCAATATGTCAGGCATCTTGCAGGGTGGTGCGGAGGGTGTCGAGGTCGATCTCGACGGTGGCGCAGGGCATGCCGATGGACCAGTGCTCGAGCACGGCGGGGTGCAGTTCGCCGAGCACGCCGATGGCGGTCCAGGAGCGCTCGCCGCCTTCCGCGGTGGACGCGGCGGGGGCGGAGGCATCGACGCGGGCGGCGCGACCGGGGATGAAGCGCGGGTCGTCCAGTTCGACCAGGCGGTGCTCGGCGCCGAGGTAGTACAGCAGCGCGGCCAGGTGGGCGCTGGCATCATTGAAGCCGGCGGCACGGTCCGCCACCAGCAGCGTGCAGGTGTCGGCGGTGCGTGATCCGGTGGCATCGGCGTCGTCGCGCACGGCGACCTTGCCCACTTCGAACATGTGGTGCGGGTAGGCGGCGTTCTGGGAGCTCATCTCGGCGGCCAGCAGGCAGGGGATGATCGAGTCGCGCACCACGGCGTAGTTCTCGGTCATCGGATTGGCCACCTCCACCAGCACCCGGGCCGGCGCGTTCATGCGCTCGGTGTAGTCGCGCAGCGCGCCCAGGTAGTTGAAGATCATCTCCTGGTAGCCGAGCCCCACCAGCACGTCGCGGGCGGCGCGCCCGAAGCGCGTCTGTCCCGTCAGATTGCCGGGCGTGAATTCGTCGGGCAGCTCCGGCTCGAAGGTGCCGAGCCCGCGCCCGATGGCGATCTCCTCCACCACGTCGACCGCGTGCAGGAAGTCGTTGCGGTAAGGCGGCGGGGTAACCACCAGGGAGGACCCCTCGACGCGCGCGCGGCTGCCCATGCGCTGCACCAGGCGGCGCCCCTCCTCGGGGCCTATCGTCTCGCCGAGCAGGCGTTCGGCGCTGGCCAGCTCGACGCTGGTGTCGGCCTGGAAGTAGCGCGGCGTTACCACCTCGCGCCCACGGGCGGTGTCGTAGGGGTAGCGGATCAGCACCGGCTCGATGGTATAGCCGGCGTCGGCCAGGTCGCACGCCGCGATCGATGCCACCAGGAGCAACGTGTCCAGGTGCGGCCCGGTCAACTCGACGAAGAAGTGGTCGTCGCCCACCACCACGTTGCCGAGGCCGGCGCTGTTGATCACCGGCGGGAACGACAGCGTGGCGCCGGCGGCATCCTCCAGGTACGGGTACGCCGGCTGCCCGCGCACGATGTGGCCGTACTCCTTGCCCTTGGGGTGCTGGTCGAGAATCTCGGTCAGCGACAACTCGTGCTCGAAGCCGAGCGGCACGAAGCGCGTGGTGTCCGGCGGCGCGGCGCGGTAGCGTACCGGCCACTCGATGGCGCCGGCGCGGTACAGGCCCATGGCGATGGCGCGGCGCCGCTGGCCGTAGCTGTCGGACAGCTTCTCCTGCGCCTGGATCAACTCCAGCAGCAGTGCCTCGCCGACCGGCGGCCCGGCGGCCGTGAACGCGGCGATGCAGGGCCGGATGTTCTCCAGCGCCGGGTCCACCTCCACCACCCGCTCACCGGTATCGGGAGCCGCCGTACCGGTGGAAACGAACGGGTATTCGGGCAGCGCGTCGCCGCGGTAGCAGCGCAGGTGGCGGGCCAGCCCGGGGGTGGTCCACAGGTCGGGGCGGCTGGTGTCCTTCAGCTCCACGCGGCGCACGCCGGTGGCCGCATCGTAGCCCTCCACCTCCGCCTTGGCGGTGGACAGCAGCCGCTCCAGCTCCTCGCCGGCCGGCACCGCGGCTCCCAGAAGCCCGGCGAGCAGTTCGTCGCGTACGTCAATGGTCGGCATGGATTCCCTCGCTCAATGCGCCACCCGGCGCCGCACCTGGTCCAGGTCGGGCGAGAACAGGTCGCGGATGTCGTCGATGCCCAGCGACATCATCGCCATGCGGTCAATGCCCAGCCCCCAGGCCAGCACCGGCACGTCGACGCCGAGCGGGCGGGTCACCTCGGGCCGGAATATCCCCGACCCGCCGAGCTCGATCCAGCCCACGGTGGGATGGCGGATGAACACCTCCACCGACGGCTCGGTAAACGGAAAGTAGGCCGGTTCGTAGCGCACGTCGGCGCTGTCCGCCCCAGCCACTTCCTCGGCGAACAGCTTGAGCAGCCCGAGCAGGGTCTTCAGGTTGACGTGCTCGCCGAGCACGATGCCCTCGGTCTGGTAGAAGTCGGCCAAGTGCGACGCGTCCACGTCGTCGGGCCGGAAGCAGCGCATGATGCCGAAGTACTTACCCGGCACCTTGGCGCGGGTGAGGGTCTTGGCGGACACCACGGTGCCGTGGCTGCGCAGGATGGTGCGGCGGGCGAAGTCGGGGTCGAACCGGTACCCCCAGCCGCGGCTGCCGGTCTGCCAGCCGTCGGCGTGGGTGGCCGCCACCCGCTCCAGGTAGGGCTCCGGCAGTTGGCGAGCGTGGCGCGGCTCCTTGATGAAGTACACGTCGTGCTCGTCGCGGGCGGCGTGGAACTGCGGCATGAACAGCGCGTCGCAGCACCAGAAGTTGGTCTCCACCAGCGGCCCGTCGAACTCCTCGAAGCCAAGTGCGGTCAGCTGGTCGCGCACCCGGTCCAGGTAGGCGGTGTACGGGTTGCGCCGCCCGAGCAGCACCCGCCCCGGCGGCGAGTTGACGTTGTAGCGGCGGAACTGCACCGCGCGCCAAGAGCCGTCCGACAGCATGCCCTGCGTCAGCGAGCCCACTTCCACGCCGCTCATGCCGGCGGCCGCCGCCGCGCGCCGCATCTCCTGGCCGGCCGCGGTCAATGCGTAGCTCACCGTCTCGGACTCGGTGGCGCGGAATACGCCGCGCGCCGCCCCCCGCTTGCGGCTCAACGCAGCCGCCTGCTCGCGCTCCGCGCCGGTGAGCGCCTCCGCCGCCTCCGAACCGGCGCCGGCCAGCCGCTCCAGCAGCCCGCGCACCGTGGCCACGCGCGCACTCTCGCCGCCCACGGCGCGCACCTGCCGGCCGCCGTCCATCGCCAGCACGCGTTCCCGCGCCAGGGCGCCGTACGCCGACCCGACGTCGCGCTGTTCCAGCCCTAGCCGGGTGGCGATCTCCGGCATCGGCAAGGGCCCGGCGTCGCGCAGCAAAGCAACGATGCGTTCCTCCGGCAGGCCGTCGCGCCGGTACTGCTCGCCAAGCTCGGTGAGCTCGTAGCGCACCACCCGGACCCGCTCCCGCTCCGCGATCAACCCCTTGCTCTCCAGCCAACTGAACGCCTGGTTGCACTGCCCCAGGTTCAGGCCGGCGGCTGCCATCAGGTCGGCGGCGGTAAACGGCAACTCGCCGGCGGCGGCGCGCAATGTACGGACTTCAAGCGGATGCAACTGTTCGACGGAATTCATGGCAAGGTTGGCAAGAACCGACAGCACGCTGCCAGCGGGTAGCTTCCGCGAAATCTAATACAAGAACCGCTCGCCCTGCAAATCCCTGCAAAAGAGCGAAATGAGCGAAATGAGCACCGCGCCGTTTCGCGCTATACTTGTTGTTGCGGCCAACCGAGCAACGTTCTCCACGCGGAGCCGCCCGCGCTCTGCGGCCGGGCAGGCGCCGGGCGACGATGCCGGGCACGACCAGTCGGCCACGGAGGACTACGGGTGTCAGACAAGATCGACTTGAAGAAACAGCACCGCGAGCTGTTCGCGGCCAGACGCAGCGCACACGTGGTCACGTTGCCGGAGCGAACCTGTTTGGCAGTCGAGGGCGCCGGGGCGCCAGCGGACGAACAATACCAAAGCGCGGTCGGAGCGCTCTATGCGGTAGCCTACAAGATCAAGTTCGGACGCAGGAAGGCGGGGATCGGTCCCGACTTCGTGGTGGCGCCGCTGGAAACCGAGTGGTGGGACGAAACCGGCGCCCGGTGCGACCCGTTGGCGCGGCCGGACACCACGCGCTGGCGGGCGATGATCATGCTGCCCGAGTTCGTGTCCGCCTCCGACGCGGCGGCCGGCGCCGCGGCGGCAACCGCGCTGGCCAGGGCCGGTACCCCCGCCAACCCGATGCTGCCGCGGCTGCGCCGGCTCACCGTGGCGGGCGGGCGTGCGGCGCAACTCCTGTACGTCGGGCCCTACACCGACCTGGGAGACGCCATCCGCCGCCTGCACCAGTTTATAGCCAGCGTGGGACTGACCGCGGCGGGGCGCCACCACGACACCTACCTGAACGACCCCAACCACTCCGAGCCGAACAAGCTCAAGACCATCCTGCGCCAGCCGGTGGCCTAGTAGGCATAGGCATAGGAGCCTGCCGGATGCGACCGACACCGGACGGCGAAGCGGGAGGTACGGGGCAGCGCCGACCGGCGGCGGCGATCAGCCATGCGCGCCGCCGGGGGAGCCCGGCACCACGTAGCCGAGCACCACGGTGATCAGGTAAGCGGCCAACAGCACGAAGCCGAACCCCTTGCTGAACTCGCCGTCGGCGCGGCTCACCCCGACGCGCAGCACCAGCACCACGAACAGCATCGACGGGAAGAACAGGAAGAAGAACTGCGGCGGCACCTCAAGTCCGCCGCGGGTGGCGGCCGCGGCCGCGCCGCTTACGAACAGCACGTTCAGCACGTCGGCACCGAGCACGTTGCCGATCGCCAGCGCGCCGTGCCCCTTGCGCACCGCCGTCACCGAGGTAACCAGTTCCGGCAGCGAGGTGCCGAATGCGACCAGGGTGGCGGCGATGATGGCATCCGGAATGTGCAGCCGCAGCGCGGTCTCCTCGACCGCCGGTATCAGCAGCCGCGACCCGATCACTACCATCGCCAGGCCCGCCACCAGCTTCAGCAGTGCCGGCAGGGTGCCCTGTTCGGCGGCGGCGGCGTGCGCCGCGGTCTCCTCCTCGTCGGGGGCGGGCGCATCCTTGGACCAGGCGATGGAGCGCCACAGGTACAGCGCGAGCAGCACCAGGAAAGCCACGCCGACCAGTTGCGGCAGCCGCCCGCCGGCGCTGAAGGTGCCGCGCAGCGCCAGGTACGGAACGCTCGCCGCCACCAGCAGTAGCGCGCTCGCCACCTGTATCCAGCTCTGCCGGCTCACCAGCCGCTTGTCGACCGGCACCCGCCCGATAAGGATGGCCAGCCCGAGGATCAGCCCGGTGTCCGCGATGATCGAACCGACCGCGTTGCCGAGCGCCAGGCCGGGGGCGCCCTGCAGCGCCGCGAACACGCTCACCGAGGCTTCCGGCAACGTGGTGCCGATGCTGACGATGGTGGCGCCGATCAGCATGGTCGGAACCCCCCAGCGCAGCGACAGCGCCACCGCCTGTTCCACCAGCAGGTCGGCGCCCTTCACCAGCACCAGAATCGCCCCCGCGACTACCGCGAACAGGGCCAGAAGGGGTAGTTGCTGAGCCAGTCCGTTCAGCCAGGCTTCCATTACTGCGCTCCGTCTCCCTTGCCGGCTGGCAGGCAACCAAAATAGTGGCGGCGTCGCCGCCCGGTGCACTCAGTCGGGGTGGCCCGATAGTGGCAAGAGAGGGCCGGTCGATGTCAAGCGCCGAGAAGCGCCGGTAGTGTCTCAGCTTGACTCGGGCGGCGGTTGGGAGTGGCGGCACTGGCAGTGGACGATGTACCGGGCTCCGCACTCGGGGCACTCCGGCTTGCGCTTGGCGTGCGCCTTGCGGACCCCAAGGCCAAGCACCACGGACCGGGCGTCTCCCCGGCGGTCTGCTTTAGACATATCTGTCTCCCGCCACTTGACGGGTAGATTAGCGCGGGGGTAGGATCAAGATAAGCGTTTTTCCTGATCCTGCCCCCGGCTTACCGCCAGTGGCTAAAGGCGATTCCCGCGAGGGGTCGCCTTTTTTGCGCCCGTCGCGAATCGCCCAATCGCAGATTATCGAGATTTTAGCTTGACAGCAACCCGCCACCCTACTCGGGGCGAGCCTTGGGCTTAGGTCCGGGCTTGGCGGGCGGGGGCGTCCGCTCATCGATGATGGCGATCAGGTCTTCCAGCTTCCACACACGGTCGGTGAGCTTCGCCGCCATCGCCGGGGTGGTGTGAATCCTACCGAGCGTCTTATGCGGGCGGCAGTAGTTGTAGTACATCGTGAACAGGGCCACCATGAGCGCATGATTGTTGAGCTTCTTTGAGAAAGCATTCGTCAACCGAGTAAACCGGCGCATGCTCATGCGCAGCGTCAGGTTGCTCCGCTCGGCGTAGCTGGTGCTAATCAGGTCCAGGTTAGGCGAGCCGACCACCACGGTCTTTTCAACGCCATTCACGGTGCCGGGGCTGTAGCGGCGGTGCGCTTGCTTGCTACCGTCGTCGTCCGCCGGATTGCCGTACTCCTTAACGATCATCGCGTAATCCACGTCGCCGCCGAATGCTTCCTCTACCGCGATCAGGTAGGGCCGGTGGCCGTCGCTGGAAAGCTGTACGCGGTTGCGGAGGCGCTTGCGCAGGTCGTCCATGAAATCGACGGCCGTAGCCGCGGAACGGTCGCCTACGCGCCATGACGGGATCAGCTTGGTATCGGCGCATATAGCGGTCCAGGTCCATACGTCGCCAGCTTCCGCCGGTGCGCTCTTGGCGCGCGCAACATTCTTCTGCTTCGCGTATACGAACGACCACGCTTCGTCTACTTCCAAGCGGGTGCAAGGCAGGTTGCGGATAGCCTCGTCCTGAAACTCGCCGAGGTAGGTGCCGGCAGCTTCGAGCAACTTCGTAACGGTGTTGATAGAGCAGCCCAAGGTGCGGGTGATGGAGCGCATGCTCATCCCCTCTACCAGCAGCCGAAGTATCATGGCGCGCTTCTCAGTGCTCAGCTTGTTCATGACTATAATATAGTCAAACTGAACATTTTATGCAAGCGGATGCGGGAAAGTATTTTAGATTTTTACGCTGACTTCTCGTGCGGCAATGGGGCGTTGAGATCGCGCCGTATCTGCGCCGCTGTCTCCGATTGGTGCGCCGATAGAAAGCGGTCGAAGCAATCATTGAGCCGGTCCAACTTTTCGTGAATCGGCTTTAGCTTGTCGTCAAAAATAGCCGCGATGCTCTGTAAATCCTGATCCGTCATGCTTGCGCCTTGCCCCAGCGGGCCGCGGCGGCCTTACGGGCCACTTCGCTACGTCGCGCCGTCGTCTGGCTAGCAGCGCGCGCCTTGGCCGCCTTGGCGGGGCCGGTAGGCTCCTGCGCGGAGGCGAGCACTTGATCCTTGTCGTTCGGAATCTCGCCAGTTAGCATGTCCATGACGAGTTTGGCGCGGGCTACGGGGTCACGCGGGCGCTTCGGGAGGGGCATAGTAGTACCTCCGTTGGTGTTATGCCGTTACTGTACCGAGTGCGGCATAGTTGTGTCAAGCGATATTCTATCTGCTGACCACCTAACAGATTGCCACAAAACGACTTGCTTAGTCAACCCCGCGATCAAGCCGTCTGGCGGAACTCGGCGAGCCGAGCTATCAGGTACTCCATGGTTCGGTTGCCCTTGATGCGGTTGCAGGACGAACATAGCAGTTGCAGGTTGTCTATATGGTCGGTCCCGCCGCGGCTCTGCGGGATCACGTGGTCTACCTCGAACGCGCGGTAAGGGAACTCTGACCGGCACCCGGCGCATAGCCCCTCCTGCTGGCCGAACAGTACGTGCTTGTTCAGCCGGTAGGGGATCGGAGCCTCGATGTCGGTCCGCTGGGGTATGTCGGTGCGGGCGGTCACCATCCCGGCATGGTAAAGCTCACCCAAGGTATCCCGGAGCCGCATATGCACCAATTCGACGGCCTTGGGCGATATATCTATGCCTACCCACTCTCGTTGCAGGTTGTCGGCCGCCACGCACGCCGTAGCGCACCCGCAGAACGGGTCGAGCACTAGGTCGCCGGGGTTGCTGTTAGCCTTGATGATCCGCGACAGAAGCGCAAGGGGCTTCTGCGTCGGGTAGCCTACTCGCTCTTTCGCCTGCGAGTTGAGTGGCTGAATGTCAGCCCATACGTCAGCCACTGGAACCCCTGGCATCTCGTCAAGATAGCGCTTGTACCGCACGGGTCTTCCTGGATCAGTTTGGACCACCCGCCCGGCCTCATAGGCGGCTTGCATTCGCTCCTTGGTCCAGCGCCACACCCTGGTTACTCCAAGGAACTCGTATTCCAGATTCGGCCTGTCCTTGTTAGGGTTCATCATGTTGTCGAGTTGATACCGCCGTCCGCTACCTGGTTCCTGCCGACCGTAGTGGCTCTTGATGTAATCGTCGTCATACGGAACATATTGAGTATTCCAGGTAGCCGAGTCGGTCGCTCCGTAGGTCAAAATGATGTCGTGATTAGACGCAAAGCGTGCAGACGATAGACCCTTGGCGGGAGTCCGCTGCCATGCGATCTCATTTCTGAACTTGTCTGCCCCAAACACGGCATCCATAAGCAGCTTGAGGTAGTGGCTGGCCGTCGGGTCGCAGTGCAGGTATATAGAACCCGTCTGGGCGAGTACGCGCCGCATTTCCAGTAGGCGCACTCCCATCATGCAGAGGTACGCTTTCATGCCGTCGCCATGTGACACGCCGGCTGCCTCGATGACCCGGTACATGGCCGGGTGCCGATCCGCGATCAGTCCAAGCCATGCCGTGTCCAGGTCGTCCAGCGTCCATGCATCCTTGAACGCGGCTCCGGCGGCCCTGCTGCCGATGGGCGCGGAGTAGGTTCGATTGGAGTTGAACGGCGGGTCCAGGTAGATCAGGTCCACCGTCTCGGAGTTGATACCGCGCAGGATGTCCAGGTTGTCGCCGGTCCAGATCGTGCGCGGCGCGAAGTTCCGCTCAGGCTTCCCGGACGGTGCGCCTTTCATGCATCGGACGCTACCACGGCCTATGACGGCCCGTCCAGATTGCCGGAGTCAAAGTGAGACACTACCGAAGCGCCAGCCCTCCGCGGCCCGTTGCCGGTTACATGGATACCCTTTCTTCCCATGACGTGCCGCGCAGTCGTGCGCGGCGGTATGAGACAGACCGAGCGGCGATGCGCCCCGCGCAGGTCGCCGCGCCGGCAACCACGCTGCCGGTCGCAGTCCCCGAGGCGCCACGTCCGGTGCCGGGCGCCGCTCCGGCGCCCCGCGAGCATGCGCGCGGCGAGTCGCTTCGTTACCCGGCCACCGACTACCACGCCGCCGTGCGCGATCTGCCGCCCGCCGAACGCCCGCGCGAGCGGCTGCTGGCGGCGGGCGCCCGCGTTCTCTCCAACGCCGAGCTGATCGCGATCCTGCTGCGCACCGGGACGGCGGGCACGAGCGTGCTGCAAGTGTCGGCACGGCTGCTCGCCGAGTTCGACGGCCTGCGCGGGCTGGCGAACGCTTCGGTGGCTGAACTGTGCGCGCTGCGCGGGATCAGCGAGACCAAGGCGTGCCAGCTCCTGGCCACGCTGGAGCTGGGCCGGCGCTCGGCTTCGCTCGGTCCAGCGGACCAGCCGCTGATCAGCACGCCCGAGGATGTCGACCTGTTGCTGCGCGCCGAACTCGCACCGCTGGCCCAGGAGAAGCTGTACGTGCTGCTGCTCAACACCAAGCAGGAACTGCTGCGCGTGCACGAGGTGTACCAGGGCACGGTCAATTCGGCGACAGTACGGATCGCCGAGGTGCTGCGGCCCGCGATCAAGGACAACTGTCCCAACATCATCGTGGTGCACAACCATCCGTCCGGCGATCCCGGTCCGAGCGCCGACGACATCCGCGTTACCCGCCGCCTCGCGCGCAGCGCCGAAGCGATGGACATCTGCCTGCACGACCACGTGGTGATCGCCGCCGCCGGCTTCGTGAGCATGAAGCGGCGCGGCCTTGGCTTCGACCCGGTCCTGCCCGATTAGTCGACACCCGGCGGCAGCCCGGCGTTGCGCCGAGCGGCGCCGCGGCCGCCGCCGGGCTCGCGCCTACAGGTCCATCTCTGTTTCCAGTTGGGCGATCGCTTCGCGCATGAACGCGATCTTGGGGGCCGCCATCCGGCGCGCCCGCTCGAAGTGGAAACTGTCGGCGTGGCTGAGCCGCTCGCGCAGCAGGTCCAGCACCTCCTGCATGGTCTTGTAGTGGTGCCAGAAGAAGGCGCCGATGGCGAGCCGCGCGAACCCGATGGCGCCGGTGGTGTCGAGCAGGTTGGCGTCGTACAGCAGCTTGCCCTCCACGGTGGTGGGCCGGCTGCCCGGGCGGTGCTGGCGAATCGCCTGGATCACCAACTGGGTGCGGTCCGGCGGGAAACCGGTCTCGGACAGAATCAGCTCCGCCTTCTCGGCCGCCTCGGCCAGGCGGCGGGCCGGGATCTCGATGTTGTGCAGGAAACAGGCGGCGTGCAGCACGTCGTCGTCATACTGCTCTCCCTCGCCGATCTCGCGCGCCAGGTGATACACCCGGTAGGAGTGCTCGAACCCGGACGCCAACCGGCCCGCGGTCAGATCCTTGACATATTGAACAATCAGCTTGCGCACACTGCCAAGTGTACCGCGATCCGCGCCTGAACGCACCGGCTTCCGCCCGACCCCGTCCCGACCCCGCCTGACCCGCCTGCACCCGGCGCCGGACGCAATCGGACAGGCGTCTTGACACGGGAAAACCGGTCTCCATAGTGTCTGCCATGGTCGTAATTCTCGATCGCGGCATCAGTGCGCATCACAAGCGGGCGGTGCGTGCATTCCTGTCCGAGCACCGGTACCAGATCCGCGAATTGCTCCAGGACGGAGAGCCGATCATCGGCGCCGTCGGCGGCGACCCCCTCGATCAGCGCCAAGTCGAGGAATTGCCAGGCGTGACGCAGGTGATTCCCCTCAATCAGCCCTACAAGCTGGCGTCGCGCGAGTTCAAGGGCACCGAAACCGAAATCGCCATCGGGCCGATCAAGATTGGCGGCGGGCGGCTGGCCGTGGTGGCCGGGCCGTGCGCGGTGGAGTCGCGCGAGCAGATCTTCGAGGTTGCGGCGCAACTCAGGGAGTCGGGTGCCGTCGCACTGCGCGGCGGCGCCTTCAAGCCGCGCACCTCGCCGTACTCGTTTCAGGGCCTCGGCAAGCCCGGCGTGGAGTTGCTCAAGGAAGCGGGCGAACATTTTGGCATGCCGATCTTTTCCGAGGTGGTGGCGGCGGAGTACCTGCCGATGCTCGCCGACTGCGTGGACGTGCTGCAGGTCGGTGCGCGCAACATGCAGAACTTCGAACTGCTCAAGCGCGTCGGCGCGCTCGGCAAACCGGTGCTGCTCAAGCGCGGTCTCGCCGCCACCATCGAGGACCTGCTGATGTCGGCGGAGTACCTGATGGCGCACGGCACCGACGCGGTGATCCTGTGCGAACGCGGCATCCGCACCTTCGAGACCTACACTCGCAACACGCTCGACCTGTCCGCCATTCCGGTGGTCAAGAAGCTCAGCCACCTGCCGATCCTGGTCGACCCCAGCCACGGCACCGGGCGGCGCGACCAGGTGCAGCCGATGGCGCTCGCCGGCGTCGCCGCGGGCGCCGACGGCATCCTGGTGGAGGTGCACCCCGACCCCGACACGGCGCGATCCGACGGCCCGCAGTCACTCTACCCCGGCCAGTTCGAAAAGCTGATGCGCGACATCGAGCGGCTCGCCCCGGTGCTCGGCAAGGAAGTGCTGCGGCTGCCGCGCATCGACGGTCCCGGGCACCCGGCGGGGTCCATGCCGGACGCCGCTGGGGAGGCGGTCAGCGTGGCGTTCCAGGGCGAGCGCGGCGCCCACAGCGAGAACGCGATCTACCAATACTTCGCCAAGCCGCGCCCGGTACCGGGCCGCGAGTTCCAGGACGTGTTCCGCATGGTGCTCGACGGCACAGTGGACTACGGGGTGCTGCCGGTGGAGAACTCCCTGACCGGGTCGATCCACCAGAACTACGACCTGCTGATGCAGTACCCCGACGTGCACATTGTCGGCGAAATCACCATCCGCATCCGTTGGTGCCTGATCGCACCGCTCGGTTCCTCCATCGCGCAGATCCGGCGCGTGCTGTCGCATCCGCAGGGGTTGGCACAGTGTGCCCGGTTCCTGGCCGGGTTCCCGGACTGGGAAGAAGTGCCGTTCTACGACACCGCGGGAGCGGTGGCGGAGGTGGCGCGCAACGGCGACGTTACCCAGGCCGCACTCGCCGGCGCCGCCGCGGCGCGCGAGCACGGCATGGAAATCCTGGCCGAAGGGGTGGAAACCGACATCCAGAACTACACCCGGTTCGTGGCGCTGGCGCGCGACGGCCAGGCGCAGGTTGCCGACCCGACGCGCGCCTCGATCGTGTTCTCGGCGCGCGACGAGCCCGGCAGCCTGTTCCACGTTCTGCAGGTGCTGGCCGACAACAATCTGAACATGAAGAAGCTGGAGTCGCGGCCCATTCCCGGCAGCCCCTGGGAGTACATGTTCTACGTCGACCTGGACGTGCCCGCCGAACGCGCGCTGTTCGACCACGCCATGGAGCAGGTGCAGGCGGCCGCGGCCAGCTACCGCCTGCTCGGCATGTACCGCTCCAACCAGGGCCGCTAACAGCTACCGGCACCCATCCCGCCGGCGCCGCGCGAAGCCCGCCGCGTTGTCGGCTCGAGCGGGGATTTGCGGCCCGGTAGAAGCGCCACGGAGCAAACGCCCTTTTATGTTGCGTGGCACTTTGGCAGACACCCGGATGGCGGGCCAGGCGGCGCGCGGCGGCCGCCACCGCGGGCGCGGCGACGACCCTGGCCCTGATGGCACTTTGCGGCTGCAACCTGTTGCCGGGACCACGGGCGGTGCAACTGCCCGCGGCCCCGGCGGCGTGGCAGCACTTCGCGATCATCCTGCGGCTCACGGCCGTGGACGCCCGCGACGGCACCGAGCAGCGGCTGCCCGATGCGGTTCCTGGGTCTGTCGCCGTGCTGCCGATCGGCCGCCACACGGCCACGGTTATTGTCGCCGAGCCGGTGGTGGTCGGGCCGGCGGGCGCCGGCAGCCGCGGTGCTCTTTTACCTCCCGAGGGGGCACTGCGGCTGCGGCCCGCCGGCGCCGTGGTACCGCTCGACGTCAGCAGCGACGGGGTGCTGCAGGTCACCTGGGAGCGCGGCGTGCTGGCCACGCTGATCCTGGATCTGTGGCGCGGCGGCGCCAACCCGTGGCTGCTCAACATCGAGCGCCTGGACCGGGAACTGCGGCAACGCACTGGCGCCGACCCATGGGCGCTCGATCGCGGCGCCATCCTGGCCGCGGTGCAGGCGGGCGAGATGAGCGTATCGGCAATCCGCCCACGCCCGAAACACACGGTCAGCGTGTCCTTTCCGGCCGGGCGCTGGGTGTGGTGGGATCCGTGGGCGACCCCGCTGCACAGCGACGGGCGCACCGCCTTCACGATCCAGTTGCCGGCCGGCTATCACCTGCTCGTGCACGACAGCGGCGCCGCGCGCGCCGTGCACGTGAACGAGGACGGAACGGTGCTGACCACTCCGGTCGCCGACGGCTTCCCGCGCCGACCCGGCGGCTTGCGGCCGCACGAGGCTCTGGCGCAGGCGCCGCCCCGGCGCGTAAGATGCGCGGCGTCTTGCATCGCACTTCCGTTGCCCGCTTCGGCGCCGTGATCTTCGACCTGGACGGCACGCTGGTCGACTCCCTGCCCGACTTGGCGGACGCATTGAACGCCACCCTGCGGGCGCTCGGCGAGCCCGTTCACCCACTGCCGTTCTATCTGCCGTTGATCGGCGGCGGTGTGGAGGTAATGGTAGCCGGCGCCATCCACCCCGACCGCCGCAACGAGCACCTGGTGGCGACCGCCGGCGCCATGATGCGCGACCGTTACCGCCGCAATGCGCTGCGCACCACCCGCCCCTATCCCGGCGTGTGCGCGCTGCTCACCGACCTCGCCCGCCGCCGCGTCCCGATGGCGGTGCTGTCCAACAAGCTGCACCCGGAGACGGTGCAGGTGGTACGGGGCGCGTTTCCCGGTGTTCCGTTCGAGGCGATCCTCGGCCTGCAGCGGCAGCGGCCGCCCAAGCCGCATCCGGCCGGCATCGTGGCGCTGTCGCGCACGCTTGGGGTCGAACCAAGCCGCGTACTCGTGGTGGGCGACGGCGACACCGACATGCTTGCCGCGCGCCGCGCCGGCGCCTGGCCGCTGGGAGCGACCTGGGGCTATCGCAGTCCGCGCGCGCTGCTGGCGGCCGGTGCGGCTCGCCTGGCCGCCCATCCGCGCGCGGTGCGCACCTACCTCGCCCGTTGAGACTCGGCCGTTACGGGCGCACCCGCTTGCGGTCGCGGGGAAACAGGGAGGCTTGCTTGACGCTG
>MKWU01002266.1_pt1 | contig 29631 bp, 13 predicted proteins | sample 809101 | NCBI WGS metagenome assembly MKWU01 (sample SAMN05860141, study PRJNA318959) | sponge metagenome | host: Aplysina aerophoba | place: Slovenia: Piran, Adriatic Sea, Gulf of Piran | collected 2013-05-07 | reverse complement strand
ATGCCCGCGACTCTCACCCCCCCCCAGAACAACACATGTTCTAATTTCTTCAGAAGGCCCTCGATGATGCGGGCCTCCTCCTTTCTCCGCCTCTCCCCCCTTCTCCTGCTAACCGTCGCGCTCGTCGCGGCGGCGGTCCTGTTCCCCGGAGGCGCGCCGGCCGAGGCGCAGGCGCCAGCAACGGTGACCAGGTGGGTTCAAATCGATCCGCTAGGCAAGCTTCTTGGGCCGGTGGAAGTGCGGGCAGGCAACTACTACAAGGTCGTGATGGCAGATCCCGAAGCCCGTCGGGTTTCATCTGTCGCCTCCATCCGTGAGGGCGAACTTGGTGAGATGGCTCTGGTCGTCGGCACGAGCACGACTGTCGGCATCCCCGACTTCGCGTGCCGCACCTATGACGGCACCGCCAACGATGTCGAAGACTATGTAGGCTCGGACGCGGCCGGATTTCCGATCCTTGCCACCTCCGAAGATCCGAACACTATGGAGGTGGTTTCCACATGGGACGCCGACAAAGGTTACCAGACTCTTCCGATCGTCATCAAGGCCGAGGAGCTGAAGGATGCGACCACGGGCTCCAATCCCGAACCTGCTAAAACGAACACGTTGGAGCCGATCGAGTATTTCGAGGTGGAGTGCCTGCCGACGGGGACGGGCAGCAACCTCTGGCGGGCGGGCGGACAGGGCGGCGCCCGGATCCGCGTCGAGATCATTGACCAGGGGACCGACACCAGGCTGACCAACCTGGATGTGAAGAGCAGCACCGACGGAACGACCTTCAGCACCAGTAATCTGCCGCTCTCGCCGATGGTGACTACTGCTACTCTGACCGACACGGAATACTCGGTCTCGGTGGGCGGCACCGTCACCCACGTGAATGTGCAGCCGCAGACTAACAACAAGGACGCCACAGTGACGGTGAACGGCGAAACGGTCGACCGGGGCTCGACCAGCGGCGCCATCGAACTCTTTGAAGGTAACAGTTATACCGATATCAACGTGCGGGTCACCGCCAGCGACGGAACGACGACGCTGGACTACACGGTGACCGTCATTAAGGTGCCCGCCACGCTCAGCGGTCTGGAAGTGCTGGACGAGTACGGGTCTCTGGTCACGCGGCCGTCCTTCAACGAGTTCTGGCCCGAGCAGTCTCAGGTGATCTACGTCGCCCCCGGCATCCGCAGGATAAAGATAAAGCCCAGCTGGCGGGCGGGAGCCACCATGACCGTGACCGTGTCCACCACGGACATGACCTTCAAGAACAGAACCTATTCCACCGCCACCGTGACCACCAGCGGAGCGGAGAGCGAATACCTCACGATTTCGAGCTTCGGCGGCACCAAGCTCAACATCTCCGTCACCGAGGGCAGCGACACCGTCGAATACACCAGGAAGTACGTGACGCGAGAGACGAATGCGGCCAACGCCGACAACTACCTGAACTACATGGGCCTGAGTCCCAATCCCAACGCCCGCAACGCCCGTCCTCCGACCTCGTGGCTCCAAGACGCAGGATCTCCCGGCTACTTCAACGTGCTCCTCCGCGACTGGAGCGCCGACGACGGTGCGGCTCCGACATTCGCCGAACAGACCGACCTTCCCTGGCCGGCGCTGCCGATGGCGTCGTCCGTCTACGCACGGGCGTTGGAGACCTACACCCCGGCAGTCCCGGAGCCCCAGCAGAACACCGCAAGCATCACCCTCACCCCGGCCTTCGATCCCGAGGTCCACGATTACACCGCAACCGTGCCCTACGAGGTCTCCTCGGTCTTCGTCAACCTCGGAATTTCCAATCCTAAAGCCACCGCCACGGTCAACGGCAACAGCCCGTCCACCCCGGTGAACCTGGACGTGGGCGAGAACGTGGTCGAAGTGGTGGTGACGGCCGAGAGCGGAGTGCGGCGAACCTACACGGTCACGATAACCCGCGAGCCCAGCAACCGGCCGCCCACGGTGGCGAACGCCATCGCCGACGCCACCATCGACAACGAGAGCGGAACGCACGAGGCGTCCCTCTCCAACGTGTTCAGCGATCCCGACAACGACGCCCTGAGGGTCACGGCGAGCTCGTCGGACAAGAGCGTGGCGACCGTGTCCGTGTCCGCCGGCTATTCGACGCTCACGGTTACGGCCAAGAGCCGCGGCACCGCCACCATCACGGTGAACGCCTCCGACGGCAACGGCGGATCGGTCGACGATAGTTTCACCGTCACTGTCAAGTCCGCGCCGGTCGCAGCATCGTCCATCGCCGACGTGAGCGCGCTGGAGGTCGACGCGACGCAAGAGGTCTCGCTCTCCAGCGTCTTCAGCGACGCCGACGGCGACGGCCTGACCATCACCGCCGCATCCTCCGACGAGGGCAAAGCGACCGTCTCCGTGTCCGCCGACCAGTCCAAACTGACAGTGACCGGAGTGGCCGAGGGTACGGCCACCATCACGGTCACCGCACAAGACGCCGACGGCAACACCGCGACCGACACCTTCGACGTCACGACGAACGCCCCCGCCCAGCCGGAGCCGGTCCAGCCCCAGCCGATCGCATCCGAGCCGGAGCAGGAACCCCAGCTGCAACAGCAGGCGGCACAACTCCCCGGAGCCGTGACCAACCTCACCGTCCTACCCCGCAACACCAACATCACCGTCTCGTGGGAAGCCCCGACGGAAGGCGGAGCCATCACCGGATACATCGCCCACATCAAACCGGTAGGCGGCGGCGACGGACACACCCTTACCCCCGACGCCGACAAGACGACGGTCAAGTTCCGACGACTGAACCGAGCGACGGAGTACCTGATCTGGGTCCGAGCCGTCAACGAAGAAGGCAAAGGCGAACGAACTCCCATCCGCACCGCCACCAAGTAAGACCCTGGCAAGCCCCTCGCCACCCCTCTGGATTCCGGCTTTCGCCGGAATGACGGGGGGCCGTCATACCCGCGCACGCGGGAATCCAGAGAAAAGCAAACCACGCCATAGTCCTTGTGATACTATGGCAAATCTTGCGCTCTGCGAGATGTTGCATCACGCAGAGCAATAATAAGAAGGACAAGGATATCCCCGCCATGCCCGCTACCCTCTCACCCCCCCCCCCAGAACAACGCATGTTCTAGTTTCTTCGAGAGACCCCCGATGATGCGGGCCTCCTTCCTCCGCCGCCTCGCGCCGTTCCTCCTCATCGCACTCGCCGCCGCCGCCCTGCTAATCACGCCACGTCCAGCGGCCGAGGCCCAAGTCAGCGACCCGGTCCACTTCTCGTACGGCGCGACCCGTTGGCGGGGCTTTTTCTGGCCCCCCAGCAGGTCCACCCCATCGGCTCGCAATGGCGGGGCTGCGCCGACCAAGTCGGCTACCATCCACGCAACTGCGACAAAAACATCATCCCGTACCTCACCGCATACGGCGAGACGTACCGGATAACCAGATTCACGCTCAACACGAGCTCCGGCGACCTGGTGATCCATTTCGACAAGCTGCTGCCGACCAAGCTCCAGAACGATCTCGTGCTGCAGATCAAACCAGAGGTCCCGGCCACCTGGTTCCGAGACGCCTACCAGCCGGTCGCCTTTAGAGGCATGGCCGGCGTCGACGAAGCCACATGGGATCTCTATCTGGACAAACAGGGGGACAGATTGTGGTACCCGAGCGGAGACCCCGGCACCATCGACGCCGAGCTCCGCTTCTCCGCCGCTACCAAGGTGGAGGGGCGAAAGTTCACGTGGACCGCCACCGGCGTGTCCTGGAGTGGCGAATTCGAAGGCGACACACACCCCACCTATGGCTACGGCTCGGGAACTTTCGCGAGCCAAGTCTTCATGCGCATCGGGGAGACGAACATCACTCCGCCGTCCGCACCGTCCCAGCAGCAGCAGCCGTCCGGACAACCGCAGCAACTCGAGGCCGAGCCGCAGCCTCATCCGGACACCCCGGCCGAGACGGAGAGCAAACCACCGCCCCTGCCCGAACTCCGGGAGTTCGTGCAGCGCTACGACTTAGACAATAACCGCTGGATCGACACCCGCGAGTACGTCGAGGCCGGAAAGGACTTCGGAAGCGCCCTGATCACCCGCGACCAGTTAGATCAAGTCAAACGGGCCTTCCTCGAAGCGCAGGCCAGAGGATACTCCACCGCCTTGAAGGCAGACGAGCCGTCCAACAACCCGCCCACCCTTACGGGGAACTTCGAAGACGCGACGATCTTCAGCACGGACGGCACCTTGATACTCGTGCTGGTATCCGGAGACCCCGACGGGGACACCGTCACCGTCACCGCTTCGTCCTCCGACCAATCCGTCGCCGCCGCGGCGATATCGCCCGACGGCCACGCCCTCCTTATCGCCGCCGAGTCGCGCGGCGCCACCAACGTCACCATCACCGCGGACGACGGCGAAGGCGGCACAACGTCGAAGACCTTCACCGTCACGGTCAAGGCCGCACCCGACGTCGCATCACCGATCGCCGACGTCGACGACCTCGTCGTCGACGCGACGCAGGACGTCTCCCTGTCGGGCACGTTCAGCGATGCCGACGGCGACAGCCTGACGATCACCGCCGCGTCCTCCGACGAGGCCAAGGCTACGGTGACCGTCGCCGCCGACCACTCGAAACTCACGCTGACCGGCGTGGCCGTCGGCACGGCGACCGTCACCGTCACCGCACGAGATTCGGACGGCAACACCGCGACCGATTCCTTCGACGTCACGGTGAACGCCCCCGCCCAGCCGGAGCCGGTCGTGATCGTGATCCCCCAGACCCCGCAGCAGAACAGCCAGCCGCAGAAACTGGCAAACCGCGCCCCCACCGTCGCCAACCCCGTCGCCGACGCCACCATCGACAACGAGAGCGGCACGCACGAGGCATCCCTGTCCGGCGTGTTCAGCGATCCCGACAGCGACGATCTGACCATCACCGCCGCATCCTCGGATACGAGCAAGGCCACGGTGGCGGTGGCGTCGGACCACTCCAGCCTGACGGTTTCGGCCAAGAGCCGGGGCACGGCCACCATCACGGTGACGGCAAACGACGGCAACGGCGGATCGGTCGACGATAGTTTCACCGTCACTGTCAAGTCCGCGCCGGTCGCAGCATCGTCCATCGCCGACGTGAGCGCGCTGGAGGTCGACGCGACGCAAGAAGTCTCGCTCTCCGGCGTCTTCAGCGACGCCGACGGCGACAGCCTGACCATCACCGCCGCATCGTCCGACGAGGGCAAAGTCACGGTGTCGGTGGTTTCAGACGGCTCAAAGCTGACGATCACCGGAGTTGCCCAGGGCACGGCCACCATCTCCGTCACCGCACGAGATTCGGGCGGCAACACCGCGACCGACGCCTTTGACGTCACGGTCCAAGCTGTGCAGGAACAAGAACAGAACCAGGAGCAGGCGCCCTACGCCGATCTCATCTCGCAGATGTACGACTGGCGCAACGACCCGCAGTGGAAGGCGGAAAAGGCGCACACCGACCGCTGGGACCGGGCGCTTCTGGCGTTCGGCGAGACGGTCTCCGATTCTTCGCTCACGGCGCTCACGGCGTCGGAGGCTCAGGGCTTCGCGGACCGCGGCTGGACGCGCTGGGTGCCGGTCGCCGAGGCGCTGAAGGAGATCGAGGCCGCGGCGCAGCAACCCGCGCAGAACCAGAACCAGGAGCAGGCGCCCTACGCTGATCTCATCTCGCAGATGTACGACTGGCGCAACGACCCGCAGTGGAAGGCGGAAAAGGCGCACACCGACCGCTGGGACCGGGCGCTTCTGGCGTTCGGCGAGACGGTCTCCGATTCTTCGCTCACGGCGATGACGGCGTCGGAGGCTCAGGGCTTCGCGGACCGCGGCTGGACGCGCTGGGTGCCGGTCGCCGAGGCGCTGCGGGAGATCGAGTCGCAGTAGCAACAGCCGCAAAATCCCCTCTCCCTCAACGGGAGAGGGGCAGAACCTGTCCCGGACCACGATACGGGGCAAGGGGGAAGAACTAAGGGTATTAAACTTAAACACGTCCAAACAATACCCATCTTGGAACATCCTAGTTCAAAACGCCCTCCACGTCATACCCGCGCGGCTCCCGTCATACCGCGCACGCGGGTAACCAGAGGAAAACAAACCACGCCATTACACATCCTTAAAATCCTTCCCCATCCTTCGCATCCTAGTTCAAAACGCCACACCCCGCGTCGTGTACCGTAGTCTGCAATCAATGCCGTAACGCAGACTAGAGGAGCTCCCATGGCCCAGAACACAAAGGTCGTCATCGTTGGCGCCGGACATAACGGACTGGTCGCCGCTGGATACCTTGCACGGGCCGGGCTGGACGTCCAGGTGCTCGAGCGCAGGGACGTCGTCGGAGGCGCCGTCGTCACCGAAGAGTGGTTCCCTGGCTACCACATCTCAACCTGCTCCTACGTTTGCCACATCCTCCAGAAGAAGGTGATCGACGATCTGGAGATGCGCAAGCACGGCTTCCACGTCTACCCGATAGACCCGGGGCGCGTCCATCCCTACCCCAATGGAAAGGCGCTGACCTTCTGGCACGACGACGCCAGGACAGTCGAGGACCTTGCTGGACAATCCCCGGAAGACGCCGTCGCCTGGTTTGAATGGGCCAACTTCTGGCACCGCGCCGTACGGATACTCAGCGACTACTACCTCGGACCTCCTCCCTCGCTCGCCGAACTCGCCGCGCGGTTCCGACAAGAAGGCGAGGAAGAACTCCTCGAGACACTGCTAACCGTCCCGCTGAGAGAACTGGTCGAACGCTACTTCGTATCCGACGAGGTGAAGGCGGCCGTCGCCATCGGCGCGTTCGACATGGGCGACATATCTGCGCCCGGCAGCGCATACATCACCGCGCTCTATCGCTTCAGCGCCTTCCGCGAAGACACCGAAAACTACGGCATCGTCCGCGGCGGCATGGGCGGAATCACCCAGTCCCTCGCCCGATCCGCCGAGGAATCGGGCGTCACAATCAAGACCGGCGCTGAGGTCAGACGCATTCTCGCCAACAATGGCAAAGCAACCGGTGTCGAACTCGAGAATGGCGAGGTCATCGAAGCCGACGTCGTGCTATCCAACGCCGATCCCAAACGCACCTACCTAAAGCTCATCGACGAGTCCGATCTTGACGACGAATTCGTCGACGAGGTAAAGGCGCTCAAGACCCAAGCCGCCTCCGCCAAGTTCCTGTGCGCTATGAAGGAGCTTCCCGATTTCTCCCGCCACCTCGGCTCCGACTTCAACCCTGAGCACTTGGCGATGATGACGCTCAGCCCGTCGATTGACCAATGCCAAAACGCTTGGAACGACGCCCAGAATGGACGCATAACGGATACACCCATCATGCAGCTCCAGATACCGTCCGTCTACGACAAGACGGTCGCACCCGACGGGCACCACGTCCTTTCCCTCTGGGTCTACTACCTGCCGCCACACCTTCCCGACGGCCCATGGTCGGAGATGCGACAAGAATACGGTGAGTGGCTCATCGACTACGTTACTCAGTACGCGCCCAACTTCAGAGACGCAATCATCGACTGGACACTGCTCACCCCCGAAGACATCGAGGAGCGTATCGGCCTGACCGACGGCAACATCCGCCACCTCGATATGATCCCGCAGCAGATGATGTCACGTCGACCACTACCCGGCTGGTCCGACTACCGTTCACCCATCAAGAACCTCTACCTCTGCGGCGCAGGCGGCCATCCCGGCGGCGAAGTAACCGGAGCACCCGGCCACAACGCCGCCCACATCGTGCTGGAAGACCTCGCCCGTTGAACTAGGATGCGAAGGATTGGAAAGGATGGGAAGGATACCCGCCGCCCCTCTGGATTCCCGTGTGCGGGTGCTGTGCATAACCTCCGTCATTCCGGCGAAAGCCGGAATCCAGAGGGGCCGGGCAACAGGGAGGCGCACGTGATCTGACCGTGAATCCGTCGTAAGCGAGGTTGTGCAAAGCACCCGTGCGCGGGAATCCAGAGAAAAACAAAATACGCCGTTTCCTGCGCGCACCCACAGACCGCGGCATCAACATCAACCCCGATCGTTGAGCTCCACCAACGTCCGCGCAACGGCAACCGCGCCAAACTTACCTACACCACTAGAATCGAAAAGGCCGGAGGTTCGCCTTGGAAAAGCGGTAAAACGAAGGATGCGACTACCACGTGCGACATCGCATCCTACTCCCTCCGGCCGTTCTTGCGGACTTGTCCGTTAACCGAACACCGCTACTGAGAGTATACCCCAAGCGCCGCCCCCCTTCGCTTTGCGAAGGGGTTCTGTGCACAATCATTCCCCTTGATGCCGGTAGGGGCAGGTTTCAAACCTGCCCCTACGTTTGGCTTTGGACGCCGTTGCCCGGCCTCTCTGGATTCCGGCTTTCGCCGGAATGACGGTGGTTGCGCGCACCCACAAACCGCGCCATCAACATCAACCCCGATTGTTGAGCTCGACCAACGTCCGCTCCACATCCTCCGCTTCCAGCGACACCCGTTCCCACTCTTCCCACAAAGACTTTTGCTCTTCTTGGAGAGTTCGGTAGCGTTTGCCAGACTCTTCCAGTTTTGTCTGGTAGTCGATCCGTTCAGGATCGGCGAAAAAGGCCTCCAGCTCCGACGTCAAAGCTTCGCGCTCGGCGATAGCTGCGCTGATCTTGTCGATCCGAGCCGCTAACTGACGTGCCTGTTTGGTCAACGCACGCTGTTGCCGCGTATCAGGAGTAACGATTCTCCGAGATCGCCGACCATTGGACGCGGCCGGTCTGGCACCGTTGGGGTAATCAGTCGTCTTACCCTTCGTACTGGCCGAAGCAGACCTCATCTCGTCTTCCCGCTCTTTCCGGTACAGATAACCGTCGTAATCGCCCGGGAACACTCTCGGCAACCCGCCGTCGATCTCGATGATCTTGTTCGCCACCTGACGAATCAACGTCCGGTCGTGAGTTACGAGGCAGATCGTCCCGCCGTAATCGCCCAGCGCATCGGCCAGGATCTCCCTCGATGCGATGTCTAGGTGGTTGGTCGGCTCGTCCATCAGCAGGAAGTTGCTGGGTTGCAGGAGCAGTTTAGCCAGCGCAACCCGCGCCTTTTCGCCACCGGACAGCACGGAGATCGGCTTGAGGATGTCGTCGCCGCTGAACAGAAAACCGCCCAACGTGTTGCGCAGGTTCTGATCCGACTCCATCGGCGCGGTCGCCCGCAGTTCCTGAAGGGGATTGTTGTTGGGGTTGAGCTGGTCGAGAACGTGTTGGGCGTAGTAGGCCGAGGTCACGTTGTGCCCAAGCTTGCGCTGTCCGCTTTCAAAGGGCAGAACACCGGCGAGAATCTTGAGCAAAGTCGATTTACCCGCCCCGTTGGGGCCGACGAGAGCGACCCGGTCGCCACGCTCCAAAGTCAAGTTCAATCGTTCATAGACGACATTGTCGCCGTACGATTTGCCGACGTCCGTCAACGTCAAGACGTTGTTGCCACCACGCGGCGGCTTCGGGAATGAAAATCGAGCCTTCTTAGTCGCCCGTGGCAGTTCGATGATCTGTACCTTCTCGAGCTGCTTGATCCGGCTTTGGACTTGGCTCGCCTTGCTCGCCTTGGCGCGGAAGCGCTCGATGAACTCAGTTTGCCGCTGTATCTCACGCTCCTGACGTGCCGCGGCCGACTGCTTGATCTCCATCGCTCGCTCACGAGCAATCAGGTAGTCATCATAGTTGCCGCGGTGGTGCACGACCTCTCCCGGCTCGATCGCCAAAATCTGTTCGGCAACTTGATTCAAAAACGCCCGGTCGTGGGACGTGACAATCACGCCTCCGGGGAACGAGGAGAGATATTTCTCAAACCACAGATGCGCTTCGAGGTCCAGGTGGTTCGTCGGCTCGTCCAGCAGAAGGATGTCCGGCCTTCTGAACAGCAGCCGCGCCAACTCCGCCCGCATGATCCAACCGCCGCTGAACTCCTTCATATTGCGAGAGAAATCCGACTGCTTGAAACCGAGGCCCGACAGAATCGCCTTCGCCTCATGGTCGCGGTTCTCCCCGCCAGCCGCCTCCAACTCCAAATCGAGCTGCGAGAGCAGGTCCATCAACCTCTGTTGCTCTTCTGGGTCCGTAGCCTCCGACACTTCCTCCCAAGTAGCCGCAATGCGGTCGGTTAGAGCATTCACCTCATGATTGGCGTCCAAAACCTCCTGCAACAGCGAACGCCCAGCAAACTCCCCCGGCTCCTGCCTCAGATACCCAACCGTAGTATTACGCCGCCGCGTCACCGAACCAGAATCCGGCTCATTCTCCCCCGCAAAAATGTCCAGAAGCGTCGTCTTACCCGAACCATTCGCACCAATCAAAGCAATCCGATCACCCATAGCCATAGACAAGTTCAACCCACTGAACAGCGTCCGTTCAGAATAAGCCTTGCCGATGTCAGATGCGAAGAGCATGGGTATGTTCAGTTTATTGAACTAGGATGCGAAGGATTGGGAAGGAGGGAAAGGATGGGGTGTTATGGGCGAGGGTTGTTGCGTTGATGTCGGTCGCGCGGGTCGGCCGTCATTCCCGGTAGCCCACGTCGTTCCCGAGAGCCTCCGTCATTCCCGCGTCCCTTTCCGTCATCCCGCGCACGGGTTCTGTGCGCAACCACCGTCATTCCGGCGAAAGCCGGAATCCAGAGGGGCGGCGGGGTGGTTTGAACTGGGATGCGAAGGATTGGGAAGGAGGGAAAGGATGGGTTGTTATGGGCGAGGGTTGTTTCGTTGATGTCATTCCCGCGAGCCCGCGTCATTCCGACGAGCCCACGTCATTCCCGCGTCCCCCTGCGTCATTCCCGCGTCCGCGGGAATGACGGGTGCGGCGGGCATCCTTCCCATCCTTCCCAATCCTTCGCATCCTAGTTCAAAGAAGCGGCGTGCATTGTTGTACTCTGGATTCCCGCGTCCGCGGGAAACCATGCGTGCGGCGGGCACCCTTCCCATCCTTCCCCATCCTTCGCATCCTAGTTCAAAACCCGCACTACCCAAGGAATCGAAATTGCCGTCGGCACAAACTCAACCGGTAACTCTCGACGAACGCACAGACACCGCGATCGAGTACCACGGCAACATCTTGGATCGCCATGAAGCCGGCGATTCCGAAAGCGATATCCGAATCGCTTTCCGCGACTTCGCTTTGCACACCGGACTCATCGCCGACGAAGGTGAAATCAAGACCGAAGTCCCACCAGCGACCGACAGCACGAAGCGCGTCGATATGTACGCGCGCAACACCTACGTCGAGTTCAAACGAAACCTCATTGTCAACGGACGCATCGATCCCAGCTACACAGCGCAACTGGACGGTTACCTGCTGGAATCGGTCAAATCCGGTTGGGGCATCGAGAACGGGATCCTCACCGACGGCAAGCACTACCTGAAACGCACCATCGGCGAGGGCATCCTGCCGATCTCGCACAACACCGCTTACACCTTCGAACAGCCGAACCAAGGCCCCCGGCTCCGCGAATACCTCTTCGGCATCCTAAACACCGATGCGCTGGATATCGCGCCGAGTCACGATACCCTCACCAAGCATCTCGCCGCCGGCAGCGATCTCCTAAGTCAGGCCACGGCCCTCCTGAAAGACGCGCACGACGCGAACCGCGACAACCCGACCGTAGCCGTCAAACGAAAGCTCTGGCAAGACCTCCTCGAAGTCGCACTCGGACAAGACTCGACCGGCGACCCCGACACCGCCGATTGGCTGTTCATTCGCCACACCTATCTCACCACGCTCATCGCCCTAATCATTCAAGCCTATTTCGGCATCGACATCGTCCACGAGGCAGACAACGCCCCTGAATCCCTCCTCAACGGCGACACGCTCCACGCACACACCAATCTTAAGGGCGTCATCGAATCCGACCTCTTCCAATGGCCCGCCGAGATCGGTGCCACGCAATACATCCGCTCCATCGCCCGAAAAGTCGCCCAATTCGACTGGTCCAAACGTCCCGACGAACTAGCGGCCATCCTCTACCAGAACACCATCACCACCGAAGAACGGCGCAAGATGGGCGAGTACTACACCCCCCGATGGCTCGCGCAGACCATCGTCGAGGAACTGATTCCCGATCCGCAAAACACCGTCGCCATGGACCCCTCATGCGGCTCCGGCACCTTCATCGAGTGCCTCGTACGCAACATCATCGACCACTCGCACAACCAGCATCCCACCGACACGCTCCGCAAGCTCCAGACCAACGTCATCGGCATCGACCTGCATCCCGTCGCCGTCCAACTCGCAAAAGCGACTTGGGTCCTGAACTCACACGAAGTCATCAACGCCGCCCGATACGGTGGCCACCAAGACGACATCGCGCCGCCCATATACCTAGGCGACTCCCTTCAACTCCGTTACGAGCAAAATATCACGACGCTAGGCGATCACATCGCACTTCGCACAACCGAGCAACTGCCCGGTGAAACCGACACCGTCCGCTTTCAAGTACCGATGTCCCTAGCCCGCGACGGCGAGAGTTTCGACCGACTGATGCTAGACCTCGCCGAAGCGGTCGCACACGAATCGGATGTCGAAGCGATGCTAGACCGGTTTCAGATAAACGATACGGTTACACGCGAGTCGATGGCCCAGATCGCACAGCAGATGCGGGAGCTACAAGCCATCGGACGCGATCACGTGTGGGCATACTACCTTCGCAACATGGTGCGCCCAGCCGTGATCTCGGAACAGCGAGTCGACTCCATCGTCGGCAATCCCCCGTGGTTGAGCTACAACAAGAGCGCCGATATTGTCCGTGAGGAACTGGTTAACCTCAGCAAGAACGCCTACGGCATCTGGGTTGGCGGGCGACAAGCGTCAAATCAGGATATTGCCACACTCTTCTTCAGCCGAGTTACCGACCTCTACTTGAAACCAGACGGTAAGATCGGCATGGTCCTGCCGCACAGTGTCTTACGCTCCGGACAGCACCTCAAGTGGCGGAACGGCTACTGGCAGACGCAAGGCGGTATCACTAAACACGCCGCCGCAGTCGATTTCAGCACCAAGCCACCGTACGACCTAGACAACCTCGAACCCAACGATTTCTTCCCTATTGCCAGCGCAGTCGTATTCGGACGAGCGCGTGATAACGGAAATGATTTCGGCAAGATCAAGCGCCAAGCGCGCCCGCTTGCGCCCGGACGGGTTGAGATGTGGCGCGGTGCTACCGACACTCCCCGAGTCACCAGACAAGTGGAAACCCTGAACCACGACGACGGCGAGTTCCATTCAACCTACGCGAGCATCGCAACGGAAGGTCCTTCCATCAGAGATCGTCGGCTTTTTTTCGTAACGATCGAACCCAACCAAACATTCGTGGCAGCTCCCAACACGTTCAAAACTTATCCGCGCAAGGGTTCGCAAGACAAGAAGAAGTACGACGTTGGCGCGTTGGGTGGCAACGTCGTCCACAGTGACAACCTGTTCGACATCTATTTGGGCGAGAGCGTCGCGCCATTTGTAACACTTCCGGCGTTGACCGCCGCGCTGCCCGTTGATAAACCATCCATGACGCTGCCGCTGGATCACAGCAGTTGCCCCACCAATCCCAAAACCGGCAACATCAGGCACAACGCATGTGTAGTAGAGACCGCCCAACTCGATACTCGGATGCGATCGCGTTGGAAAACAATTGAGTCCCTCTGGGATGCCAACAAAGGCAAGAACAACAAAATGTCGCTCTATCAGCGACTGAATTACCACAACATATTGACCAGCCAACTGGAATGGATGCACAACCCGGGCGAGCGTCCGATTCGCATTGCTTACACTACCAGCGGCACACCTACTGCAACGCTAATCCGCGACGACAAAGCCATTTTGGACGAAACGCTTTATCAAGTAACTTGCCGCAATATCGACGAGGCATACTACCTGCTGGCAATCATCAACAGCGACGCTCTGGCAACAGCAGTAAACCAATTCATGCCAAAGGGATTATTCGGCGCACGCCACCTCCACAAACACCTCTGGAAACTACCCATCCCGGAATTCGATCCCAACAACGCCGACCACGCCGACCTCTCCCGCCTAGGCAGACGCGCAGCTGTCGAAGCGGAGAATGTGATCGCCGCGCTGGGTGAACCGCTACCGTCCGTTACGAAGGCACGTTCCGTGCTCCGGCACGAGTGGCAACCGAGTAGTGCAACCGCCAAGGATATCGAAACCGCCGTCCAGCAGTTGTTGTCATGATGGACGCGAAACATGCAACCCGATTCGAATTTCATGTCTGCCCAAGCGCATGATTCCCGTAAAGTAGGCATCCGAAAGTACCATTGAGAGAGCGGGGGAGTGGCGTAATGGTAGACGCGCATGCCTTTGGAGCATGTTGCCCAGGTCGTGCGGGTTCGAGTCACGCCGTCCCCACAATGTAAAGACGGAAGAAACGGGAACGCGGGCTTTCAGATCGCTTGGAGGTGGCGTTGATTGAGTCGACGAGCCGAAATTCGATCATGCAAACAGCAACGTTGTAGCCAACAGGTCTGCGGATCGTTCCCCAAAGCAGGTAGATTGACTATGCCATACGAAGTTTTCAGCTTGTTCTATCGATGTTCTGACTTGCATGGGTCGCACAAGAAATTCACGGACGCGGTTGCGTGTTTTACCGAATTGACTAAACGGTACAACGGGAACATTCCCGTCCACCCGGTTTCGCAAAAATACGTGTACGCCATAGCCGCAATCGATAGAAAAGGGAACCAAAGAAACTACTCGAACTCGGATAAGAATCAGGCGAAGACCCAGAATATTGATCCTAAGGCTCAGCTTACTGAAATTCCTACGATCACCACATTTTCCCATGTAGCAAGAATGTATCACGAAGCGTTGAAACTGTTTCCGATATCAGAGATCAATCTTTCGGACATATTTGATTACACGGACCGACGGCGGCATTTTTGGACTACGGATGCCGGTATAGGTCAAGCGTTGGCGTACGCCCAACAAAGTGTTTTCACGTTGGAACTGTCTTTCAAGGCATATTTGGAGGTGCTTGGTAAATTAGCTTCGACAGATGCGACTGACGTCCAAAAATGGCAAACACATGAGCTTGTTGACCTATACAAGCTTATGTCCTCTGATGAGATGATAGAACTAGAACGATGGTGGCATCATTCAGATGCGAAGCGAAACCATTTCAACGGTACCTTTCAAGAATTCGTTAACGAATGCAAGAAACTTTATGGCAAATGGCGATATATTACTGACCTGAAATCTTCGAATGCCTCAATCGACATACCAATGTTGCTTAGTGTTTCGGAGTTTTTGATTGAGGCGGGACACCGTAAATTCAAGCAACGCTCACCCGTTAAAATCACCTTCAATGAGATCACCTCGACCAACGACGAGGATGGCCGGGAGTCCAGGCGCCCAACTCATGGATTGGTTAATGGCGTAGTACGTTCGGTGCGAATACATCCGGGGTTCGACCCCTTTGACTTAGTGGAGGTCGTGATCGCTTCCGAAGAATACGATGAAGAGGTCACGGCACATTTTCATAAACGAAACGTCAAGCAATATTCTGGTCTTGAGGGAAAAGAAGTAGAGTTATCGGGATTTATCGAAAATGACCGACCCTATATCTTGACTAACCCAGAACACTTCGACTCGTATCGAGTTTCACCGGCGTATGAGACTGAGCTTCTGACCCTTAAGGGAGTAATTTATGACTTCAAACCGATCCGTTACCCGAATGTTGGGGATGTGAAGTTTAACTTGGTGCTTTTTGATGAAACCTACTTTACGCACGTCCAATGCTTCTTTTCGACTGATGAAGAGCGAGCCCATGTCTACGGGCTGCAACTTGGCGACCGGATATTGATCAGTGGATTGGTCACACGATGTGAAGGGGTGCCGATGATTTTGGTTGATCCTCGGGACCTTCAAGTCGATGGTGCCGAACGTAGTAACGCGAGGGATAAAGGTACGTAGAGATGAAGCAGTTCCGCCTATTGGGTGAGTCGGGTTTGACTCAGTCGTGTTTAATCGCACTTGAAAGCGAGCTTTTGGGCCCGATGCCCATTCAAAAAACCACGGTTCTTACGAAAAACGGTCGAGAGCATTTGTTCGTAATATGGGAGTCGTTGGACTGGCCTTACCTCGGCGCGATAATTCCTAACGGTTTCATGAGCGGTTACTCGGGTGAAGGCGGTAGGGGATTCTCTTTGGCACTTTGCATGATCCACGAGTTGCAGATTCCGATCGAACATTTGAAGGTGAACAACACCGTATTCGACAGGATTGACAAGGGCGATTTTCCAATGGCATGGCACAAGCACGTGAACAATTCTGCTATGCCGCTACAGATGCCAGTTGGCGGGTGGGTATTCAAAAACCATTGGCAGTTGATGTCTGATCACCGGTTGTGGCGAGTGCAGAGTTGGAAACGCTGGAACTCACCTATGGATTGGCCGAATCCTGCTTTCGATGTTTCTAAATTCAGTTGGGATGTCGGCGACAAGTTATTTTTGGCAAGCGAAAATCTCGCAGGAAATGCGCAACCTGAAAATTGCCAACAAGTAGGACTGATGTTGCGTGATGCGTGGATCGAGTTTGCGCGCATCGTGAGGTCAAACATCGAAGAACTCCACGAAGGGATCGGCAAAAATGATGTGAAAAGAGTCATTGACGCGATGCAACTACCGGCTGATATTTCCGCGAACGCCAAGAAATCGTATTCGCATACTCTTAGCCTCCACCATGATCGCGGGGCAACACCGTATTTAGCTGAAAGCCGATTCAGTGAAACCGTTGACGCTATGGCCGAGATAATCGAGATTCGTTTTTCGGGGGTATTTGACCCGCGTGGTCGTGAAATGATACCAACGAATTAAGTTCGCACTTGCCTTAAAGAATCCTTGAACTGCCATCGTTAATCCGACTCCTGTCAAGGAAGTGCTTTCAGGTCAATTACCGACCAATCACCACCGCAAAACGTAGGAGGCGTCACCACCACCGGCATGACAGCATGCCCCCGACAATTACCACCTCAATCCCGGTCATGAAGATCGATTCACCTCAAATCCATTACACAACACCGCAGATCATCTCTTCGGTGTACCCATTAACCCGATAACCCCATTGAACGGTTCGGAGTTACCGGTCAGATTGGAACTCCCGGCAAGCACACGGGCGTCAATGGCGCCGGGATGAACCGAGCCGACCTTGATGCCATTTCGGGTGTATCGCAGGAGACTTGCCCGCAGTCGATGTCGATGGACTGGCCGCATAGGGTTGTCAACGTGGAGACGATAAGATATGCCGTAGGTGATTGATTAACTAGGGCAACCACAAAGGCAAATTTTCAATGGATCGAGGACTGCAGATCTTAGACGCTTCGGAAGAAACGCAAGCGGAGTTTGATCGGTTGGCCGCGGTGTGGAAGCGGGAGACGGCGCATCTTTCGTCGCCGAGCATGATTGCCAAGCATTGGGCTTACGAGAGGATCGTCGAGATGGGTTTGGTTGCGATCCCGTTGATCCTGAGAGATTTGAAAAAGGCGCCATCGCTGTGGTTCATGGCACTATTTGCCATCACTGGGGCGTCACCGACGCGTCCCGACGATCATGGAAATATTGACGCACTGCGAGCGTCTTGGCTCGATTGGGGCGAGCGCAACCATTACATCTGATTTTCGTCTTTTTGAGAGGGTTATTTGACGGCTCAACTTCGGGATTTATTCCCGTCCTTGACAGATTTCAGCGTTACCAGTCCGCAAGACCCGCGGTACAACTGCGTCGCTTGGGCGGTAGGCACAGACGATGGTTGGTGGTGGCCAGCTCCAGGTTTCGAGTGGCCAATCGATCGCCGCGATGACGAGGAATTGCCTACATTCACCACTGCTTTTAACACGCTCGGCTACGAGCGATGTGCTGACGGGGCGATGGAAGATGGATTCGTGAAGATCGCGATCTATCGGTTGCGGTCCGGAGAGGTCACACATGTGGCACGTCAGTTGAACACCGGACGTTGGACGAGCAAACTTGGCACGCTGGAAGATATCGAGCACGGTAGTCCAAGCGAGTTGGAGGGTGAACGATATGGAGTGGTTGTGCAGTATATGAGGCGGCGATTGGACAACGTAGGGGCGCAGATGGAATTAGCTTGATTTGCCGATCGATCAAGGTGCGAACTCTGTGACGGAATGCGCGGCGACACTCGATATCGGCATATAATCCCCTGCACGTAACACCACCTAAGGGCACCCAAAATCCCCAATAGATTCGACACCATCATCGTCGGTGCGGGCTCGGCCGGGGCCATTCTTGCGACGCGGCTGACTGAGGATCCGGAACATTCGGCGCTGCTCATCGAGGCGGGGCCTGACTACCCGGACAGCGTTGAAAGCGTACGCTAAGGTCAACCGAGACTAGACTAGTCTGGCCCGCGGCGGTCATTGACCTTAGGAGGCACGCTTAGCAGTCTCGGGTCCGGGTCCTGCGCCGTTACCACTAACTTGCTGTTCAGCAGCGTCTGCGATCAAGAGCAGTAAATCCATAGGGACACGCAGCAGCTCATGTAGCGCTTCGCCTTGGCGCTTAGTGATCTTGCGCTTGCCGGCGAGGAGTTCCGACACTGCATCAGGACTGCCGATGATGGGCACAAGATCGGTTTCCGTCAAGCCCTGCTGGTCAAGTCGGTACTCGATGGTCGCAATTGGATCTGGTTCGCCCAAATCGACCGTTTCCGTTTCGTATGCCCGGACGAGAGCATACAACGCGTCGAGCTCGTCACCCTCTGGAGTACCAACCGGGGAATCGAAAAGTTCCTCGATACGAGCCATCGCCAGATCAAGGTCATGATCGTTTCTTATTTCGGTTATTGTCAGCATGGTCATATTCTACTGGCATCGATCTCGTCGTAATCGGAGTGTGTACCTACAAACAAAACTGTGACGTTACTTCTGGCGTAATCTACGTGCGCGACCAATCGATATCGATTTCCTCTGATTCTGAAAACCGCGCGGTTGGCAGGCAGGACGCTCGCCCTCGGAAAATACTCCAACAGTTCGTGCGGATCGGCCCAATCGTGTCGTTCAACATCACGTATCCACGCTGTCAGTGATTTCTCCGTATTAGAATGCCGTGCCCAAAACCTCTCAAGTTTTCTGATCCCGTGAATCAGCACGATTTCGACCCGCCAGCACCGGCATATTTTCGACTTGTGGGCATCTCCCGTACCGCCAGAACCACGATTCGATTTCTACGATTCATCTCAGCATCAACCTCGCGCCGATAACTGCGCCGACTATGCCCAACGGGATCAACCACCAAGTCTCAATGCCGATGCCGAGCAAAATAACGAAGACGCTAACGACGGTGAATCCGAAGCCGAGCCAGATTCTGGTTCTTTCGTTGCGACTTGATCGACGCATCGCTACTTGCCAATCGCTCTTAACGCGAGATCCAATACACTCGCCCCCAGCGCTATCGGAACCAGAATAGCGAGAAGCCATTTGATCCATTTGAGATCAGTTTTGACCTCAGCGAAATCGCTCGTTGACACGTGATCTTGAAGGTGTGCCTCTAGTTCTGTATTTCTCTCGGCGGTCATAGCTTCCCAGTTCTGTGCTCACGCATGATCCGTCACATAGAGTAACGTGCTAACAGGATGTGTCTTGCGACGGAGAGGCATAGTCCTCCTAAAGTTTTCGTGATGACCAGTGAATACCAACAAAGATATCACATCTGTCCAATCTTGTGCAAGTCTCTAATTCTGAATACCAATCAACTTTGCTCGCCCGTCTACAGCAGCGGTTAATGTTGCGAACTTAGGTTGTCACACGCGCAATCACATTCCAATTCGGCATATAATCCCCTGCACGTAACACCACCCAAGGGACGCCCTAAATCCCCAACAAATACGACACCATCATCGTCGGTGCGGGCTCGGCCGGGGCCATTCTTGCGACGCGGCTGACGGAGGATCTGGATCATTCGGTGCTGCTCATCGAGGCGGGGCCTGATTACCCGGATTTCGACGCGATCCCGGATGAGGTTAAGTATGGCTATGGGCATAAGAACCGTCCGTGGCGTCGGGCGTATAGTGATCATCGCTGGACTTTTGTGGCGCGTTATACGGACGAGGCGACGCCGGGTCTGGTGCCGCGGGGCAGGGTAGTGGGCGGTTCGAGCGCGGTGAACGCTCAGATTTTCTTGCGGGGCGTGCCTGAGGACTACGACAATTGGGCGTCGTGGGGCAATGATCGGTGGAGCTTCGAGGAGTTGATGCCGTATTTCCGAATGATCGAGACGGATACGGATTTCTCCGGCGATTTCCACGGGTCGGAAGGCCCAATCATCGTGCGGCGCTTCCAGCCGGATGAGTGGGTTGAACCTCAACGGGCATTCTACGAAGCGGCGCTGGCGAACGGTTTCCCGGAGTGTCCCGACCACAACGCTCCCGACACAACGGGCGTCGGTCCAACACCGTTGAACAATCCCGGCCGGGTGCGATGGAGCACTGCGATCGGATATCTGAGCACTGCCCGCGAGCGACCCAATCTCACGATTCAGCCTGATTGCCTGGTCCACAAGGTGCTGTTCGACGGCAAACGCGCAGTCGGGATCAAGGCCGAGGTGGGAGGCGAGGTCTCGGATTACGAGGGCGAAAACATCATTCTGTCGGCGGGTGCGATCGGCTCGCCGCATCTGCTGATGCTGTCCGGCGTGGGGCCGACAGAGAGATTGGATGCCGTGGATGTGCCCGTGGTACACGAACTTCCGGGCGTGGGAGAGAATCTCCGCGATCATCCGCAGGTCAGAATGGCGTGGCGGACGCGCGATGGATTCGAAATGTCGGAAGACATTCCGGGTTGTCAGATCACTCTGCGGTATACGGCGGCGGGTTCACACCTGCCCAACGACATGCTGATACATCCGGGATCACGTACCCCGATCGAAGTCCCAGCGTATCGACCCGGCGCAAGCGATGAACTCGGCATTGCAATGGTCATCTGCATCGACCTCGCCGTCGGCGCGGGACGCATCTACCTGCGTGGCAAAGACCCGCACATCCAGCCGTTCCTCGACTACAACTATCTGGAGGACGATTTCGACACGGAGAGGTTGCGCGAAGGGGTTCGGATATGTCTCGATTTCGCCCAGGAAGAGAGATGGTCCAGCATGGCGAAGGAGCTAGTGGACCCAACGTATGAAGACCTCGCGTCGGACGAATCGCTGGATGCCTGGATCAGACGAAGGGTTGCGACCAGCCATCATGTGTCCGGCACCTGCAAGATGGGTCCCGACTCGGATCCGATGGCCGTAGTAGATCAGTTCGGCAACGTCCGCGGCCTCGACAACCTCAAAGTCGCCGACGCATCCATCATGCCCGACTGCATCCGCGCCAACACCAACGTCACCTCCATGGTGATCGGCGAACGAGTGGCAGCGTTCATCGGGGAGGGGTTATGACAGCCCAATTCACGCTAAGTGCCTTTGGCGACGAGATCGACGCCGATGTTGATGAGCAACTGCGCGTCCTGAACGAGCTCGAGATTGGCTACTTGGAGTTGAGGAGTGCGTGGGGTACCAACGTCCTCGAAATGAGCGACGATGAAGTCGTCCGTCTCCTAGATCGTTGTGAGTCACACTCGATTCGTGTGAGCTGCATTGGGAGCCCAGTCGGTAAATCGCAGATAAGTCGACCGATAGGGGAGGTTGTCAGCGATTTGGAGCGGATCATAGACATCGCCAAGATGCTTGGCACTGATCGGGTACGCGTATTCTCCTTCTACCCAGATGACGAAGGTCAGCAGGCTGAATGCGTCGACGAATCGGTATCTCGACTGCGCGCGATGGCACATGTGGCGGGGCAACGCGGAGTGGTTCTGTGGATGGAGAACGAGGGCGGTTTGGTTGGCGACACACCTGAGAGATGTCGGGCAATCGTGGAGGGAGTGGACAGTCCGAACCTTCGATATGTCTGGGATACCGGGAACTATCCCCAGGCGGGCATCGAACGTTCCGTCGACCGCGGATGGCAGCTCTTAGCCGAATTCACGGAGTGCGTGCAGGTCAAGGACTTCTTGATCTCTGACGGCACGATAACCGTCGCCGGCAAGGGAGACGGGCAGGTCCGCGAGTTGCTCATCAACCTCCGGGACTCGGAATATAAAGGATTCCTGGCGCTTGAACCCCACCTGTTGATCTCCGGTCAGCGCGGCGGATTCAGCGGCACCGATGGGATGAAGATGGCGGCGGTGGCGCTCCGGAGACTAATGGCGGATGTGGGTTGCGTGGAGGTGCGGGGGTAGTTGTCTCATCAACCCAAATGATTCGTCGGATTGTGGATTCATAGAATCAAATGTGGATTTTCAGACTGTTGATGCCGCGGAACTCCACCGCCGTTCGGCTGTCGTAAACAGTCTTTAGGTAACGTCCGGCCGACTTCACTGGCCGGGCATTCAAATTTAACCGAGAGGCGAGATAGATGGTCGCAGATTTGAAGTTGGCTGTAATTGTTGCCTGCTCCGCACTGTTGCTGGGCGTGGTGATGGCGTGCAGTTCCGATCCGTCACCAACTCCAACTATTGAACCCACGGTAACCGCCACGACCGCAGTCGAACCGCCGACCGCGATTCCGATGCCAACGGCTACCGTCGTGCCGGTAGTCGACACCCCCACTTCGGTTCCAGAACCTACTCCTACAACTGCGCCCATCGTCAAAGTTCCGACTTCGGTACCTGAACCGACCGATACTCCAACGCCAGCAGTCGATACCCCGACGGCGGTACCTGCTCCGACGGATACTCCGACACCGATGATCGATACCCCGACGGTGGTTCCCGCACCGACCGATACTCCGACACCGGTTGTTGACACGCCGACTTCGGTTCCCGAACCGACGGCTACGCCCGTGCCGGAGGTCAGCACACCGACCGTCGTACCGGAATCGCCCGCCACGGCGACGCCGGAAGCTCAATCAGTTGATGCCTTGGATTTCGATCCATCGGTGGTTCTCGGCACTCTTTCAAACGGTATGACCTACTACGTGAGAGGCAACGAGGAACCGCGCAATCGGGCGCATTTGTCGCTAGTTGTCAAGGCCGGTTCGGTACATGAGGAGGAGGATCAGCGAGGGCTGGCGCATTTCGTAGAGCACATGGCATTCAATGGAACCGAGCGGTTCGAAAAACAGGAAATCGTCGATTATCTCGAGTCGGTCGGTAGCTCCTTCGGTGCCCATCTAAACGCGTATACCTCGTTCGATGAAACCGTGTATTTTCTGGAGGTGCCTACTGACGATCCTGAAGTGCTCGAAACCGCATTCCAGATCCTGAGCGATTGGGCGTACGCCATTACTTTCGATCCCGAAGAGGTGGAACTTGAGCGTGACGTGATTCTTGAGGAGTGGCGTCTGGGGCAAGGTTTTTCCTCTCGGTTCCAAGAAAACTGGTTTCCTCCGATCTTCGGCGAATCGCGCTACACCGAACGGGCCCCTATCGGCCTCCCCGAGATCGTCGAGACCGCACCTCGCGAGCGTCTCGTGGATTACTACGAGCGCTGGTACCGCCCTGAACTGATGGCCGTCGTCGCCGTCGGTGATTTCGATATTGACCTTATCGAAGCCAAGGTGAAACAGCACTTCGCGTCACCGCCAGAAGGCGAGGCATCGCAAGCGCGAGCCGTCGGTTCCGACACGAATCGGCCGCGCTTCGAAGTCCCCATCCACGATGCTCCACGCATTAACGTCTTCTCCGATCCGGAGGCACCCGCGACCCAGCTGATCCTAGTGCGCAAGTTACCTCCCGAAACCGGTCAAGACCTGCCAGCATACCGTCGCAGTGCAGTTGAGACGCTCGCATTCATGATGCTTAACGCTCGTCTTTTCGAACGTGGTCAAGCCGCAGATCCACCATATCTGGGAGCGAGTGGCCAACGTGGGGCATTTGTTGAAGCGACGGACATCGTTCAGTTCGGAGCGTGGGTCGAACAGGACGGGATCGAGGCTGGTTTAGCGGCCTTGCTGGAAGAGATGCAGCGCGCCCGGCGGCACGGTTTCACCGAGGGTGAACTTGCCCGAGAGAAGGTCAACCTGTTGAGTTCAGTGGAAAATGCGTACAAGGAACGGGACCAACGAAAATCCGGCGATCTGTCCCAGACGTACGCCGACCATTTCCTCAACGGGACACTGGTGCCAGGCCTCGATGCCGAGTGGGAACTCTACCAAGAGCTACTGCCGCTGATCGCCTTGGATGAGGTCGACGACCTCGCGGCAACTTGGACCCAGACGGACAACACGGTGGTTCTGGTGATGCGTCCTGAAGACCCTGACGCGATCACCGACGATGAACTGGCGGCGGTGGTTCGGGCGCAATTGGAATCGGCCGACACGCTGCAAGTCGAACCGTACGTTGATGCCTTCGATGATGTTCCGTTGTTGGCGCAAATTCCAATGGCGGGTAGCATCACCACAGAAGAGGCAATCGAGTCGATCGACGCTCAAAAGTGGACGCTTTCGAACGGCATCACGGTAATTGCGAAACAGACAGACTTCCGAGATGACGAAGTGGTGTTCACCGCATTGAGTCCGGGTGGGCTTTCGTTGGTGACCGACATGGACTACGTGTCGGCTCTGTATGCGGACCAACTGGTTGCTGGCAGCGGTGTCGGGTTGCACGACAACGTAACGCTAGACAGGTTGCTCACCGGCAAGCGGGTTTCGGTGTCTCCGTACATTGGAGACCTGTTCGAAGGATTCAGTGGCAACGGCTCGCCAGAAGACTTGGAGACCCTGTTCCAGCTGATCACGCTGTACGCGACCGCGCCGCGCCTCGACCCCAACTTCTTTTCGAGGTACGAGACAAGCCTCCGCAGCGTCGCCGAAACGCGCTCGGAACAGCCTGACGCGGTATTTTCCGACGCATTGACTGAGGTGCTGAGTCAAAACCACTTCCGTGAACGACCGCTTACTCTCGAAGTGCTGGATGAACTCAGCATGGAACGCGCGCTGGCCGTTTACACAGACAGGTTCGCAGACCTGGGCGACGCAACTTTCGTTTTCGTGGGTGCTTTTGACTGGGAAGAACTGCGTTCGCTGACCACGACGTATCTCGCTAGTTTGCCGACGACCGGACGCGTCGAAGAGTGGCGCGATGTTGGGATCGACCCGCCGATGGAGTTGGTCGACCACATCGTTAGGAGCGGTATCGAACCTCGCAGCATAACGGGGGTCGTCTTCGCGGGAGACGCGGAATGGGAGCGTCAGGATGCGTTGACGCTAAGAGCGGCAGGCGAGATGCTCCAGATCCGACTGCGTGAGCGCCTTCGTGAGGAGTTAGGCGGCACGTATTTCGTCAGCGTGAACGCGAACCTACAACTGCTACCCGATCCCGAGTATCAGATCTCCATCTTTTACGGCAGCGATCCGGCCCGCGCGGACGAGCTGTTGATGGAGGTTTTTGAGGCAGTCGACTGGCTCGAAAACGGCGGCGAACAAGATTATCTTGACACCGTCAAGGAACTTCTTCGCACACCTAGGGCGGAGCAGCTTCGCGACAACAACTTCTGGGTAAATCAGATACGGGCAACGACGCGACGAGGCGAACAATTCGCGGACATTCACCTTTTCGAAGAGTGGCTAGACGCGATAACTCTCGACCAAATCGTTGCCGTCGCGCAGCTTTATCTCACCGACGACCGCTACGTGAGGGTAGTGCTACTGCCGGAAGATGGTTAGCGGCGGATTTGAACTGTGATCGAGACGATCCATCACATCATCTCTTCCACTTTCACAACGCGTTTGGATCCTCACACTCTGCAGCGTGCTTTCCCTGCACAACACCTCACACGTCTCGATCACTCATCTATCGGGCCTTTGCCCTTTCAACCGCTTGTCGCAGTGATCATGTCGGCCACTGTGCCTGCGTCCCGTGTAAACCTTGCGTCGGATGTCGAGTGGCGCCTTCGAGACACCTGTTCGCGTCGGTTCATGGTCTGCTTTGCACCGGGCTGTTTTCACACCTCCTCGCTCCGATCAGCCGCTTAGAATCGGCATCCCGGCACGTTTCATCGACCACATGTTCCAATCTTGACCGCGCCTGAAAGGCACGATTGTCGCAGAGCTGGATCCATGCAGATCACCGCTGACTGACCCGATAACGGTCAATGCTGGTCGCAGAGGTGGTTGGAGGGAGCGAGCAGTCGATCTGCGCTTGCGACGGAGTGCCTCGACCAAGAGAACGTCCGTCTCCCTTCAACCATCTCGCGCTAACCGAGATCGGGGGTCTGATTTCGTCAAAGGCTTGCGCAACACGCGTCGAGTTCCGTGGCAGGTTCAGTCGGGTTTGACTTTGCAGAAGGTTTCACACCCCCAACCCGGCCTCGCCTCCTTTTGGGACCCGTGAAATCACCGGCATCCCTCGGAATGGTTCGCACTCTCGTGGCTTTCGCCCACGCCCTGCGTTCGCCTTCTGATTCATATTATGGCACGGATGTATGTGCAATGCAAGTGATGAACTAGGATGTGAAGGATTTTGAAGGATGGGAAGGATCGGTTGTTGTGGGATGGTGTTGTTGCGTTGATGTCGGTTGGTCGGTCGATACGTCATTCCGGCGGAAGCCGGCGCTTCAGCGGACGGAACGTCCATCCAGAGGGGCGGGGGGCGTGGGTGGTTTGAACTAGGATGTGAAGGATTAGTAAGGATTTTAAGGATGGGGTGTTGTGGGATGGTGTTGTTGCGTTGATGTCGGTTGGTCAGTCGATACATCATTCCGGCGAAACAACCGTCATTCCCGCGCAACTAACGTCATTCCGGCGAAAGCCGGAATCCAGAGGGGCCGGGCAACGGTGTCCAAAGCGAAACACCAAGTCTAAACCCCCTTTAATTCCCCCTTGGGCATCAAGGGGGAGGGTTGTGCACAGCACCCGTGCGCGGGAATGACGGCAGTCGACCACACCCCCCATCCTTAAAATCCTTCCCCATCATTCGCATCCTAGTTCAAAGTCGCGGGGGTAATGGCGTGCTTTGCTTTGCTTTTCTCTGGATACCCGCGTGCGCGGGTATGGCGGGGGCGTTTTGAACTAGGATGTTCCAGGATTGGAAAGGATGGGAAGGATCACCACCGCACCCCTAGATTCCCGCGTGCGGGGTGCTGTGCACAACTACTGTCATTCCGGCGAAAGCCGGAATCCAGAGGGGGGCGGCGGGGGATTACTTGGTGGATGTGCGGATGTGGGTTCGGTCGACTTTGCCTTCTTCGTTGACGGCAGTCGACCACACCCCCCATCCTTAAAATCCTTCCCAATCCTTCGCATCCTAGTTCAAAGGCGCGGGGGTAATGGCGTGCTTTGTTTTTCTCTGGATACCCGCGTGCGCGGGTATGACGTAGGGCGGCGCGGGTATGACGGGCACGCCCCCCCCCCGTCATTTCGGCGAAAGCCACCACGTCAATCCCGCGCCCCCCCCCCGTCCTTCCGGCGACAGCCGGAATCCCGAGGGGTGGGGCGGGGTTATGACGGGCCCGCCCCCCCCCCGTCATTTCGGCGAAAGCACCCACGTCAATCCCGCGCCATCCCCCCGTCATTCCGGCGAAAGCCGGAATCCAGAGGGGTGGCGAGGGGCAGCGGGGTCTCACTTGGTGGATGTGCGGATGGGGGTTCGGTCGCCTTTGCCTTCTTCGTTGACGGCTCGGACCCAGATCAGGTACTCGGTCGCTCGGTCTAGTCGTCGGAACTGGATCGTGGTTTTGCTGGCGTCGGGGGTCATAGTGTGTCCGCGGCCTCCGCCTACCGGTTGGATGTGGGCTATGTATCCGGTGGGAACGCCGCCTTCGGTCGGTGCTTCCCATGAGACGGTGATGCGGGTGTTGCGAGGCTCGACCGTGAGGTTGGTCACGGCTCCGGGGAGCTGGACTGCCAGTTGTTGCAGCTGGGGTTCCTGCTCGGTTTCGGATTCGATCGGCTGGGGTTCGACCGGCTCTGGCTGGACGGCGGCGTTCACCGTGACGTCGAACGCGTCGCTGGCGGTGTTGCCGTCGGCGTCTTGTGCGGTGACGGTTATGGTCGCGGCGCCTTCGGACACCCCGGACACCGTGAGCGTGGACTGGTCGGCGGACACGGAGACGGTGGCTTTGCCCTCGTCGGAGGATGCGGCGGTGATGGTCAGGCTGTCGCCGTCGGCGTCGCTGAAGACGCCGGACGTCGAGACTTCGTGCGTCGCTTCAACCTCCAGCGCGCTCACGTCGGCGATGGACGATGCGACTGCCGGCGCGGATTTCACCGTTACGGCGAAGGTGTCGGACACCTCGCCGCCGTTGCCGTCGGAAGCGGTGACGGTGATGTTCGCGGCGCCTCGGCTCTTGGCCGTCACCGTGAGCGTCGAATCGTCGGATGCGACCGACACCGTGGCGACGCTTTCGTCCGACGAACTCGCCGTGACGGTCAGGTCGTCGTTGTCGGAGTCGGCGAACACGCCGGACAGGGATGCCTCGTGCGTGCCGCTCTCGTCGACGATGGTGGCGTCGGAGATGGCAGAGGAGACCGTGGGCGCGTTGTTCGGCGGGGCTGACACGGTTACGTCGAAGGTGTCGGTCGCGGTGTTGCCGTCGGCGTCTTGTGCGGTGACGGTGATGGTCGCGGCGCCCTCGGACTTCGCGGTGACGGTGATGCTGGAGTAGTCGGCCGATACCGACGCGGTGGCGATGCTCGGGGCTGAGGAGCTCGCGGTGATGGTCAGGCTGTCGCCGTCGGCGTCGCTGAACACTCCCGACAAGGAGATGATGCGGCTGTCTTCGGCTTCCAGTCCGGTGATGTCGGCGATGGCCGAGGCTACAATCGGCGCGGCCTTGACGGTTACGTTGAAGGCGTCATCGACCGATCCGCCTTTGCCGTCGGAGGCGGTGACGGTGATGTTCGCCTTTCCGCGCGACTTGGCGGACACCGTGAGCGTCGAATTGTCGGATGCGACCGACACGGTGGCGACGTTCTCGTCCGACGAGCTCGCAGTGACCGTCAGGTCGTCGCCGTCGGCATCGCTGAACACGCCGGATAGCGATACCTCGTGCGTTCCACTCTCGTTGGCGATGGTGGCGTCCGATATGGCGCTCGCCACCGTGGGCGCGTCGTTTGGCGGGGCTACCGGCGTGGTGTGTTCGCCCTTGGTCCGCACCCACTCGCTGGATTTCTCTTCGCGCTCGCTCATGTTGTTGCGGTGCCCGACCATCGAGCGGATGAACACGCCCGTCGCGACGCCGTTCTTGAGGTCCGTGATCGTGTAGCTGGTCAACCCGGGGTCTACTGAGAAGCCGTCGTTCTTGCCCACCGCCCTGGGGTCGCGGGGGTTGTTCCACACGCCGAACTCCTGGCTCCAGCGCAGAACGTGCCAGATATGCGAGTCCCCAACTCCGGCGCGGGAGCCGACGTTCCAGGTCACCGTCAGAGTGCCGTCGCCCGGCACGACCTTGATGCCCCACGGCTCCGGCCCCTCCGGTGGTGCCGGCGGCGGCGGTGGCTCGTCGTTGTCCTCGATGGTCACCACGGCGCTGTCCGTGCCTGCCGGGTCGACCGCCCAGGCCGGTTCGCCCGTGTGGGCGACGCGCACCGTGAAACGCTCCTCGTCCTCCTCCACCGCCTCGTCGTCCACGGTGGGTATGATGATCCGGGCGCTCTGCTGGCCCTCGGGCACCGTCA
>MKWU01002265.1_pt1 | contig 29632 bp, 25 predicted proteins | sample 809101 | NCBI WGS metagenome assembly MKWU01 (sample SAMN05860141, study PRJNA318959) | sponge metagenome | host: Aplysina aerophoba | place: Slovenia: Piran, Adriatic Sea, Gulf of Piran | collected 2013-05-07 | reverse complement strand
AACGCTTTTGCATCCTCTTTCAGGGACTATGTCAGGAAAACGCGGGACAATGCTGGCGGCGTGAATAATGCCGGAAAACTGTTTGCAGCCCGTTTTTTCGCACTGGAGGACAAGACGGAATTGTCTGGCTCAGGGTCTTCCGGGCCCCGTTCTTCAGAGTTTTTCAGACGCCGTCGGACGAAAAACGGTGAGCTCACTCGCATCGGCAGGTCCGCTGATGTAGACGAGTTTTATGGCAAGCTCACCAACATGCTGGGCATGAACGGCCCGGACATGCCTCTGACTGTGAAGACCTCCCAGGGGAGTGCGCTGGGGAGAGTCCACATGACGTCTCTGGAGCAGAGAGGGGCCAGGCGCGAAGGGGCTTTTGCCAGAGCATTCGAGAGTGCAGTCCGGGAGCAAGCGCAAGGCGGGGTCCGGGTTCCCGCAGGTGGAGCCTTTATCTTTACCGTCACTGATCTGCCGAGATCGGCGATGCAGGCCCAGCAGGAAAGCTTGAGCGACCATAGCGAGCCAGACGAGATTCTGGCTGATCTGGCTGGGTCGGTCGAGTCACACTGGAAGGCTATTCCTCGCGAGGGGGCTTTTCGCGTCCCGGCTTCGATGATGGCGTCTGACTCTGGCAGCCAGGATCCACACGAGGCTCAGCTGGAATCGGTCATGCTTCTTGATCACAGCGGCCGCCACTACAGCCTGTTGTACCGGCGGGGACCGGACCAGTGGGACCTGATGGATACCATGCGGCCGAATGGGGATGCCAATGCAGGTGCCAGTCTTGCAGTGCACAGGGAAGCACTCAGCAAACGAAACCTTTTCCCACGCATGTTGACGTGGAGCTTGAAAAGTACCGCAGCCGCTCAGGATACCTCCGGCGCTTGATGAGGAATCTGCCGCCGCTCCTGGTCTGAGTAAAAGGCCAGGGGGGCGGCGGTATTCCCGAAGAGCGGCCTGAGGCTGCTGGCGTCAGGTGTTTCGCATCCTTGAGGACTGGAGCCAGGCATGTCGCCTGGCGTGCGTTGTTTCATCGTGTAACAAGAACCTCTTTTAATTTTGATCTTAACGCCTCGGTGTCTCCCATTGTTTCATTGAGATTTTGTATCAAGGTGGAAGGGTTTTTCTTGCTGATGTTTCTGGCGATGTTGCGTAATTCGGCATCCGCCAAATGATCAAGCAGGTTATCCCAACGGGGGGCGAGAATCATTTTGCCTCCACCTTGACAATCGAAGCCTGTGTAGTCGCAGCTGCCTTGAAAGTAGAAGACGCTGCCGTCCTCCAGTTCTCCTGACATGATCCAGTCTGTCTCCTCGTTTTCACCTTTCTGATACGAGAAGACCCGTTTTATGTCACGACACTCCGTTTCGTAGGCGATCATTCCGGGCTGGGGCACCCCCCTTGTGTTCCAACTGCCTGTATCAGAGCAATAGGAGTGGAAGGCATAATCACGCCGCCAGGTTCTCTCGTTTATTTCCTTGAGAACCGGCGATGCTCCGGTCGCCTGGGGCGGCATGGCAGCAGCGCCACTGCGTTGGGGAGCCTGGGAAGAACAAGCTTGTTTGAATGCTTGTGTGAACATTGTTGATCTCCTGATTCGTTAAACAACATAACCGGCATTGCCCGCCCCGGAAGCCTTTCGTGGCTGAAGTCCTTTTCGTGGCTGAAGTCCTTTTCGTGGCTGAAGTCCAGGGGACGGGAGCGCGCTTGTATGGGAGTGCTGTACGCAGAAGAAAGTTCCCCAACGTTTGTGAACAGGGCTGACCTGGTGCGCGGCAAGCGCCGTCCGTCAGGGCGGGGAGTATGTCAAAAGGGCAGAGCCTCCTGTGGGAGCCGGCATATGAGGGCCGGATTTGTGCTGTCCCTGGTCAGTGTTCTCTTTCTTGCCCTGTGGTGGCTGTCTGGCTGGCAGAGGGTCTGGGGGCCCAGGCGATAACAGAAACATAAGCCGTTTCAGCGACCACGCCTGGCTGACCGGAGCTGTCAGAGCTGTGCGGGCTGTGCGGGCTGTCCATGCGCGCCGATAACCTCCAGTCTTCCCCGGAATCGCTGTGCTCTTCTTCAGAGTCAGAAGCGCCGGCTGTGCTGTTGGCGTGCTGGCGCATGTGAGCCTGCAAACCGACATTTCTACTGAACGTCTCCTGGCACTCAGCGTACGGACAGGCGTGAGGTTTGTTCCGGGTGTACATAGCCGGGAGCCTTGTTGTCAGAGGGATTTTTTCTCTGAATCTCTGCGGATATGTCTCAGGCCGATGGCCGGGGTGTTTTTTCAGGGCGTGAGCGCGCTTCATGTGTCTGACAAGAGTGTATTTTCGCGCAAATTCACTGGTGCAACTCTCATGAGGACAAGGATAAGGCCTGTCCCCGGTGTGTGCGCGCAGGTGTGCCTTCATAGTGGAGCTTTGGGCGAATCGCCGCTGACAGCCTTCAAATGCGCAGACGTAGGGCTTTTCCCCCGTGTGGGTGCGGGTATGCGTTATGAGAGTTGCTTGTTGGGTAAACTTTCTGCCGCATCCGCTTTCGGGACAGACATAGGGCTTTTCCTGGTTGTGCACGCGCAAGTGTGTTTTGAGCACCTGTAGCCAGGCGAAGGATTTGCGGCATTCGGCGTAATGACAGACATAGGGTCTTGCGCAGCTGTGGGTGCGCAAATGGGTGTGCAGGGTGCTGTACTGGGCGAAGCGCCAAGGGCAGTTTTCCTGTATGCAGACATAGGGTTTTTCCCCCTGGTGGATTCGCAAATGGGCGCGCAGGGAGCTGCGACACTGGAACCTTTGGTGGCAGCCATCCTGGGTGCAGGCAACGGGTTTTTGGCCACTGTGCTTCATCATGTGAACGTTCAGGGCTTTTCGCCAGCCGAACTGTTTTGCACAGCCGGTTATGGGACAGTGATATGGTTTTTCCCCGGCGTGGACGAACAGGTGACTGCGCAAGGTTTCTATGCGTGTGAACCTCCTGTCACAGTGTTCCCATGTGCAGCTATAGAGTCTTGCTCTGGTGTTTGTCCTCGCCAGAGAGGCCAGCGCAGGGGTGTGGGTGGCCTGTTTGTCACTCTCGCCAATCTGGTGGCGATAGGCTGATGTGCTGAGGTGGCAGCGCAGGTGATTGACAAGAGAGCTTTTGTACGCGAACCGGCTGGCGCAATCTTCCTGTGTGCAGCGATGTTTTTTGTCTGCGCCATGTGTTTTCGCGTGCCAGGCCAGACTCATGGTCAGCATGAAGTCTTGTTCACAGTCAGTAACACGACAGTGGTATTTTTTCCCGCTGCGCAGGAGGCGCCAGGCCGGGGCATTGGAGCCGGTACGGGGGCTGTTGCAATCTCCCTGAGCGCCTGAACGGAGTCTGTTTACAGCATATGATTTCATGGTGAAGTCAGCCTGGGTGTCATTGATTTTTCACACCCTGACATACGACAGATGTTTCATGGGTGCGGGTGTGCCGGTGGACATTGGGATGTTTGGCATCTGAGCCAGTTCTCACAGTCGCGCAGTCGTGATGCCAGCAGAGAACCGATCCGCCTGTACTCCGGTGCGGCAAACAGAGCATGGCTGTTGTTTGCAGCAGGATCGCCGGGTGACAGGGGCTTGCTCCGGGACAAGCGTCAGCGTGTTGTTGTGCAGGGTACTGGCCAGGTGGCGATCGAACGGAGTATTGGAGCCTTGATGCGGCCTGTTTATCTCTCCCGGTAACCCTGTTGTTATCTTGACCGGTTTTTATGGAACCTGTAACGAGGCTCAGCCAATCCAGGTCAATCGAATTTTTGTGCGCGCAGACCGAAAAAACTCCCGCCGGTCCGGATGCAGACAGTCTGGGAGACCGGTCTGTCAGCGAACAGGCGACAGACAGCTGATAAGTGGTTATCGACCAGCTGCCCATGGTACGCGGGGCTGATGCCCATGTTTCCGGTTACCAGAAGCTGAGCGGGCAGGCCTCAAACTTTCCCCGAGCCTGCTGTAACCGATAGCCGTCTTCGCCTCCCCGAGGCCCCGGGGGCAGTCGGGACCCGGCTCCCGGGTGTGTGTTCCCTGAAAAGACGGCAGAGAACGCTTTTTGAAAAACACGGTGGTTACAGAGGACGGATGTCCTGCTGTGTCAGTATGGGCGGTGCCTTCTTGCCATGACGGGCTCTCAGGATCGGGAGCTGTACGACAAGGTACTGCGAACAAGGCTGTCAGAGGACGGGCGCGCCAGGACAGCCAGGACAGAGGGTGCATCAGGACAAAGAGTGCATCAGGACAAAGAGTGCATAAGGACAAAGAGTGCATCAGGACAAAGAGTGCATCAGGACAAAGAGTGCATAGTGCCCCATCGGTTGGTGATTACGCATCTGGCTTATTCTTCATGTTTTCAGTTACAACGCCACAGAGAAAACTTGGGCTTTGTGCGGCAGGAGCTGCGGCCGGCCGGGCTGTCCCGCAACCCAGACGGTCGGCCCGTGTCAGCGCGAGACCTTCTGCCCGCCAGCAAGCGGGGCATGGAAGACGGTGTGCCCGGGGCAACAAGCAGGCAGGACAAGAGCCTTGTCACGACAGCAGGAAATCCACTCGCTGTTCACAGAAAATCTGTGAGCCGCTGTGTGTTCGTTCAGAAAATTTGATGGCTCGCCGGCCTGCCCGCAGAAAGCAGCAAGCCTTTTTCTGTTCATGGGAGGGATGTGGAAAGCGCTTCAGGCTACAAACAGTGCTGATGGAACATCGATGCCTTCATACTGGTGACAAGATTTTTCCGTGCCAGTGGGAAGGCTGCGCAAAGCGCTTTGCACGACAAGCTACTTTGGCAGGTCATTGGCGAGTCCATACCGGCGAGAAGCCCTTTGCCTGTTGGTGGGAAGGCTGCGCAAGGCACTTTGCACAACAAAGTGCGGTGGAGAGACACTGGCGTGTCCATAGCAGGCAGAGGCCCTTTCCCTGCTTGTGGGAAGCTTGTGGACGCTGGTATACCCAGAGAGGAACTTTGAGAGCGCACCTGCGCATCCACCGCGGAGAAAGGGCTTTTGCCTGCTCGTGGGAGACCTGTAAAAAACGGTTTACAGAAAAAGGAAACCTGGTAAAGCACCTGCGCATCCACCGCGGAGAAAGGGCTTTTGCCTGCACGTGGGAGACCTGTCAAAAACGGTTTACAGAAAAATCCAGCCTGACAAAGCACCTGCGTATCCACAGTGGAGCCAGGCCTTTTGTTTGCTCGTGGGAGAACTGCAACAAACGGTTTAACCGAAGCGAAAGCTTGGCTGCTCATTGGCGCACCCACACGGGCGTGAAGCCCTTTGTCTGTGCCTGGGGGAACTGTGACAAGCGGTTTGCCGAAAAAAGAAGCCTGACAGGTCACAGCTGTAACCACACCGGACAGAGCGCTTTTTTCTGCCAGCAGGAAAGCTGTGGAAGAGGGTTCACGAGCTACTCGAGTCTGGTGGCTCACAGGCGCAGCCATACCAGGGAGCAGTCTGCCGGCTCCCGGAAGCGCTGTGGCCAGTGGTCCAGGGGGAAAAGCCAGCCGTCAGTTGATTTGCGCGCATCCACAGCGAAGCCGGTGTCTGTTTCGTTTGTTCACAAGAGGATTGCGCAAAGCAGTCTCTTGTAAAAAATGACTTGAAAAGGAATCCGTGTCCGCGCTCTCTTACGTCCAGTGTCTTTTGTTGTCCCGTGAAGGCAGGGCCGGAGCGCCTGGCGGATTTTTGCCGTTGTCGTCCGGATACAGGGGCAGGGCTGTTTGCGGTTGGCGCGTCATCGTCTTCCCTGAGGATGCGGTCTTGTCACTGTGGCCGGCATCTTGCGCTGAGAGTCCAGGAGGCGGCCCCGGCTCCACTGCAGAGCCTGCCGGATGGCACCCGGCCGCTGACAGCCTTGCCAGCGGCGGTGCAGAAAGGGGTGCGATTGTTGTCCAACAGGCTTTTGCTCACGCAGCCGAAAGCACGAAGGATAGCCATGTTTACTGTTACAGCACCATGTATACGCGCACAGAACCGAAGGGGAAAGCCTCGCCTGCTGACAGAGGGGGGCAGTGGCGTTCAGTGCCGGGGGGGCGGCAGGGCGGTCTGGTCTTCGGCTCTTGCTGATGCGGTACTGGCGGCTGGTCCACCCGAAAACGGGGGGCGCAGGTTGCCAGGCAGCCAAGGGTTGCCAGGGCGTCCTGACGCACCTGTTGCAAAACCATTGTTTGCATGTCCGGTGCAAGGCTGCGGACGATGTTTTGCGCGCAACAATAATTTTGCTGTTCACCTGCGCGCTCACAGCAGAGAGAAATTTCTTGTCTGCCCCTATGAGGATTGCGGGAGACGCTTTCTCAAAAAAAGCCATATGAAGGTTCACCTGCGCACGCACACCGGGGAGAAACCCTTTGGCTGTCCCCATGCGGATTGTGAACGACGGTTTCCACAGCGCAGCGGCCTGGCAAGTCATTTGCGCACGCATGCCGGAGAGAGAAACATTGTCTGTCCCTACAAAGGTTGCAGGAGACGGTTTGCGCTATGGCGCGATCAGATAGTGCACCTGGAAAGCCATAGCAGACAGAGACCCATTGCCTGCACCTATGAGGGGTGCAGCAAACGGTTTTTACAGCGAGCCCATCTGAGAATTCATCTACGTACTCATACCGGGGAGCGCCCCTTTGCCTGCCCCTATGACGGCTGCGAGAGCCGTTTTTCACACAAAGGCAGTGTGGTGACCCACCAGCGCACTCACACCGGAGCCCGGCCCTTTGTCTGCCCTTGGCCGGGCTGCCGGAGAGCCTTTGCACAAAGCAACAATCTGGCATCTCACCAACGTGTCCATTATGGAGGCAAGTCCTTTGTCTGTTTTCAGCAAGGCTGCGGCAAAGCCTTCCGGGATCAGGAAGAGCGTAAGGAGCATTGCCGTATCCATATTGGAGAAAATCCCTCTGACTGCCCGCCCGGGGACTCCGGGCCCGCGTATGTCAGCCCTGGCGGGGTGGGGGCTGACATACGCATGCAGACGGGAGAGCCGCCTGTTTGTGACGCGCAGCCGGGGCATGGGGAACGCGTGTCCGCCACACAGAGCCCGAACATGTATGGGATCTCTCATGCAGGACAAACGTCCTTGTGCTGGCCAGAGCCGGCATGGGGAGTGAGACATACACAACAAGGTAGCCGGGCAGTACCGCTTCCTTTCGCAGGTAGAGGAAATTCGCCACCATTGCCATCAGTGCTGAGCATATTGGCGCGTCGCCTCGAGACTGGAGCGACGTCTTCGCCCGGTTCGCCGGAAAGTGATGCGAACATGTTTTCCAGCAAGCCGCCTGGCGGTGCATCTTCTGGACATCAATCCTGACGAACTCCCGCCTGGAGAGTGGAGGTGGAATAGCGGTGGAGAGTCGGTTGCAAGTTACTTTGAACAAGAGGGAGGAAAAAGAAAACGAGACGCCAGCTGATATGCACCTGGGTTGCCTCTCCACAGGAATAACGGTCGGCTGCCCACAACATCGGCCGGGGAAAGAGTTTTCAAAAAGAGGATGCGAGCCGTATGGGCTGGGGCTGCACTCCGGCAGCATGGAGCGCAGCTGACGGAGTTGTCAGCCTGGAACTGTGAAACAGGCTTCAACGGCATCCAATGGACTATTGATTGCGCAGATGAATGGCGGCCATGAATCCTTCGACGATGTATCACCGAAAATCAGCACTGTCCTCCAGGTCGCCGGAAGCCGGCGGCAGGCGGTGCTCTCCGGCGGCAAGGCGATCAGACGAGCTCTCATGGGATTCCGGTCTGAAGCCTGTTGTCTGCTCCAGCGCGCACGGCAGACAAGTGTGTGCACGAACAGGCGGCCTGCGGCGACACCTTGCTCTCCACACCGGCAAGACACCCTTTGTCTGCTTCTGCGAGACTTGTGCCAAGCGGTTCGCTCACTCAGGCAACTTCGCATTGCATCGTTGTTCCCACAGCAGAAAAAGTTTGTTGGTTGGCACCCAGAAAAGTTGTGGGCAAGCTTCTACGCGATTACAGCGCCCGCTACAGCATGAAAGCAGTCCCGTCGAAGAGATGTTCTTTGTGTGCTTTCGTCCCGGTTGCGGACAAAAGTTTCTGCGCGAGGACGACCTGAGGCGCCATGCAGGAAGGCACATCACACAGAGGCTCTTTGTTTGCGCGTATAGAGGTTGCGCAAAGGCCTTTGAACAAGTGCAGCACCTGCTACAACACCGCCGCATCCATGCCGGACCGCTCCCCGGGATCCGCCTGGTCCAACGCTGGACAATAGCCGGTTCACAAACGCCGTTCCAGGCACAGCAGCCGTACCCTCCAGCGCTACAAAAAAGCTTTGTCTGTCAGCAGGAAGGTTGTCGCAGACGGTTCACAACAAGTAAGGGCCTGGCAATACACGGGCATGTTCACACCCGGGCCAGACCCTTCCCGTGTCCGCACAGGGGATGCTCCAGGTGGTTTGTGCTGTCGGAGGACATGGACCGGCACCTTGCTACTCACGAGGGCCGCCCACTGCCCCGCCGGGAGGCTGAGAACCACAGACAACAGCGGACGGAGATGGCGATGACGCAGGGACCTGGGGCGGCGGCAACAAGGCAGGCTGTTACCAGGCCGTTGCCCGACTGGCCAACCCTGTCGCCAATCGCCGTGCACCAGCCCCGGGCAAGGCCTGGGCTGCACTGGGAACCGCTGTCGGAAGCTGCCGGGGGGGAGTGTCCTTCGCAGCCTTCAGCGGAGCCTGGCAAGCTTGAGCTGTCCCTCTGGCCGATCGCTGCGCCGTTCTCCCTGCCCTTGCCGTCAGGATTCAGCGCGGAACAATCGCAGCAGGCGTTTTTGCGACCAGAGTTTGCGGATGACGAGGCTTTCTTGTTGTGGTTGACGTCTTCAGATGACAGTGATCGCACAGCTTACTGACATGTTTGTCAGGAGCCGGGCACAAGACACCCTGCCAGTGTGTCCAAGCTGCTTCATGTGGGGCACAGGGGCCTTTGATAGTCATGTTTGTTGTTACAACACAGAGCCAGGGGCTGGAATCTCTCCCCAGGTCCACGAGCGCGGCTACTGCTGTTGCTTGTCGGAAATCGGACCGGTCAGTCCGGCGGGCAGCCGCTGCCGGGGAGAAAAAGCCTTGTCCTCGTCTGGGGGGCAAGAAACGGGCCTCCGGAGAAAGCCGCCGAACAAAAAAGCGGTGCTTTGGCTGCCGGTGGCGCGGTTGCGGCAAAAAATTTTTCACAGCTTATCGCTTGCAAGTGCATGGGTATACGCATACGGGCGAAAAGCTCTTTGTGTGTCTTCATAGGGGTTGTGAAAAAAGGTTTGCACAAAAAGCGGATATGCAGCGGCACATGCTGACTCACTCCGGAGAGAAGGCTTTTGCGTGCCCTTACACTGACTGCGGGAAAAGCTTTTTATTCAAACATGTATTGGAGGCTCATCTACGCATTCACACGGGGGAAAAGCCTTTTATTTGTCCAGCGGCAGGCTGTACAAGAGCGTTCAGCCAGAAAGGAAACATGCGCATACACCTGTGTACCCACACTGGGGAACGGCCTTGGCCTTGCCTTTTTGAAGGCTGCGACAAGCGGTTTACTACTTCAGCACAGAGAAACAGGCATTTTCGCAACCACGGGGAAAAGCAAGCTTGGCACTTGTTTTCTGACACAACAACCGGGAGGCTGGCGCGCTGCCATCACGACCATACCTACGCTGTCGATTCGGGCGGCCCGAGTCCCCGGAGTGCGGCGGTGCCAGAGTCTGTTGCCCATCAGAGGCACGCCCGGCGGCCTTCCAGCCTGCAGCAGCCGGATGAGGTTGAAAGCACAGCGTCCGACCGGCGGCCTGCGCCCATGTCCGCGCTTGCCCTGGCGTCACCATTCGGGGAAAGCCCGTCCGGCCTGGAGCCACCGCTGACCCTGGATGACCCTGAGATATTCAATGCATGGCCACCATGGCCACCAGTGTTGGATGACGCCGGAGCCTTGTGGTCATGGCAGGACGAAGACGCATCGGAGCAGAATGCCCTGCTGTCATCCTTCACCGAGGACGACGGGAGCTTCTGGCAGCAGCTGGTGCATCCTGTTGAGGATGCACCTTGTCCATAGACTGTGAAATCTGGCTCTGGTTGCCGGGTTCGGACCTGCGGCCGGAGTGCCTGGCGGACAGGGTTTGTTGGTAGCCGGACGCAACAGGCCTGCTGTTGTGTCCGGCTTGTATTTTTGATCAAGATCAAGCCGGTTTGGGGGCCTCCTATGAACGGTGCTTTTATGACAAGGCGTTGCCAGTGGCCGGGAGTCAGTCCGGCATTGACCGACCTTGTGGACGCGTTTGCAGGATCAACAGGACGCAGGCGGGTCCAGTGGCCAGCCGCTGTTACAGGGAAAGTCGTTCGTGTGGCCTGTCACTACGCCCATGAATCCGTTGCTGACCGACCGGCTCCGGGCGAGAAGGATGGGAAACTTCGCTGTGACGGATACGCGCCTTTCGTTTGTCCGGAATCATGTGGAACAAGGTCTCTACAGTCAGGTGCGCTGCAAGTACATGGATACAGCCACAGCGCAAAGACACCCCCACAGGAGGGGTGCGGGAAAAAATACAGTCTTTCAGGGGATCTGATGGTTCACTGGCGCAGCTATTCCGGGGGAAAGTGCTGTATCTGTCCGCATGAGGGTTGTGGCAAACGCTACTCACACCGCCGAACGCTGCGGGAACATATGCGTTCTCACGGACCCGAAAGGTTCCTGGTGTGTCACTATCCCGACTGCGGAAAAGCGTTTGGATTCAAGAAGGTCCTGCACAATCATCTACGCTGGCATACGGGTGAAAGATGTTTTGTGTGCCCGGAGAGCGGCTGCAGAAAAAACTTTGTGAGCTCCGCGAGCCTGATCATTCACGTGCGCACCCATACCCGTGAAAAGCCTTTTGTTTGTCCATGGCCGGAATGTGATACCGGGTTCGCCTGCGCGGGCAATCTGGCAACTCATATGCGCAAGCATACTGGCGAAAAGCCCTATGTCTGCCCGCAGCAGGACTGTAAAAAGTCTTTCACCCGGTCAGCGGGGCTGAAGATTCACCTGCGTAGTCACAGCGCAAAAAGGCGCCTGGCTTGTCCGCGAGCCGGCGATAGCAAAAGGGGGGCGGCGCAACAGCGTCTGCGAGTTCAGATGTTTGTCCCCGGTGGCAGGCGTATAGCTTTTCAGGTTCCTGCGACGCAAACACCCAGTTCCTGCCGTGTGACAGAAGTCTCGGGCTTGTCTTGCGCTCGCTAGGCCCATCGCCAGCCATGGCTCTGGACGCCCGGAGGAAAGTGCGAAGTGAAAAGTGCGCTGACAGAACAGGTTCGGCCCCGCGCCAGCACCTGGAGGAGCCTGGGCGAGAACGGTGCCCTTGCGCCACCGGTTACCCCCTTGGCTGCAAACAGGCGGTTCCCCTGCCTTTTTGAAGGTTGCAGACGCGTTTTCATACGATTGCATCACCTGAAAACGCATGGGCGCGTGCACAGCGGAGAGAGGCCCTTTATCTGCCCTCAGGAGGATTGCGGCAAACGGTTCTCCCAGTCAGGCAACCTGAAAGCTCACCTGAACCGTCATGAAGGAGCCCTCCCGTTTGTTTGCTCTTATGAAGGCTGTGACGAAAAATTTCTCACCTGCCCCCAGCTGCAAAGACACAGGCACAGTCATGCCGCCGAGCGCAGGTTTATCTGCCCGCATGACGGCTGTGACAAACGATTTCTACGGCGGGACGGATTGCAAAAGCACAGGCGTGCTCACTCTGGATGGGGCTTGCGGTTTGGCCCTTACGCGAACTGCGGAAAAAAGTTTGACGCTGCATCCGGCCGGACAGAGCACCTGCGCTTACACGCGGGAGCCAAACCGTTTGTCTGTCCTTACGAAGATCGTGGAAGGCAGTTCGCCCCGTCAAACAATCTTGCTGTTCACCTGCGCCACCCCACGGGAGCCAAGCCCTATGTCTGTCCGCACAAGTCGTGCGGCAAAAGCTTTATCCAGTCCGGCCATCTGACAGCGCACCTGCATATCCATGGCGGCAAGGAACACTTTCTTTGCCCGCATGCAGGGTGCGGCAGAACTTTTGCGCTCGAAAAAGACAGGGCGCAGCACTGGTACGGTCATGTTGTCCCCACGCGCGTTTCCGGCCCGGTGGCAGGCGGAGGAAAAGGGGCCGAACCACAAGGGGTGATGCCACACCCGGGTGTTGGGACGGCTGAAACATTTTTCACCTGTCACTATGAAGGCTGCAGGCGGTTGTTTATAACGCAGACCGGCTTGAATACGCATCTGCGTGCCCATCGTAAAGACAAAAAACTGATCTGCCCGCAGGAGGGATGCACACAGCGATTCAGGTACCGAAAAGATTTGCGCACGCACCTGTCCATCCATAGAAGTCACCAGCGTGAATGGCTGCAACACAAGGCCATACCGGGGATCTTGCAGGTATTGTCTTTGTCGCAAGCAGGACAGGCATCCAGGATTTGTGCTGTTGCTGGTGAAAGTACGGTTGAAAGTACGGTTGAAAGTACGAGGGAAGGCTTGGTCGGCCTTGAGGCAGGAACAAGTCCGGCGCTTGAGCCAGGCTGCGTGAGTCCTCGCGCTCAGGGTGATGTCCCCGGCCGTGCCAGAGCAGGATCCCGGATGCCCTGGCGGCTGTCTGGCAGGGCCGCCATGGCGCAGGAGGCGCCAGCGGCGCTGGGGCTGGACTCTCCAGCGCCGCCCCGGGGGCTCGGGGCAGGATGGGTTCAGCCGATGGTACCAGCCGGGCTGTTGACAGAAGTGATTGATGCGTCTCTCTTCTGGCCGTTGCAGCCCATAGCCCGGCCAGCTCCAGGCCGGGCAGCGGCCCTGTCCGACTATCTTTGATCTGAGCGACGGCCCCTGGCATGTCAGCAAGGAGTGGTCCGCTATTGAGCCGCACGGCAGTGCCAGCGTGCTCCCGGGAGGCCGTTGGATCAGACACAGCACCGGGCGCAGGAGCTGACAACATCTGCAGGCACGGGCGAGGACAACGGCTTCTGGCCGGTGCTGTTGCATCCGCTGGCAGGTGAGAGCCAGGACAGGTGTGAAGGCGGCTGTCGGGTGCGGTGTTATTGGTCAGCGACTGATGCTGACCGGGCCGTCAGCGACAAGGGGGGCACGCGAGAGTGGCATTCTTGTCCAAGCTGCATTGTTGATCATCCGGACTTACGATGACCGTGTTTCCTGTTTCAACGCCACGCGCACAAGTGGCGCCCCAGGCGCCCCCGGCCGGGATTGCCGGTTCCGGTGACTTGCTGCGGGCGAAGCGCACCCTGGGCAATTCTTCCTGTGTCGGCGTGGCAGGTTTTCCCTGTTCGCAGGAGAGCTGCGAACAATGGCTCAACAACCGCAGTGCCCTGGTGGCACATCTACGCATCCACAGCGGAGGTAAACGCCTTGTTTGTCCGGCGCAAGGCTGTGGGTATGTGACAGCAGGATCAGGTCCTCTGACACGGCACTTGCGCGTTCACTCACCAGAAAAACCTGTTGTCGGTCCGCAAGAGCGCTGTGCACAGCGATTGTCTCGCCAGGATACTCTGCACGAGCCTGCCCACACCGGAGAAAAACCTTTTGTTTGTCCGTACGAGCAGTGTGGCAGGCGATTTGCTCGCCGGGGGGGCCTGAGGGTGCACTGGCGTTGGCACACGGGGGAAAAACCTTTTGTCTGTCACTATGAAGGCTGTGGAAAAAGATTCGCGCAATCAGGCGACCTGGTGACGCACAGGCGCCTTCACACCGGGGAAAAGCCCTTCGTTTGTCCCTGGGAAGGCTGTGCATATGCGGCCACACAATCAGGCCATCTGACACGACACTTGCGCGTCCACTCAAGGGAAAAACCCTTCGTCTGTTTCTATGAAGGCTGTGGACGCAGGTTCAGGGATTCAAGTACCCGTCAGACACACTTGAGCGTTCATTCAGGAAAAAAACCCTTTATCTGTCGCCATTGTGGACACTTCTTTGCATACACACAAAGTCTGCAAAGACACTTGCGCCACCACACCGGGAAACAGTCCTGTGACTGTTCCCATGAAGGCTATGCGGCGCCACCATCCTCCTCGCCGGTAACACAGGTGCGTGTTGGCTCTGGCGCAAAATCCTGTGTCCGTTTGCAGGAGAGCAGTACCTTCTTGTTGGCGGCATCAGGCAGTGCTGCTGGGCATAAGCCTTCGCACAGGAACAGACGATGGCGCCTGGAACGCATTGACGTCAGCACACAGCCGCCGGTCGCAAGGCATCAATCCCCGGGGGTGTCAGGGCCGGTGTCTGCCGGGTCCGGCCGGGGACTGGTGTGCCAAAGCACCCGCCCAGGCAGTGATAGCTTGTGTCCCACAACGACCGCCCTGTCCGGAGAGCCTCAGTCCCCCGACTGGATCACCAGGGCGCCAGACCGGGCAGAGCCGCCATCGCCCTGGCTGGGGTTGCCGCTGTCACGCATGGTTGTATGCGGGTGGCCACAACCGATCTGCGCAACAGTGGCAGCCAAGGCCGATTGGCTGGCACGGCATGCCGATGAACACCTCTCCGGCTCCTTGCGGCAGGACCTGGACACGGCAGGCCGGGACGCGCACGCGTTCCTTCTTACTGGTGACGACAAGGATTCCCGGCTGGAAGAGCTTTGTTCAGCCAGTAGTGAAACTTCAACGAATAGTGAAGCAGGATCGTCAGTATCCTGAGTCGTCCAGGGTGCAGGGCACAGTCATGGACGCTGACAGCAGAGCCGACGGGCTTGTCAGCGGCCGGGTGGCACACAAGGCGCGCAGAGTTGTCCAAACCGTATTCCTGAGGAGCATCCAGACGTGCGAAAGACATGTTTCCTGTAACAAAGCTATCGAGCAGAGTGGCATTTTTTCCTGCGTCAGCGGAGGCTGTGGGTTGGTGCCCCGCCCCGCAGCAAACAAGGGCCCGGGTTTGCGCCCCCGCTGGCGCAAAATATTTTCTCTGCCGGTACGAGGACTGTGAAAAGAGGTTCCTGAAAAAAGGGCCCTGGACGGTGCACGAGCGCCGCCACACCGGAGAAAAACCCTTTGTCTGTTCCTGGGAAGGCTGTGGCTATGCGAGCGCTCAAGCTGGCCATCTGACACAACACTTGAGCGTTCACACGGGAAGAAAACCCTTCGTCTGTCCGCATGAGGGCTGTGGGCGTTCGTTCGCACAAGCGTGCGACATGAAAAAACACGGGCGCATCCACTCAGGAGAGCAGCCCTTTGTCTGTCCCCACAAGGGCTGTGGCCAGCGGTTTTCCCGCTCAGGCAACCTGAAAAATCACCAGCTGCTACATAGTGACGAGAGGCGGTTTTTCTGTCCGTACAACGGCTGTGATCATGTGTTCGCACAGCCAGTCTCCCTGACAAGACACAAGCGCATCCACACAGCCGAAACCCCCTTTGTCTGCCCCCACGAAGGCTGTGGCTATTCGTCGCCACAACCGTACTGCCTGAGAAAACACATGCGCGTTCACGCGGGAAGAAAAACCCTGGTGTTCCCCCGTCAAGACTGCCTGGCAGGAAAAACCCCTGTCTGTTCGCAAGGCCGTGTTGAAAGGCGGCTTGTATACCAAAGTGACGGGATAGTGCACCAGCGTCGTGCCAGAAAAGAAAAGCCCTTTGTGTGTTCCTATGAAGGCTGTGGCTATGGGGGTGCCAGATTCGGGGACCTGAGAAAACACTTGCGCGTCCATACCAGGGACCGGCCCTTTGTGTGTCCCTATGAAGGCTGTGGCTACGCATCTACGCAATCCTGGGACCTGAAAGTACACCTGCGCGTCCACACCAGAGAGAAGTTTTTTGCCTGTTCACACGCAGGCTGTAGACGTCGGTTCAGATGGTCCAGCAGCCTGAAAAAACACTTGCGCACGCATACCAGGGGGAAAAAATTTCTCTGTTCACATGAAGGCTGCCGACGCGTGTTCACACGCCAGGACTTTTTGAAAAGACACGGGTATCTCCACACCGGTGACAAACCCTTTGTCTGTCGGCAGGAAAATTGCAGCAAGCGGTTTACAGGAAAAAAGAGCCTGATAGTGCACAGGTGCACCCCTGGCGGGAAAAAAACCTTTTCCTGTTGCCATGAAGGCTGTGAATACGCGTTCAGAATATTGAACGACCTGAAAAAACACTGGCACTGCCATCGCGTACAACAGCCTTCTTTCGTTGTGGAGCAGGCCCCTGCGAACATGTCTGTGTCATCAGTCACCCCCCGTGAGCCCCCGCCGACGCCCAGGGACAGCTCACCTGACGGTGCGCGTACGACAGCTGACCTGCGACCACAGGCAGACACGCAGTCCCTTTCTTGCCTGGCAACCGGTGTTGGCGTTCCGGCTGACCTGACCCACCCGCGTGTCCGTGTTTGCGGCGGCAGTCTCTACCCCACAACGCCAGCCGCTTCGACAGGGCACCTGTTCCCTGACCGGCATGTCATGTCATCAGCCAGGACGCAAGCATTAGTATCCGCAGAGGACCGGCGCTCGCCACCCCGGTCACGCGCAGCGCAGCAGGTACCACAGCCATCGGGGTTCACAAGGGAGGCCGTTACGGGCGACTGGTGGACACAGCTGTGCGACCAATACGTTTTCTGGCCGTTGCCGCTGGCGGGAAGTACGGGTGCGGCTGACGGGGATGGCTGTGCATCGCCTCTCTCGGCGGAGGACAAGGCTTTCTGGCAGGAGTTGATTTCTTCAGTGGCGGCTGGAACCGGGCAAGCAGAACTCTGAGGCGACTGTCCAGCCGGGCTCAGTTGCGCGCTGTGTGCCGGTCAGGTCAGCAGCCTGGCGTCGTAATACTGACAGTGGTGTCCAGACTGCGCTGTTGGTCACCCGGGCTTTCGATGAATATGTTTTCTGTTGCACCCACTCATGAAACAACGAAACGGTGTCTTGCGCCGGCACAGACTGTCAGCCTGCGCCGCTGTCGGCAGTCTGGCAGGTTGACCCGGTGTGCGGTCGGCGCCCGTTCCAGACCCTGGCACTGCCTGCAAGAGGGGTGTCTGCGGCGGTTCGGGGACAAAGCTGGCCTGATGCAGCACCGGCGCGTCCACACCGGGGAAAAACCCTTTGTCTGTTCCTGGGAAGGCTGTGGCTATGCGTGCACACAATTGGCCAACCTGAAAACGCACCTGCGCGTCCACACCGGGGAAAAACCCTTTGTCTGTTCCTGGGAAGGCTGTGGACATGCGTGCACACAATTGGCCAACCTGCAAACGCACCGGCGCATCCACACCGGAGAAAGACCCTGTGTCTGTTCCTGGGAGGGCTGTGGGCGTCTGTTCGCACACCCGGGTACCCTGAGGAATCACCGGTACATCCACACTGGAAAAAAATCCTTCGTCTGTCCCCATGAGGGTTGTGGCTACAGGTCCTCACGCCGGGGGGACCTGCAAAGACACGGGTACGTCCATACGAAACAAAGAGCTTTCCTTTGTCCCCACGAAGGCTGCGGACGTTCCTTTGGACAAGCAGGCAATCTGACGCAGCACTTGCGTGTCCACCTCAAAAAAAAACGCTTCGTCCGTTCATCTGAAGGGCGCAGATGTTCATTTGTGCGATCAGGTGACCTCAGGAAACAGGTGCGGACCTGCGTCAAGGCAAAACCTGTTTGTGTCGCAGTGGCGGCTGTCGACCCTGGTGCGCACCCGCAATCAATCTGCAACGGCACCTGCGTATTGACTCAGAAGAAAAGGCCATTGGCTGTGTGGCCTGAAGACTGTGCATCCGTTTCGCGACGGGAACCCCATGTCAGGTCAGGGCGCAACCGCTGTTGTCCGGGATTGGGCGGTCTGGCTGGCACTTGTCCCAAGCTGTCCAGCGCGAGAGGCCGGGCCCCTGCGCGCAACGAGAGTCGTTCTGTCCGGCTGGTTGATATGCCAGACAGATGGGGGGCTCTGTTGGCCGTTGCAGCCATCGCATGGCACAAAGGCGCCTGACCAGTACGTCCCCGCCCATTGATGGCGACGAGGCATTCCGGCGGGAATGGCTCTGTTTGAGGTGCGTGACCACAAGTTGGCGTGGACTCTGTCTGGCGTGCCTTTTATAGCCCCGCACCGGACAGCATCACTGACGAGTCTGTCAGCGGTTGTGTTCAAGACAGGTGGAAACTCTGTCCAAGTGGCGGTGGTGATTATTCAAGCTGTTGGTGAACATGTTTGCTGTTATAGGATCACGCCGGAAAGCGGAACTTTTTCCTGCGCCAGCGGGCGCTGTCGGTGGCCCCGCTGACCGAAATAAAAATAAAAGAAAAGGGCGAAAAAAGGGGGAAGGCAAGGTTTCCGGATGTGCGCCCGCGAGCATTTTATCGTCTGACCGCAAGCAGGTTGCGACAAGTGGTTCGAAAACACGTGGTTCGAAAACACATAGTGCCCTGGTGCGACGGCTTCGTGCGCATGCTGGAGACAAGCCCTTTGTGTGTTGCTACGAAGGCTGTGGATATGCGTTCGCACAGTCAGGTAACCTGAACAGACACAGGCGCATCCATTCAGGGGAAAGACCTTTTGTCTGTCCGCGCAGCGACTGCGGGAGTACTTTCGCACGCTCATGCCATCTGACGAGGCACCTGTGTGGTCACAACCAGGAAAACTGTTTTGTCTGTTCCTGGGACGGCTGTCAGTATGCATCCACACAGCGATTGAATCTGACAAGACACTGGCGCGTCCATAGCGGGGAAAAACGTCGTATCTGCTCATATGAAGGCTGTGGACGTGCGTTCCGGGAATCAATCGACCTGAAAAGACACTTGCGTGTCCACTCGGGAGAGAAACCTTATGTCTGCCCACATGAAGGCTGTGGACGTGCATTTGCACGATCCTGGGTCCGGAAAGGACACCTGCGCACTCACGCCAGAAAGGAAAGCTTTGTGTGTCCCCGCAGCGGCTGTGGGCAAGCGTTCGCATCGACATGCCAAAGGGAGCGGCACTTGCGTTCCCATACCATGGAAAAGTCCGGTGTCTGTTGGCGCCGGGGCAGCACCAGCCTGTCTGAGCAAGCCAGTGCTTCCCTTCTTGCCGCCATGATCTGGCCTGGCGTTCAGGCAGATCTGAATCCAGAGCCTGAGAGCCTCTGTGTTTCCAGTGGCAGCCTGGCCCCGACAACGACAGCGGCTGGCACCGGGCACTGGCTCCCTTCACATAGGTCACAAGGCGTCCCGTGCGGCTGGGGACAACCGGCGTCTGCCCAGGGCACCCGTATGGCTGACTGGGCTGACTGGTTGGCAGGCTATGCGGATGAATACCTCTCCGGGCCGGTGCCCTTGTCGTACAGTACAGTCGCGTCTGACCCGGGTGTGCACGCATGGGCTGGCGCGGATGACGACAGCACCTTCTGGCAGGCGTTGATCTCTCCAGAATTTCCGGAAGATTGTGATGGCAGGTGACCTGGTGCGCGGCAAGCCCTGTTCTTCAGGGCGGGGAGGATGTCAATCAGCTGACAGCTATTCTGGCGGGCGTTGGTCTTTCCAGCCGATAGTGAACCCGATGGCCGCGCTCAGATTACGGCCTGCGGTCAGGCAGCAAGCCTGACAACCCCGTCAGCTGGCGGCTGTCAGAAATAGAGTACAACTGTGGCCAGGCTTTACTGTTGGTCTCCCAGGTTTGCGATGGATATGGTCCCGGTTACACCCCCATACAGAAAACGGAAACTTTGGTGTGAGCCAGTGAAGGCCCAGCACCTGGACCTCCGGCAAACAAAACAATCCGCCCGGCGTACTGGCACCGTCCACCCAAAACGTTTTCTCTGCCAGCACGAAGATTGCACACAATCGTTCCGATACAAGAGTCAACTGGAAACACACCTGCGTTTGCACGCCGGAGAAAAGCCTTTTGTGTGTCCATGGGAAGGTTGCGGCTATGCGACTGCACGACCACACGATCTGACAATACACAAGCGCTACCACACAGGAGAAAAGCCCTTTGTCTGTCCCTGGGAGGGCTGTGGATATGCGTTCAGACGATCAGAGCACCGGATACGACACAGGCACTCGCACTCCGGCGAAAAACCCTTTCGGTGTCCGCATGGAAACTGCGAAAAATCGTTCAAACAATCAAGTTATCTGGCGTACCACTTGCGCCGTCACTCAGGAAAGGCGTTCTATGTCTGTCCCCAGCAAAACTGTGGGTATACGTGCGGGCGATCAAGCGGCCTGACAAGACACTTGCGTATCCACTCAGGAGAAAAACCCTTTACCTGTCCCTGGGAAGGCTGCAGATATGCGTCCTCAACCTCAGGCAATCTGCGCGTACACATGCGCCGCCACACCGGGAAAAAAACCTTCGCCTGTCCACACGAAGGCTGTGGCAAGGTGTTCGCACATTACGGTAGTTTTAAACCGCATTTGTACATCCATTCAGGAGAAAAGCCCTTTGTCTGTCCCTGGGAAGGCTGTGGCTATGCGGCCGTACAATCGAGCTCCCTGAACAAACACAGGCGCGTCCACTCAAGAGAAAAACCCTTTGTTTGTCTGCGTGAAGGCTGTAGATCTTCGTTCACACAATCCAGCTCCCTGTACAAACACTACCGCGCCCACGCCAGAGCAAAGACCCTTGGCTGTTTGCGGCAGGGCAGCACAAGCCGTTCTGAGTACGCGCGCATCCCCGGTCGGCATCAGCGCAGGAAAAGAACCGTTCATGTCCAGCCTGCTTCCGCCTCCCTGCGGTTGCCGCTGACAACACCGCCCCTGGCTTCTGGTGCCGCAGCTGTCTTGCCCTGCGGCACGCAAAAACCGGACCTGAAGGTTGGTCGACAGCGCCAGAACATCCGTGTCTCCAGTGCCAGATCCAGGCCTGCCAGGCCAGCGGCCTCCAGGGCGGATCTGCTCTTTGGCCGGCGCACCATGCCATCAGCTCGAGCGCAACAGCAAACGCCGGAACGCACTGGGCTCCCGTCCTCTGTGTCACAAGCCGTTCCGCGCGGGGGAATACAACCGATGGCCGCAACGGGGCGGCAGCTGTCAGACTGGTTGACAAGGTGCGCCGATGACTATTTCGCAAGCTGGCGGCCTTCACTGCACAGCGGTCAGGCGTCAGACAAGGAGGCTGGCGCATTACGTCTTTCTGATGACGACAAGACCTTCTGGCAGCTGTTGATCTCTTCAGCGGATACTCAAGCCCGATGATCAGTGTGTTGCGTCCACTTTTGTTGTCAGGCGCGGGCATGGCCCCGCAGCTGAGCCGCATAACGACAGGCTTGTCAGTCGTTGAGCGTCACAGAAGAAGTGTCATTGCTGTCCAAATCTCACTGCTGCTCATTCAGGCGTTTTTTCAATGGACAGGTTTCCTGTTACGACTTCACACAGAAAGCCCGGACTCTCGCACGCGCCAGAAAAGGCTGATGGCTGCCGTCGCCGCCGGCAACAAAGACGACTGGCCAGGCCTGCTGTCCTTGTCTGTTCTGGTGATGGGCGTGATTCTGCATCCGCAGGATCGGACGCTCTGACAGGACACCTGCGCCTCCCCCATGCCAAAAAGGCCTTTGCCTGTTGCTGGCAAGGCTGTGGATCTGCGTTTGCCAGATCAACCGACCTGAAAAGACACTTGTGTATCCACGCGGGACACAAAACCTTTGTCTGCTCCTGGGAGAGTTGTACACAAGCGTTTAAACGATCAGATGAATTTACAAGACATTTACGCACCCACACAGCAAACAAACCCTTTGTCTGTCCCCATGAAGGCTGTAGACAAGCGTTTGTGCGATCAGGCCAGCTGACAATACACCTGCGCCGCCACTCAGAAGAAAAAGTCTTTTTCTGCCTCTTTGAAGGCTGTGGGTATGCGACCGTACAATTGAGTGCGCTGACAAAACACGTGCGGGTCCACACAGGTGAAAGACCCTTTGTTTGTCCCTACAACGGCTGCGGGCACGCGGCTGCACAGTCGAGTTCTCTGCGTAAACACTTGCGTGTCCACGCAGAAGGACAGCCTTTCGTCTGTTCCTATAAAGGCTGTGGACAAGGGTTTGCGTGCTCTGGCCGCCTGTCAAGACATTTGTGCACACATGCCGGCGCACAGCCCATTGTCTGTTTGCGCCAGGGCTATGTGAACCTGTCCGGGACATCGAGCCTGGCCGGTGAGGATGCGCCCAGTCATGGGGAACGCCTGCTCCGCTCCCGCCGCGCGCAGATACTGACACGAGTACCGGGACCGCCAGAACCCGGGTTCTCTATGGACAAGGAGCCCTTGCATCCTGCGCCGGTTGTCGCTGCCGCCTGTTCCGGGGAGCCGGCGAGCGGGGGCCCCCCTGTTGCCAGCGACAGACCTGGGACCGCAGCGTCCAGAGCGGACCCGCTCCTGGCCTGGAGCAGCATGCCACTGGCTGGAGCACAGCAGTCGATACCGGGAGGCCCTCTGCTCTCGTCATGGCTGCCACCAGTCGTCCCGCCCGGGCGGATACAACGGGAGCCCGCACTGGAGGCTGTGACGCCCGACTGGTTGACATGGTGCGCCGATGACTATCTTGCCAGGTCGGTGCCGCTGTTGCACAGCACCCAGGGGTCTGACCAGGAGGGTTGCGCATTACTTCTTGCTGATGACGACAGGGCTTTCTGGCAGGCGTTGCTCTCTCCAGCCGTTAATGATGGCCGCAGGTCAGAACCTTGAGTCGACTCTGGCCGCAGGGTTGCGTTCATATGCAGCAGGATGGCGCAGCTGACAAGTCTGTCAGCCACTGCGCGTCACACAAGGAGTGTAATAGATGCCCCGGCTTTTCTGCTGACCAGTCAGGATTTCTTGCAATGGACGGGCTTTGCGTTACAACGCCACAAGTGAAAACGTCACAAAGAAAATCGTCACGTCTCCTTGTGCCCGCGCAGGCGACCCGCCGCCGCGCGCAAGGACGCTGGCCGGCCCGAGCTTCTGTCCCTGTCCGTTCACACCCCGTCCTGCGACAGGGCCGGAAACGCGGGTCTGGAAAAAAGAAGGGCCTGATGACGGGCCTTCGCACCCGTACCGGAGCCAGGCCCTTTGCCTGTTCCTGGGAAGGCTGTCGCCAGGCGTTCGCACAATCAAACCATCTGCGCATGCACTGGTGCACGCACACAGGAGAAAAACCTTTTGTCTGCGCATACGAAGGTTGTGGCCAGGCGTTTGCACAACCTGGCGTACTGACGCGACACAAGCGCCGCCACTCAGGAGAAAAACCCTTTGCCTGTTCCCGGGAAGGCTGTCGACTGGCGTTCTCACGAGCAGAAAACCTGAGAACGCACTGGCGTACGCACTCAGGAGAAAAACCCTTTGTCTGTTCATACGACGGTTGCTGTAAGGCGTTTACACAAGCAGGTATCCTGGCGCGACACCTGCGCTGCCACTCTGGAGAAAGGCCCTTTGTCTGTCCCTGGGAAGACTGTGGATATGCGTGCGGACAATCAGGTGGCCTGGCAACACATGTGCGCATCCACTCAGGGGAAAAACCCTTTGTCTGTCTACATGAAGGCTGTGGATATGCGTCCACTGACTTAACAAATCTGACAAGACACTTGCGGGTTCACTCAGGAAAAAAACCCTTTGTTTGTCGCTATAAAGGCTGTGGGCTTTCGTTTAGACAATCAGGGACTCTGCAACGACACTCAAGTGTCCACTCAGAAGCAAGGTCTTTTGTCTGTCCACATGAAGGCTGTGGACAGACGTTTGTGCAACCAGGCCGCCTGAGGGTACATGTGCGCATGCACTCAGGAAAAAGATTCTTTGCCTGCCCCCATCAAGGTTGCGGACAAGCGTTTACACTACCCGGCGACCTGACAAGACACCTGCGCATTCATACCGGCGAAAAACCCTTTGTCTGTCCACACGAAAGCTGTGGACGTTCGTTTGCACAATCGGGCAGTCTGGCAAGGCATGCGTGTGTTCACACAGGCGAAAAGTCCTTTGTTTGTCTACACGAAGGCTGTGGACGTTCGTTCACACAGTCAGCCAGTCTGACAAGGCATTCACGTGTTCATGGAGAGGAAAAGACTTTCGTCGGTTGGCATGAAAGCGGTGGATACGCGTTCATACAACCCGTCAAGCGGCATAACCACGGGCGTTCCCACACCCAGGCAGAGCCCTTTGTCTGTGGGCGCGCGAGCGGCATGAACCTCTCCGGGAAATCAGGCGCACTGCGTGGATATCCGCTCAGGCGCACTGACCTGAGCGCTTCCCGCCAGCGGCGACTCTCCCGTCTTTGCAGCGACAGCGCAAGGCCTGCAACGCCGGCGGCCCCCGGAGTGGAACGCGCCCGGAGCACCATGCCATCAGACAGGGCACGACAGCCATCGCCGGGCCGCCATCTGCTCTCTTCATCGGTGGCACAAGCCGTCCCGTCCGGGTGGGGCCAGCCGGGGTTGTCAAGGGAGGCTGCTGTGCCCGCCTGGTTAAGAAAGTGCGCCGCTGACTATTTCACCAAGTTGTTGCCGTCAATGTACAGCACCTGGATGTTGGACCGGGAGGATTACTCGTCAGCTCCCACTGATGATGACTGGTGGGATTTCTGGCGGGAGTTCATCTCCCCGGCAGAGAGTGAAATCTGACCATCAACCTGTTGAGTTCATTGCTGTTTTGGCATCCTCCCCGTCCTTCAGGGCGGGGAGGATGTCAATCTGTGCAGGATCCAGCGCAGGGCGCCTGGCTCAGCTGGAGCGCTGCGACCAGACGGCATGGCTGACAGGCCTGTCGGCCGCCGGGCGGTACACAAGAGTGTAACGGCTGTCCAAATTTCACCGTTGTTCACTCAGGCTTTCGAAGGACATGCACCCCGTTACAAAGTCACCTGGCAAACAGGAATTTTTTGACGTGCCAGAGGTGACTGGTCGGCGTCCTGCTACCGCCTTCGCAAAATGTTTTCCCTGTCCGAGCAAGGGGTGCGCGCAAAGGTTCAGCTTCAAATCTGCAGTGGCAAGACACCTGCGTGCCCACACCGGAAAAAAGCCCTTTATCTGCCCCTATGAAGATTGCGGATTTGCATCTGCTCAATCGGGCAATCTGAAAATCCACTTGAGCGTCCACTCAGGAGAAAAACCCTTCGCCTGTCCCTATGGAGGCTGTAGATATGCGTCAGTACGATCAAGCAACCTGACAAGACACTTGCTCGTCCATGCAGAAGGAAAAATCTTTGCCTGTCCCCGTGTGGGCTGTGGATATGCGTCAGTACGATCAAGTGACCTGACAAAACACTTGTTTGTCCTCGCAGGAGGGAAATCCTTTGTTTCTTGTAATAAAGGCTGTGGATACGCGTCGACATCTTCGGGTGCCATGGAAAGACACCTGCAGGTTCACCCGAAAGGAAAATCCTTTGTTTGTTCCTATGAAGGCTGTGGATATGCGTCGGCATATTCGTGTGCCCTGAAAAGGCACTTGCTCGTTCACTCGAAAGAAACATCCTTTGTTTGTCCTTATGGAGGCTGTAGCTACGCGTCCGCAAGATGCAGCGACCTGACAAGACATTTGGGCGTTCACTCAGGAACAGAGCCCTTCGGCTGTCCCCGTGAGGGGTGTGGATATTCGTTCAGAACAGCAAGCCGCCTGACACAACACCTGCGCGTGCACTCAGGAGAAAAATCCTTTGACTGTCCCTGGGAAGGTTGCGGATATGCGGCCAGAACCTCAGACCTTCTGACAAAACACAAGCGTCTTCACTCAGGAACAAAAACCTTTGTTTGTCCCTGTGAAGGTTGTGGATATGCGTCAGCACGATCCGGCGACTTGAAAAGACACTTGAGCATTCATGTCAAAGCCAAACCCTCTCCCATTGCGACGGCAGCCTTGCCTGACGTCCGGGCGGAGCCGGCTCCGGCGCTGGACCGCCAGAGCAGCTGTGTTTCCAGCGGCAGCCCTGCTGCCATAACGACAGTGCCTGCCGCAGGGCAGCAGTTCCCCGGGGAAAATGGCCTGTCGCCAGCCAGGCCAGAGCCGCTGTCGCCCTGGCTTGGGCTGCCTGCGTCACCTTCGTCACAGGCTGAAGAGCTTCTGGGCCTTGTCCCGGAGCGCGCCTCACCTGGGTCAGCGTCGTCACAGGACTCCCGGCCCGGCTGCGCACAAGCGGTGTCCACACCGGGGGAATTCATGCCAGGCGGCTCAGGATGGCACGCCGATGACTCCCTTGGCTGGCTGTTGCAGCCTTCACACACAACCCCGGTGTCAGACCAGCATCTTCTCTCCTTCGCTTGCGCTGATGACGATACTGTGTTCTGGCAGACGTTGATCGCGCCAGAGACTGGTGCAACCTCGTGATCCGTACCCGGTGCCCTGCGGCCAGACTCTATAGCTGACAGGCCTGTCAGCCGCCGGGCGGGATACAAGAGTGTAACGACTGTCCAAGTTGCACCTGGATCACGCAGGCTTTCGAAGGACATGCACCCCGTTACAAAGTCACGCAGAAAACAGGAAGTTGTTGTCGTACCCGATGTGACTGGCCGGCGTCGGGCCGCCGTCCGGCCGCGATGGTTTCTCTGTCCGAGCGAGGGCTGTACACAAGGGTTCAGACACGCAAGTACACTGAAAATACACCTGCGTACCCACACCGGAGAAAAGCCCTTTGTCTGCTCATATGAAGATTGCGGACGCGCGTTTGCACAATCAGGCCATCTGACAGTCCACCTGCGCGCCCACGCAGGGAAAAAGATCTTTTTCTGTCGCTGGGAAGGTTGTGGATATGGGTTCGTAGCCTCAAGCACGCTGACAAGACACAAGCGCCGCCACACCGGAGAAAAACCCTTTGTGTGTCACTACAAAGGTTGTGGACGCGCCTTTGCACAATCAGGGGATCTGAAAACACACCTGTGCGTCCACACCGGAGAAAAACCCTTTGCCTGTCCCTGTGAAGGCTGTGCATATGCGACAACAGGATCAAAAAGCCTGAAAAGACACTTGCGCACGCATGCCAAAGCCAAGTCCTCTTCCATGGCGACGGCAGCCTGTCCTCGCCTCCAGGCGGCCCCGGCGTCGGAGCGGGACCGCCCGGGCATCTGTGTTTCCAGCGACAGCTCTGCTGCCATAACGACAGTGCCTGCCACAGGGCATCCGCTCCCCGGTGCGCATGGCATCTCGCCCGTTATGGCAGAACCGCTGTGGCCCCGGCTTGGGCGGCCTGCGTCACCCAGGTCACAGGTTGAAGAGCTTCCGGGCCTTGCCCTGGAGAGGGCGTCACCCGGGTCAGCGTCGTTACAGGGCTCCCAGCCCGGGTGCGCACAAGCGGTGTCCAGACCGGGGGAACTCATGCCAGGCGGTTCAGAATGGCACGCCGATGACTCCCTTGCCTGGCTGTTGCAGCCTTTACACACAACCCGGGCGTCAGACCCGCATCTTCTCTCATTCTCCTGCGCTGATGAGGACAAGATTTTCTGGCAGACGTTGATCTGGCCAGAGGCTGATGAAGTCCGGTGACTCTGTGCCGGGTCCAGGCCCTGCGGCCAGACAGCATAGTCGACAGGCCTGTCAGCCGCCGGGCGGGATACCAGAGTGTAATGACTGTCCAAGTTGCACCCTTGATCATTCAGGTTTTCGAAGGATATGCACCCCGTTACAAAGTCACGCAGAAAACAGGAAGTTGTTGTCGTACCCGATGTGACGGGCCGGCGTCCTGCCGCCGTCCGCCCACAAGGTTTTATCTGTCCGCACAAGGGCTGTGGACAAGGGTTCAGATACGAAAGTAGATTGAGAACACACCTGCGTACCCACACCGGAGAAAAACCCTTTGTCTGCCCCTATGAAAATTGTGGACAAGCTTTTGCACAACCAGGGAATCTGACTCGCCATTTGCGCGCTCACTCAGGGGAAAAGCCCTTTACCTGTTCCTGGGAAGGCTGTGGATATGCGTCCATAGGGGCAAACGATCTGACAAGACACATGCGCGTCCACACCGGAGAAAAACCCTTTGCTTGTCAACATAAAGGTTGTGGACACGCGTTTACGCAATCCTATGATCTGACAAGACACATGCGCATTCACACAGGAAAAAACCCCTTTGTCTGTCAACATAAAGGTTGTGGACACGCGTTTGCGCTGTCAGGCAACCTGACCGCACACATGCGCACCCACTCAGGAAAAGAAAGCTTCGGCTGTCCCCGCGTGGGATGCGGATGCATTGCCAGAACATCACGCAGTCTGGCGCAGCACAAGCGCCGCCATTCCGGAGGGACATCCTTTGACTGTCCTTGGAAAGGCTGCGGATATTTGGCCAGAACAGCAAACCTTCTGACAAAACACAAACACTTTCACGCAGGAATAAAAACCTTTGGCTGTCCCTTTGAAGGCTGTGAATATGCGTCAGCACGATCAAACAACCTGAAAAGACATTTGAGCGTTCATCCCAAAGCCGCGCCCTCTCCCATTGCGACGGCGGCCTGTCCTGGCCTCCCGGCGAACCCGGCTCCGGAGTGGGACCGTCCGGGCAGCTGTGTTTCCAGCGACAGCTCTGCTGCCATAACGACAGCGCCTGCCACAGGGCATCAGCTCCCCGACGCGCAGGGCCTGTCGCCGGCCAGACCAGAGCCGCTGTCGCCCTGGTTCGGGCTGCCTGCGTCACCTTCATCACAGGCAGCAGAGCTGCTGGGCCTTGTCCCGGAGAGGGCGTCACCGGGATCAGCGTCGTCACAGGACTCCCAGCCCGGGTGTGCGCCAGCGGTGTCCACACCGGAGGAACATGTGCCCGGCGGCTCAGGCTGGCACGCCGATGACGCCCTTGGCTGGCTGTTGCAGCCTTCACACACAACCCGGGCGTCAGACCTGGATCTTCTCTCATACTCTTGCGCTGATGACGACAATGTTTTCTGGCAGAAGTTGATCTCGCCAGAGGCCGGTGACATCCGATGACTCTGTGCCGGCTCAGCCCGGGCCCTGCGGCCAGACAGCATAGTTGACAGGCCTGTCAGCCGCCGGGCGGGATGCAAGAAGGTAACGGCTGTCCAAGCTGCATCCTTGATCACTCAGGCTTTCGAAGGATATGCACCCCGTTACAAAGTCACGCAGAAAACAGGAGGTTGTTGTCGTACCAGCGCCACCTGACCGGCGTCCTGTCGACGTTTGCTCAAAATGTATGCCCCAGCCGCGCGTAGATTGTGTACAAGGGTGCAGCGACAAATGTGAAGTGATAACACACCCGGGTACCCACACTGGAAAAAAACTCTTTATCTGCCCATACGAAGACTGCGGACTGGCGTTTGCAGTATCAGGGGCTCTGAAAAGACACTTGCGCGTCCACGCAGGAAAAAAACCCTTTGCCTGCTCCTATGAAGATTGCGGACTGGCGTTTGCAGCATCAGGTGATCTGAAAATCCACAAGCGTGTCCACTCGGGAGAAAAACCCTTTGCCTGTCCTTATGGCGGCTGTGGATATGCGTCAGCGCGAGCACGTAACCTGACAAGACACTTTCTTGTCCACACCGGAGAAAAACCCTTGGCCTGTCCCTATGGCGGCTGTGGATATACGTCAGGACGATCAAGTGACCTGACAAGACACTTTCTTGTCCACACCGGAGAAAAACCCTTTGTTTGTCAGCAGACAGGTTGTGGACGAGCGTTTACACAATCAGGCCATCTGGCATGCCACTTGCGCGTCCACAGAAAAGAAAAACCCTTTGTTTGTCAGCAGACAGGTTGTGGACGAGCGTTTGCACAATCAGGCCATCTGGCATGCCACTTGCGCGTCCACAGAAAAGAAAAACTCTTTGTTTGTCAACATAGAGGTTGTGGACATGCGTTTGTACGATCAAGCAACCTGTTGGCGCACTTGCGCATCCA
>MKWU01002264.1_pt1 | contig 29641 bp, 24 predicted proteins | sample 809101 | NCBI WGS metagenome assembly MKWU01 (sample SAMN05860141, study PRJNA318959) | sponge metagenome | host: Aplysina aerophoba | place: Slovenia: Piran, Adriatic Sea, Gulf of Piran | collected 2013-05-07 | reverse complement strand
AGGCGGCCATCACGGCTGCGCCGTGCTCCTCGGCCGCCTCGATAACGACCCGCCGGGTCTCGCGCAGCGCCTCGCACGCTTCGGCCACCGAGCCGCAGACGCGTGTGTTGGTTTCGAGTTGGGCGCGAAGGAACTCGGGCACCACCTTGTGAGGGCCGCGCCTCTTTTCGCAAGCCGCGAGGATCCCCGGGTCGGGTTCGGCCAGAAGGTCGCGGGTGTCGGGGTCGACGAGAAACAGCTCCTCCTCCACCCCGAGGGTGATCTCCGAAACTTCCCCGTGCGCGGAACCACTCATTTTTCGCCCCCTCTATTCGGTGCGGAATGCCGCCCTTTGATGATTCCGGACATGGAAGAGCAAGCTGGAAACCCATGATACCCGGCAGGGCAGCGCTTGTCATGCCGTGGCGCATCATTGCCGGCCCTGAATGCCTGCCTGCGCGCGATTACTCCCCTCACCGTTGTATGGACAAGGCATGGTTTCCCGCCTGGCCATGGATGTCATTGCCCGCCATGGCAATTCCTCCCGCCGGGCATGCGCCGAGCAGGCGTTCCGCCGGCTCGCTTCGTGAACCGGGAACCGCATCCCGGCCCGGTTTTTCCACTCCCACGCATGTGTCGCAACGTGGCCGGGATGCAGCCTTGGACCATACGGAAATTATGTAGAATCCGTTTCCGTTCATGAGTGACGTTCGAGTGATTGATTCGCCGGGCATGGTGATTTTGGGTGATTTCGGCCCGAAGCCCGCCTCGGCGACGCTGCGCCGTGCGTCCCGAAGAGGCCGAGCCGGGCCGGCAGGGGGCGCGGGAGCCAGGCCGGTGAATGCCGTCGCCGCGAAAAATTCAGGCGCGGGCTACCGAGAATACGCGGGGAACCGGGCGGGCTCGTTCATATCCCCGAACGCCGGGTCAAATTATTTTCCCGCAAGACACCCCTTGAGCGATTTCGCCATGTTGCGCATGAGGGTGAAATACGCGTCCTCACCGGCGGGAATATTCGCGCCCAGGGGGTCGAGCACGCCGGTTCCGGCCCCCGTTCCCGCCATGATGACCTTCACGAGCTTGGGCTGGAACTGCGGCTCAGTAAACACGCAAATCGACTTCGTGTCCCTGATCTTCTTGCGTATCGCCTCCAGGCGCGCCGAGCCCGGCTTCTTCTCGGGCGAGAGGGAAACCGACCCGATGGCGTTCAACCCGTAGCGTTTCTCCATGTATTGATACGCATCGTGAAAGACGATGTAGGGCGCGCCTTTCACGGGCGTGAGGGTCCGTGCGAGATCATCGACATCAGCCGCTGGCCGCACTGTTGCGCAGCACTACGCGTGCGCTGGCAATTCGGGCCTTTGTTCATCCTATCCGCCAAACCGTCACGCCACCCCGGGCGTCGAGCGCTGCCAGCGCGCGCCCGTCTGGCCGCCAGTACAGTTCGGCCCCGATGCCCGCCAAAACCGCGGACCCGATCGAACGGCCTTTTCCATCCCTCTCAAGCGACCACACCGCTACGGTGCCATCCCTTGCTGCCGATGCCAGGCGCATCTCGCGGCGAGCGAAGGCAAGCGTCGTGACGGGTTGAACATGAAACTCAAGAACGCCGGGCCGCGTGCCTTCGGGGCCACTTCCCTGGAAACTCCAGACCGTCACTGCTTCCCCTCCGCCGGTGGCCAAAAGGGTGCCGGTCTCATTGAAAGCCAGGGCCGACGGCTTGGCAGAATATCCTGACATCATGTAGTCCTGCTCCGTGGAGCGACGCCAGAAGTGCACCGAGTTGTCCTGGCTGCCGCAGGCCACGATATCCCCGTCCGGGCTCAGTACTATCGACACCAAGGACCCCTGCCACTCCAGCTTCTGGCGAAGTTCGCCAGTGGGCGCGTCGAAGAACGTCACTCGACCGTAACAGGCCGTCGCCAGCTCCCCTTCGCTCGACCAGGCGATCGCGCTGACAGTGCTGGGATGATCATCAGATCGCCAAACCTCCGCGCCGTCCACGCCATACGCGCGAACCTGCCGGGAGCAGGAGACTGCCAGCCATTGTCCGTCCGGCGACCACGCCACGTTCTCCACCCAACTACTGCCGATGTCGATAGCCTGTTTTACCTGACCTTCGGCGACACCCCAGATAAGGACGCGTCCGTCCTGGCCAGCCGTAGCGAACGCGGTTCCGCTTGGGTGGATCGTCATCGCGAGCACGCCGCCATCATGAGCTCCCTGCCGCGCCCAGGCGCTTGCGCCGGACTTGCCGTCGAATGCGTAGACGCCACCCGCGGCGTCACCGACCACCAGCGCATCACCGCGGAGGGTCCAGCCCCCGGCGATGGCGTAGTCGCCGACCGCCGCAGACCAGCCCCGGCGAAGAACACCCTTTTGACTGGCGACATTCAAATCAGACATGCCTCGAATCCCTGCCGCATGCTCTGCTCATCGAGGTTGCGGCCGATGAAGACGAGCTGATTGCGCCGGGGCGAGTCTCCCCATGGACGATCCGGCTGGCCGTCAAAGAGCATGTGAACCCCCTGGAAGACGAAGCGATGCGACTCACCCGCGAGGCTGATGAAGCCCTTCATTCGGAAGATGTCCACCCCGCGCTCACTGAGCAGTTCGCCAATCCAGGCGTCGAGCATTTTGGGATCGACGTCGCCGTCCCTCTCGATCGCGATCGAGCCCACCTCGTCGTCGTGCTCGTGCTGTGCGACCCAAGTGCGCTCGACCTCTTGCCTGATTGTCGCTCCTTCCGCGTTCGTCAGTTGGAGATCGAACTCCTCCGCGCTGTGCTCGGCGTAGAGGCCAACCCGCACCGGCGTATCGACCTCCAAGAAGAACGACTTGCGCCCTGGGGAATTGAGCTGGAGGTTCACATGCTTTCCGACTGGAATCTTTTCCCCGGGGCGAATGATCTCCGCAGGTTCGGCGTACCGCCGCACACACCACTCCGCACTCTCACGGAGGGCAGCGTCATCCGTGCCTTGGTCGGACACGACGACGAGCGACATCGCCGGATCAGGTCCATCGGCGAGGTCGAGTTCGTAGCGGCCGATATCGAGCGAATAGACTCCGGTCCATTCGAACGGATACTCCGGCTCGAGGAAGGTGGGACGACGCTCGAGCACCTGGTCCAGGTCGAAGGCACCGAGGTTGAGGACCGTGTCGACCGAGACGTTCGCCCGCTCGCTGCGCACGACTCGTGCCATTCGGTTCATGTCCCGGAGCCGAGCCTCGAGCCTGTCGAGCGCCTCGCCGTTGACGAGGTCGGTCTTGTTGAGCACCAGGACGTCTGCGAACGCGATTTGCTCGGTGCTTTCGTCGCTTCGGCCAAGCTGTTGTTCGATGTGGGCCGCATCGACGAGCGTGACGATCCCGTCGATCGAGAACTCCTCACGAATCTCGTCGTCCATGAAGAAGGTCTGGGCGACCGGGCCGGGATCGGCGAGCCCTGTGGTCTCCACCAACACATAGTCGAACTTGTCGCGGCGCTTCATGAGATTTCCGAGCACGCGAATCAGGTCTCCGCGCACCGTGCAGCAGATGCAGCCGTTCGACATCTCGAAGATCTCTTCGTCAGCGTTGATGACGAGCGCCTGATCGATGCCGACCTCCCCGTACTCATTCTCGATCACGGCAATGCGCTTGCCATGCTCTTCACTCAATATCCGGTTGAGCAGAGTCGTCTTGCCAGAGCCGAGGAAGCCGGTGAGGATGGAAACAGGTACTTTTCGCGGAGTGTCCATTTAGTTCTCCTGGAGCAGAGGTACGGGTATTGGATTTTGGACGTCGAACCCCCACGCCTTGCAGACCTGGGCCAGGTCTTCGGCGTCAATGGCGTCCGTGGGTTTGTGAAGCTTGTGTTGCAGCGGTGGGGCATCGGGCCGAAGCAGAGCGACCACGGTCTCGATGGACGCACACCCCTCTTCGAGACATGCCAGCTCGGTGACCGTAACCGTTGCGCCATCGGGAAGGGTCAGCGCTGCGCGCAATGCCTCCTTGATATATCGAATCCGTTCGAGGCTCGGGCGACGTGGTGATGTGTTGATCAACATGTTCTCTCTTCTCCCTGCGACAAGGCGAGACCGAAGATGGGGCCGGTTAGCGTCACGGCAGGCGTTTCAGCACTCGTCAACACACGCGCTGCTCACTCAAAGGGTGATGACGAGGTCGGGCGCGGCGGGGGCGAGTGCGGCGTAAAGCTGCGGGAAGCAGCCTGCGCCTACGCCGGCCACCAGGCCCTTTGCCTTGACGTCTCCCGATCCGCATTGCTCGAACGTGCCCTCGGCGAGGTTGCGCCGCACGGCGCACTGGTCGCAGACCATGAGGAGGATGTTCTGCTCCGCGGCAACCTTGGCCAGTCGCTCGCCCACCTCGTCGCCCTCGCGCAGGCAGAACAGGTTGTCGTCAAAGAAGAACATGCCGACGACGTTCACACCGTGGTTGCCGGCTTCGAGTTGCGGCAGGATCATGGTGCCCAGCTTGTAGGTGGCCGACATGTCGGTGGCGAAGATGTATGCGACGTTCATTGTTCAGATTCCTCCTAGATTGCGTCTTTCAACCTATGGATGATGACCCTGCTACCCCTGTTCAACGGAGGAATGTCCTCTACGCTCGGTCTGCCCGTGCCCTGGCGCCGACTAAAATTCGGCGGCCAACTGGAGGGTGAACGTGTCGGAGTCCTCGCCGGTTCCGCCATCGGCGACGCTGTAGTCCGTATCACGCGCCCATTCGACGCCCAGGGAAAGCCCTTCCATTACCTCGGCCGAAACACCGAGCAGTATGCGTTTTTTCGGCAACTCAAGCGCTAACGCCTCGTCCGTCTGCTGGTAGCTCGCGGCCAGCGTCGCCTCCTTGCCGGCCAGCTCGAACCCGTAGGCTGCCTCGACCATCCAAGCGGATGGTTTCGCGCCGTAGTCACCGAACGCCACTTCATTCGCGTGGAACTCGTCCATGGCTCCGAGGAATTCGCCGAGCACGGTGATGCTGCCAATCCGCATCTTCGCGCTCGCTGAAACACCCGCCGCGCGGTTGATGCTGGTCTCTATCACGTCCTGCAAGCCGTCCGAATCGCCCAGGTCGTTGATGTAGGAGAGGTTCAGCCCGAGCTCGAAGTTTTCCTTCTCGATCGAATAGCCCACCGCGACGCCCGCACCCTGAATCCTGTCTTCGTCGTTCTCCGGGCTGTCGCCCTTGAAGAGGAAGACCGAACCGCTCAGCCCACCGGCCGAGGCGTCTAATTGCAGAGCCGTCTGCCTCGTCTCGCCGATGTCGAGCGTCATGGGGTCGGAAATCAGGTTCGTCTCGAAGGCGCCGAATGGAACGTAAAGCTGGCCTCCCGTGAGGGACCAAGAGCCTTCCGGCGGACCAATCGTCACCGTCGCGGTATCCACGTCCAGGGACTCGCCCTGTTCATAGAGGAGCACGACCTCTCCCTTCACCCAGTCATTCACCTGGGCTCCGATGCCGAGTTCGACCGTTTCCACGGCCAGATCCGTAGTGCTTTCCCCCTCGGCGGGATTTGCAATAGTTCCCTTGAGTTTGATAGCTCCGCCGATCTCCACGGCTTCGAACCAGTTGTCTCCTCCGGTGAGCTTGGAAATCTGCTTGTCTTTTTCGACGATCACCTTATCCTGTGCGGAGACGCGCTCTTCGAGATACTTGATGCGCTTCTCCATGCTCTTCAGGCGTTCTTCTACGGACTGCTGCGCGAACGCGGGCGCGTGCCATAGGAACATGGCGATACCGGCCATTAGCAAGGCTTTCCACTTCATTCTGTCTTTCTCCTTCCCCTTTCAGACTTCCCGTTCACAATGGGCCATGAAGCGCTGGACCGGGCCGGTTCGCATCCTTCACCGACCACACAGGTCCCCGGGCAGGCTCCTGCGCCTGTCCAGCTACATATCTATCTCCCCCTTCGGTTCCATTCCCCGCTACGAAAATGCGGGCGGCTCCGAGGATGTGCGGGGGAGCCGGGCGGGCTCGTTCATATCCCCGAACGCCGGGACAAATTATTTCCCCGCAAGACACCCCTTGAGCGATTTCGCCATGTTGCGCATGAGGGTGAAATACGCGTCCTCACCGGCGGGAATATTCGCGCCCAGGGGGTCGAGCACGCCGGTGCCGGCGCCCGTTCCCTCCATGACGACCTTCACCAATTTGGGCTGGAACTGCGGCTCGCTGAACACGCAGATCGACTTCGTGTCCCTGACCTTCTGGCGTATCTCCACCAGCCGCGCCGCGCCCGGCTTAGTCTCAGGGGAGAGAGTCACCGAACCAATGGCGTTCAGCCCATAGCGTTTCTCCATGTATTGATACGCATCGTGAAAGACGATGTATGGCATGCCTTTCAAGGGAGCGAGCGTACTTTTCAATTCCTCGTGCAGGGCGTCTAGTCGAGCTATAAGCCTCTTTTCGTTCGCCTCGTATTTTTCCCTGTTCGCAGGATCCGCCTCTTCGAGCTCATGCGTGATGGTATGCACCCACTTGCGGGCGTTCATCGGGTCGAGCCAGACGTGCACGTCGAAGACGCCGTGACGATGCTCCCCGTGATGTCCCCCGGCCTTCTCGTCGTGATGATCGTCCTTGGCTTTTTCGTGTTTGTCATGATCGTGGCGATGGTCATCTTTGGCTTTGGTTTCTTTATGCTCATCGTGATGATCGGCGTCTTTGCCCTTGGCGTGCTTATCTTCGTCGTGATGCTCGCCTTTTTCCTTCTCGTCATGATGATCGTCGTGTCCTTCCCACAAGCCGCCTTTCCGGAGCTTCAACAACTCCAGTCCCTTGCTCTCCGCCATGGCGACGACCTCCGCCCGTTTCGGCAGAACTTCGAGTGGACGTTCCAGGCTCGGAGCGAGCTCCTCGCCCACCCAGAAAATCACGCGCGCCCTCTCGAGCTCCCTGGCGTCGGAGGGTCTGAGGGAAAACGTATGCGGCGAGGCGACGCCTTTTACCAAGAGATAGGGCTCGCCGACCCCCTTCATCACGCCTGAGACCAGCGAGTGAAGCGGCTTGATGGAGGCCACCACCTTGGGAGCGGCCGATGCGGGAGCGGCCAAGCGCGCGAGGAGCGCCATTGTCAGAGCCGCAGTGAACAATATATATTTCATTAATCCGATCCTTTTCATGAATTTTTTCCTTTCGACGTGAAATGGGATTGAAAATGCCTTCATATTGTTATATTATATCATTACAATTTTTCTCGTCAAGCAATTATGGGAATGATATCGATGAATAAGAATTTTCCCGAAAGGAATCACGACCACGGGGCCAGCATCGAGAGCGCCCTCGAACAAGCCGAAGCGCTTTGCAGGGAGCGCGGGGCCAGGCTCACGCCGCTCAGGAGACGAGTATTGGAGATCATCCAGGAAAGCCACGCGCCCCTGGGCGCGTATGACGTGCTCCAGCGCATGAACGCGGACGGGGAGCGAAATGCCCCACCCACGGTCTACCGGGCGCTTGATTTTCTCTTGAAGCACGGCCTCATCCACCGTATCGAGAGCCAAAAGGCGTTCGTGGGCTGCGCCATGGCGGCGGATGCTCACGATGCCCTGTTCTTAATATGCCGCGATAGTGGAAGCGTGGCCGAGACGCACAGCCAGGAAATCGGCGAAGCCATCGAGGCGAGCGCCACCCGGGCCGGTTTCCTGGTGGAGATGCCCGTCATGGAAATCAGCGGCAGGTGCCAGGAGTGTCATGAAGATGAATGACGCGCGGCGCAATCTCGTCACCGCCGCGAACCTTTATCTCCGATTCGGCGAAACGACGATACTCCATAACGTCGGTCTCGACATTTCGGCGGGTGAAATCCTCACCCTCATCGGCCCGAACGGCGCGGGGAAGACCACACTGGTTCGCGTGCTTCTCGGACTGATCAAGTCCGATTCTGGCGAAGTCCACCGGAAAGAGGGCCTCACGGTCGGCTATGTTCCCCAGATTTTCGCTGTGGACCCCTCCTTTCCCCTCACCGTGCGCAGGCTGTTAAGCCTCACGCAGAAACCATCGCAAAAACAGATGAATGAGAGCCTCAAGGAGGTGGGCGCGGGAAATCTGCTGGATTACCCCGTCGGAACTCTCTCGGGAGGCGAGCGCCAGCGTGTCCTGCTCGCCCGCGCCTTGTTGCGAAACCCCGAGCTCCTCGTTCTCGACGAACCCATCCAGAACGTGGACATGACCGGGCAAACCGAACTCTACGATCTCATCACGCAAATCCGGGACAACAGGGGTTGCGGTGTCCTCATGATCTCGCACGACCTCCATCTCGTCATGGAATTCAGCGACGACATGCTCATCCTGGGGATACCGCAATGAAGAAGTTCGCTTCCCGGAACCACCTCGAAGGCGTACGCCTCGCCCCGGAAAGCGACGAGGCCCGGCACCATTCCCTCGGGAGCGGTTGATGGAAGACTTCATACTCCGCGCCTTGCTGGGCGGGATCGGTGTAGCCATCGTGACCGGCCCCGTGGGGTGTTTTATCGTCTGGCGCAAGATGGCCTATTTCGGGGATTCCCTGGCCCACACGGCTCTCCTCGGCGTGGCGCTCGGGTTCGCATTTGGTATCGACTTGAGGCTCGGCACCCTGGCCGCCTGCATCGGCCTGGCGCTGGTTCTCCTCCTGCTCCAGCGCCAAAGGAAACTCCCGACCGATACGCTGCTCGGCGTACTCTCGCACACGGCGCTTTCGGTGGGCATCATCGCCGTCAGCCTGATGGAAACGCTCCAGGTGGACCTGATGGGCTATCTCTTCGGGGATATCCTGGCGATCAGCGATACAGACCTGTTGTGGATCTACACCGGTGGCGCGGCGGCGCTGTGCGCGCTCGCGTGGATATGGCGCGACCTGATCGCCATCACCGTGCATGAGGAACTCGCAAGCGCCGAGGGCGTCCCGACTTTCGGCGTGCAGCTCACCTTCATGCTCCTGATCGCCTTCGTCATCGCCATCGCCATGAAGCTGATAGGGATTCTGCTCATCACCTCGATGCTCATCATACCGCCGGCGGCGGCGCGGCGGTTCTCGAAAACGCCCGAGCAAATGGCGGTGTTCGCCGTCCTGGCGGGGATCATTTCGGTAGCGGCGGGTCTGTGGGGGTCGGTCGAATGGAACGCGCCCGCAGGGCCCTGCATCGTCGTGGCGGCCTCTGTGCTGTTCCTCCTCAGCCATTCCTGGGAGATGCTGAGCGGTAGGGGATGAAGGGTGCATGCTCGGCAACCTCAATGTCGGGGGATTCCCGCTCGTGCGCCCCATGGTCCAGTTCGATTCGTGTCGGTTCGCGCTCGTGGTGGGCTGCGCCGGGTTTGTATGCCCCGAGCCCGCATTTCCCCGCATTTGCGGTCATCGCGTGAGGCGCGGACCGTGGCAGAATTCCCCTGCGTTGCCGTTTCTGCGCCCTTTCCGAAGAAAAAAATAGCCGTTAATCTATCGAAAAACCCCGTGAATTTATCCGAATTTATCGATATTTACAGAAATTCCGGGTCAGGCCCGGGTGCAAGTGTTCGACGCGCGTGGTGAGTGAACGATTGCCGCAGGCCGCGGCGCCTGTCGGGGCTAGAGTGGTTTGCGGGCCAGGAAACAGTACAGCGGCGTGAAGATGCCCGATTTGCCGCCCGCGACATAGGCGTCCGCCGTCCGGTCCAGGAGCCGGACGACTTCCGCTGAGCCTTTCGGAAACAGCCGGACCACCTCGGCCAGCTTCGATCCCGCGATGAACGCCCTGCGGCCCTGCGGCAGCCTGCGCAAGGCGTTGCCCAGCGTCCCGTGCCGGCTCTCCATGGGTTGATACCAGGGCGTGGACGGCCCCTCCTGGACGTCCCGGTTCGTCCCCTCGACCACCTGGAATCCCGCCGCTTCGAGCGCGCGGTTCACTTCCCCGAACGTCGCGACCTCTTTCAGCGCGATGCCGCGCATGAGTTCGCGCCTGATGGACTGGTGACGGCCGTCGTTCGGGTCGTACTCGTCCGTCAGGCACATCTCCTGTCCCCAGAACAGGGCGCCGGGTTTCAGCACGCGGTATATCTCCTCGAACGCGCGCTGCTTGTCCGGCGCATGGCACGTCGACTCGATGGCGTAGCCCCGGTCGAACGTCTCGTCCTCGATGGCGCTCATATCCATGAAGCTGCACGCCTCGAAATCGATCATGTTGTCCAGCCCCGCCTCGGCGTTCAGCCTCCTCGCCCGCTCCAGCTGGATTTTGTTGATGTTGATCCCGACGACCCGCACGCCGGCCTCACGGACGACGCGGCGCATCGGGCCGCCGATGCCGCAGCCGACGTCGATCACCGTCATGCCCTTCTGCAGATCCAGCTTGTCGATCATCCACCGCTGGTGCCGGACCTTGGAGTCCTCCAGGCTCTCATGCGGCGTGAGGGGCGCGAAGTGCAGGGATTCGCCCCAGCCCCACACCATGAAGCCGCTGCAGAGGTCGTAGTAGGCCTTCACCGTTTCGGTGTGGTCGTACCCGTCCGCGCCGTCGGTCTCCGCCGCCGCCCGGTCGACCCAGTCCTCGAATTCCTGCACGCGGCGGGTGACGTTCCCCTCCTGGTAGGCGTCCTTGAGTTCTTTCGAGAGTTTGCCTATGTCCATGGCGTGGCGTATCCCTTCTCGCTTCGTCTGCGGCGAAACCCGCGCGGGCGATGGCGTGGACGTCTCCCCCGGCGGCCTCGCTCCTCCGGACTCAATCCGGATGCTCCGGATAGAATTGCTCGCAATAGCGCCGGAAGGTTCCGATTTCCCCGTCCGAGCTGCACAGGCGGGGGCGGGGAATGTAATGTTTCCGGTCCCATATGACGACGTCCGACAACACGTCGCGCTTCTGGGCCGCTATGATGATCTTGTTCATGACCCGGGTGCGGAGACCCGGCGGCAGGAAGCGCATGCCGATGATCGCCCGCTTCGGCTTGCGCAGCCGCTTCACCTGGCTGACCAGCACCATTTCGAGCATGTCGCCGTCGACCGGCGTCGCGAGCACCCACAGGCGCGTCTCCATGCCGAGGCCGTGCTCCCGGACCTCGACGAACGAATAGCCCAGCCCGTGCACGTGGGTGACCGCGGAAACGTCGTATGTGTAGATATTGATCCCTGCGAAAGTCTGGCTTCGCGTGAAGTCGAAGCTGCTCTTGAGGTAGGAGCCGTCCACCTCGATGGTTCCGACCCGGGTCACGCTGCCGAAGCCGTGCACGTAGCGCAGGTGTCCGTCGTCGACGGAGTTCTCGGTCGTCTCCTGGGGATGCCCCGTGAACCTGACGCTCCAGGTTTCCAGGTCGCTCCAGTCGTCTCCACCCGGCTCCTCCGGCAGGCGCCATTGCGGCGGACGTCCGCCCACACCCCGCCAGGCGAATACGAGGCCCAGGATCTCGCGCGTCTCGAACACGTTCAGCCGGGCGGTCCGGGGCGCAGGCGCGTAGGGCGTCTTGACGCATTGGCCGGTGGCGTCGTACTCGAACCCGTGAAAGGGGCAGACGAGGCAGCCGTTTCGCACCGCGCCGCCGACCTCGGGCCCGAGTTCCGAACCCAGGTGCGGGCACAGATCCTCGGCCACGCAGATGCGCCCCTCATCGTCGCACCAGACGACGATTCGCTCGCCCATCCAGGTTCTCTGGATCAGCTTCTTCTTCTCTATCGTCTTTCGGGTGGCGACGAAGTACCAGCCTTCCGGAAACGGATAAAGCGCGCGTGGTTCCTTGATTTCTTGTTGGCCGGTTTTCATCGGTATCCGCCATTTCCTGGTTCAACGGCCGCCGCTTGGCGTGCAAGTGGGGAGCCGCGCGAGGCCGGAACGCAAGGCGCGAAGCCTAGAACCGATAGCGCAAACCTATCTCGAAGAGGTGAACCAGCATTTCGGTCGTCGCCGTGGCGTTTGAACCCATGGCGCTGCCGCCGCTGAACTCCAGGTCGCCGGCTTTCAGCAAGCGGTAGCCCAGCTGGATGGTGAGGGCGTCGGAATACTGGTAGCCCACTCCCGCGCCGAATTGAAAGGCGGCCACCGTATCGGTTTCGGAAAGCTCGGGCACCGTCCCTGGTGGCAGGGTGGCGGCGCCGGCATGGACCCCTTGTCTGCACAGATCCGGCGTGACGCCAGGAGGAAGGGCAGCGGGGTTGGCGCATTGCAGGAGCGCAAGCTGGTTCGCGGCCCCTTGCGCGACCTCGTTGCGGTTATACTTCACGTCGCCCCAGTCGACCCGGACGATGCCGAAGCCGCCGCCGACGTAGGGCCTCCATTTGGAGCCGGGGTTGAAGTCGTACCAGAGGTTCACCATGGCGCCTACCTGGCTCGCCGAGCCGGACACGGGGATGGAATGGTCGCCCGGTACGTCAATGGTGCCCAGTCCCGGCACGGTCGTCGTCCGTCCTTTGTAGATCAGCTTGTCGACCTCGGCCCTGGCGAAGAACAGCTCGCCGTCGATGCGCAGGCCCGAGGCGAATTCACGGCCCACCACGCCGCTGACCCGGAACCCCGTGGCGTATTCCGTGACGGCGTTCGCCCTGTATGGGACCGGCAGGGGGAACCCCGCCGTTACGGCTTCCCCGGTCTCCACGCTGTCCGAGTCGTCGATGAACATGACGGGCACGTTCAGGCCGAAGTACCAACTCGACTCCGCGCCCGAATCCGCGGCGCGCGCATCGGGCGTGAACGCCCCCAGAAGAAACACGGCGAGAGCCGCCGCGACGATGGTTCGATTACAGTTTTTCCGGTGTGTCATCCGTCTCATGGCGTCTCCTCGCTTTCAGGCCGGCTGGAACCCATCCTCAAAATCGCTGCAAGAGTGTAATCGCTCAAGAGTGCGATACATCGCACCGTTTACCGCCTGGAACCTCGTCAGGGCGGTTGCCGCCCGGCCTGGCTGCGTCGGGCGGAGTGCGTTCATGTCGCTTCATGTGTCAGCGATTTCATACTCACCAACGCTCCCGGCTTTGTCAAGTTTTTTTTGATGCGGCAAGGACGCGGGATCGCTCCCGTGGAAAAGGCCTTGATTCCTAGATTCGGCGTATAGGGCTGACTGCGGAGGGTGAAGAACCACGCCCTCTTGAGGGGGACACTCGATAAAACCACCCCCCCTACCCCCCTTGTCAGGGGTCAAACGCGATTGATGAATGAGCGTTTGACGCGAGTGAGGAACGAGCGTTTGCAGAAGCCATTGGCGGGAAACGCATCGGCTTGCAATTCCTCCCTCCTCGGTCGGAATTGACCCCTGACAAGGGGGGGGTAGGGGGGGTGACTTTATGTGGTTTCCCTTTCAATGGGGTTGCTTTTCCCGTCGGGAGGGCCGTCCCCGCCGCCCCGGAAAAAGAGGTCTTCTTCACCAACCCCCTGTATCTCACGGGCCGCCCGGAAGCCCCTCCACGGGACAAAAAACTTGAATCCATCGATTCCCTGGGCTAAGATGACCGGCACTTTACTTTTAGCCATGGCGGCTGATGCGACACGATACCGCCCGTTTGAAGCCGCGTTCCGATAACCGGGATCCATCTCAGGACAACGACCGCCCATCGACCCGGCGGGTTCGCCGCGCCTGGGAGCCGCCGGACAGCGAGGCCGTGATGTCCGCACCTCTGAACCGCTACATCGCGTTCATGTTGCGCCGCCGATGGCTGGTCCTCGCGGTGAGCGTGGCGGTCATGCTGATTCTGGCGGTCGGCCTCCGCACCATCGTCATCTCCAACGACTGGCGCGACATGCTGGACGAGGGCAATCCCCAACTCGTCGCGTTCGACGCCATGGAGGCCACCTATTCGGCGACCAATGCGGCGGTGATCGCCGTCGCGCCCAAAGCGGGGTCGGTGTTCACCCGCGAGGCGCTCGCCGCGGTCGAGGAACTGACCGAAGCCGCCTGGCGCGTACCCAGGGCCACACGGGTCGACTCCATCACGAACTATAACCACACCGAGGCGGAAGAGGACGACCTGATCGTCGAGCGCCTCGTGGACGGCGCTGGATCGCTCAGCGACGACGATCTCGCGCGGATCGAGAAGATCGCGCTGAGCGAGAGCAGCATCGTGGGCCGTCTCGTCTCGAAAGACGGGCGCGTCGCCGGGCTGGTCATCATCTTCGCCCTGCCCGAGCGTTCCGACGCCGCGGAGATCCGGATTTACAACCATATCCGCGGCCTGCTGGAGAAGGCCCGGAAGGCCCACCCGGACATCGAGTATCACGTGACCGGCAACGTCTTCGTGAACCAGGTGCTGACGGAAGCGGCCCAGGACGATATGGGGATCCTCGCGCCCGCGGCGTTCCTCGTCATCGTGGCCGTCGCCGCCATCCTGCTGCGCTCCCTGTTCGGCACGCTATCCCTCGTCGCCGTGGTCATCTTCACCGTCATCTCGACCATGGGCGTCATCGGCTGGATCGGCCTGGTGCTCAACGCGGCCAACTCCAGCGTTCCCCTCATCATCATGACGCTCGCCATCGCGCACTCGGTCCACGTCGTCGATTCGATCGTTTCAGGCATGCGGGGAGGGCTGGACAGGGACGCCGCGATCGCCGGATCGCTGCGCGAGAACGCCTGGCCCGTGTTCCTGACGACGGCCACGACGATGATCGGGTTCTTCAGCATGAACGCCTCGGACTCCCCGCCGTTTCGGATCCTCGGCAACCTGGTGGCGTTCGGCATGCTGTGCGCCTACGCCTATTCCATGACGCTTCTGCCGGCGCTGCTGTCGGTCCTGCCGCTCCGCGCGCGTCCCGCTGGCGCCGGGGGTTCCAGCCTCTTCGATCGGCTCGGCGCCTTCGTCGTCGCAAGACGCACGCACCTGCTCTGGGCCGTGGCCGCCGTCGCGCTCATCCTGGTGGCCGGCGTGCCCAAAGTCGAGCTGACGGACAACTGGACGCAGCATCTGGATAAGCGTTACGAGTTCCGGCGCGACACGGACTTCGTCATCGAGAACCTGACCGGCGTGGAAACCCTGGAGTACTCCCTGGACTCCGGTCGCGAGGGCGGCATCACCGATCCCGGGTATCTTCGCAAGGTCGAAGCCTTCGCCGAATGGTACCGCGCCCAGCCGGAAGTGGCGCACGTCCAGACCTTTACGGACATCATGAAGCGCCTCAACAAGAACATGAACGGCGACAAGCCGGCCTTCTACCGGCTGCCCGACAACGCACAGCTTGCCGCGCAGTACCTGCTGCTCTACGAGCTTTCGGTTCCCTTCGGCATGGACCTCAACAACCGCATCAACATCGCCAAGTCCGCGACGCGCATGACCGTCACGCTCACAAGGCTCAAGTCCGAGGAGTTGCGCGCGCTCGAAGCGCGCGGGCAGAAATGGCTCGGCGCCAACGCGCCCGGCCTCGCGAAAGAGGCGTCGGGCTACAGCCTCATCTTCGCCCACCTGGCCATTCAGAACACCTTGAGCATGCTGTGGGGCACGCTCACCGGCATGATCCTCATTTCGCTGATCCTGATCGGGATTTTCAAGAGCCTGCGCCTGGGTCTCGTCAGCCTCATGCCCAACCTCATCCCCGCGGCCATGGCCTTCGGCGTCTGGGGTTATCTGTACAGCGAGGTGGGGCCCGCCGGTTCTCTCGTGACCGCCATCGCCTTCGGGATCGTCGTCGACGACACGATTCACTTCATGAGCAAGTATCTGAAGTCGCGCCGCGAGGGCCTTTCCTCACCCGAGGCGGTGCGCGCCACCTTCCGTACGGTCGGCTTTGCGCTGTTCTCTACGACCATGATCCTGGTGCTGGGCTTCCTGGTGTTCGCCACGTCGGGATTCGCGATCACCTGGATGCTCGGCTTGCTGGTTGCACTCACGCTCGCCTTCGCGCTGATCCTGGATCTCCTGCTCCTCCCGTCTTTGCTGATGGTCCTTGACAGGAAGTAATCGCGAAAGTGACCAGGCTCACCGACATCCTGAAAGGCGCGAAATCCGTTGACAGCGTCGAAGCCAGCGCCCAGGAGTACGTCAAGCGCTACGGAGACGCCGAGCGCGGCGGCCTGGACGAGCGCAAGACGGACTACCTGGATTTCGAGAAGAGCTATTACAACCTGGTCACCGATTTCTTCGAATACGGGTGGGGCCGGTCCTTCCACTTCGCCCCGCGTTACGAAGGAGAGAGCTTCGCCGCCTCTCTCGCGCGGCATGAGCACTACATGGCGCACAGGCTGAATCTCCAGCCGGGAATGGTGGTGCTCGACCTGGGTTGCGGCATCGGCGGTCCGTTGCGCGAGATCGTCCGGTTTTCCGGCGCGAAAATCGTCGGCGTCAACATCAACGAATACCAGTTGAAGCGCGCCGCAGAGCTGACCGAGGCGTCCGGGCTGAGCCATCTGGCCGAGTATCGAAACTGCGATTTCATGCTGTTGGATGCGCCTGACGAGAGCTTCGACGCCGTATATTCCATCGAAGCGTCATGTTGCGCGCCCGACAAGGCCGGCGTCTATTCCGAGGCGTTTCGCGTACTCAAGCCCGGCGCCCTTTTGGGGGTCTACGAATACTGCATGACCGACCTTTTCGATCCGGAAAATCCCGAGCAGTTGAAGCTCAAGTCCGACATGGAGTACAGCGGCGCCCTGCCGAATATCGCTCGACCGCACGAAGTCGACGACGCCATGCGCGCTGTCGGGTTCGAGTTGCTCGAAGCGCGCGACCTCGCCGCCGATGCGCCGCCCGGCATCCCCTGGTACGAGCCTTTGGTCGGCTCCGGCCTGTCCTTGGCAAGTTTCCGCTCCTCGGCCCTGGGACGCCGGCTGACACACGGTTCGCTATGGCTATTGGAGAGGTTGAGAATCGTGCCGCGCGGCAGCTTTCGTGTCTCGGCGATGCTGAACCTCGCCGGTACCGCCTTTGCCGAAGCCGGCCGTCTCGGCATTTTCTCCCCGATGTATTTCATACTCGCCCGCAAGCCGGATTAGGGTCAGACGACTTCTTTACAGCCTGGTCGTTGCTTGCGATTTATTTATAATTCCCACATGAACCGAAATGGTTAGGGAATCAGCCAATCCGTAGGATGTGCTTCATGAATAAGTCCATGTTCCTCACCTTCCTTGCAATTGTGTCCATATTCATTCCGGCGGGGTCTGTCGGCGCGCAGTCGCTCGAGGCGGCGCGTGCCGCATATGCCGAAGGCCGCTTCTTGGAGGCCGCCTCTCTCGCCCGGGTGCCCGGTACCTCCGAAGGCCATGTGTTGGCCGCCGATTCACTGGCGATTCACGGCTACTACATGGCGCCGGAAAGTGAAAAGGAGGGCTTGTTCAGGCGGGCGGAGGAGTCCGCGCGAAAGGCGATAAGGCTAGACGCGGCCAACCCCGGCGCCCATCTCCAGCTGGCCCACGCCATGGGCCGCCAGGCGCAGGTGGTGGGGACGCTTCAAGCGCTCAAAGAGGGCTACGCAACCAGAGTGCGCGATGCGATTGAGGAGGCGCTCCGGCTGGACCCGAAAATGGCGGCCGCCCACGTGAGCCTGGGCGCCTGGCATGCGGGCGCCGTCGGCGCGGGGGGATTCTTCGCCGGTCTGCTCTACGGGGCGGACGAGGAAAAAGCGCTCGCCCATTTCGAGCGGGCGCTCGTATTGGCGCCTCGGGACAAGGTGGCGCTTTTCGAGTACGCGCTCGGCCTCCTGAGCCTGGACGCCGAAGGGAACCGCGCGAAGGCGCGCGGCTTGCTCGAGCGTGCGATAGGATTGCCGCCCAAAGACGCCTTTGAGCGGCTTGTTAACCAAAAAGCGGTCGAGCGGCTGGCGGCACTGGTGGGCGGATAGGGGGTTGTTGAAAAGAACCTGATATGGGGAGGGAATCCCGATCATCGAATTGTTCACCGTAGGGACAGGCCCCCGTGCCTGTCCTGACGAAGGACAACAACGGGGATAGACATCTTCGATACGGGCGGCCACGGGGGGCCGCCCCTACGTCACAAAACATGGGTGTTATATATTCCCTCCCCGGTCGGCTACATACGCCGAATCACGAAATCGGAATTTTTCCAACAACCCCACCGGCGCGACTCCATGCGGTTGTTGGATGGATACAGAACAAAATACTTGAAATCAATCGTTTTGCTAGGCCATAATGGCCCACTTGGCTTCCTGTCGTGGCGGCCTGAGCGATACAATCCTGGCCGCTGGAAGCCGTGTAGAGTAAAATGCTCCTACGCCAATTGTCGAGGTGTGTAGTCCGATGAGGCTGACGGAAGAAATCATACTCCTGTTGCTGAACGAAGAGAGCGGCTATCTCGAACAGGTGGCGGGCTGGAATCTCTCGTGCGTTCTCGCCGGGGCCGTGCTGGCGGACCTGGACCTCGAGTCCCGTATCGACACCGCTCACGAGACCCTTGCGCTGGACGACGCATCACTTGTGGGTGACGATCTCCTCGACCCCGTACTGGCGGCCATCGCCGACGAATCAGAGCCGCGCAGCGTCAGTTACTGGGTCGAGAAAATCGCCGGCGCGTCGGACGAGATACTGGATCATGCTCTCCGGCGGTTGTCGAAACATGGAATCCTGGACTATACGAACGGCGGCTTCTGGTCTCTCTCGCGTAACGCGGCAGATGCGGGCTACAGTATGTTCGGCGGCGAATCCCGGGCGATAGTGCGCCGGCGAATCGTCGAGACGATCCTGGGAGACGGCATACCCTATCCCCGTGACGCCATTCTCATCGGCCTTGCCAATTCCTGCGACGCGTTCCGGTTTCTATTGCAGCCGGCAGACTATGAGGCTTCGCGCGAGCGTATCGAGCTGCTGGGCATGCTGGACCGCATCAGCCGCTCCGTCGCCGCCGCCGTCGCGGAGACGTCGGTCAGTCGCTCCATCGCGATAGCGACAAAACCCATCCCCAACGTAAGCCTGTGGAAAATGCTCCGCAAGGATTCGCTCTGGCAGGGGAATACGTCCAAACTGCTGGCCGATCTTTACCGCGACTATGGTCCCGTCTTCGCGATCAAGTCTCCCTTCTCCAGGAAGAAAGTTTTCGTCATCGCCGGGAACGATGCCAACATCTGGGTCAACCGGAACGGTCGGATGCACCTGCGCTCGAAGGAAACCATGGAGGGTATGGAGGCCGTGCTCGGCGCATCGAGAAGCCTGCCGGGCATGGACGGTGCCGAACATTTCCGCATGCGCAAGGCGTTCCAGATGGCCTCCTCCCGGAGCCGCCTGAACGAACGTCTCGGAGATATGTTCCAGGAGATACGGCTGGCCCTGGATTCGTGGAACGTGGACGACGTGCTCGTCGCCAAGGACGCAACCCGCACACTGATGTCCGGCCAGGTATCCCGGCTCCTGTTCAGCATGGATTTTTCAGAATACGTGGACGACATCCACAAATACAAGAACCGCATGTTGATCACCTACGCGCAGAAGATATTGCCGAAGTCCTTCATGCGAACGCCGCGGATGAAGGCCATCCGGCGGCGCATCGACCGCGTCTATTCCATGATCCGCAACTCGCACACCCCGGCGCAGCGCGAAAACCAGCCCCGCGACCTGATCGACGACCTGATCAGCCTGCACGACAGCGACCCCCAGTACTTTCCGGATACCGATACCAGGTTCATGATGATCATACCGTTCGTTGCGGCCATGTATATGGGCACCGCCGTCGGTTTCGGGCTCTATTTGATGGTCTCCCATCCGGATGTCTTTCAGCGCGTGCGCAGGGAAGCCGAGGCGCTGTTCGCGAACGGAGACCCGGGACCTGATGACTTGAACGAGGAGGCCATCGACACCGCCCACCGGCTGATTCTCGAAACCCTCCGGATCTATCCCAGCGTGCCGTTGCAGCTGAGAACCGTCATGAACAGTTGCATCGTGGAGGGCTATGAACTACCCCTCGATTCCCGTGTCGTGCTGGCGTCCACCGCCGTTCACTACATGGAGGAGAACTATCCGGATCCGGAGAAATTCGACATCGACCGGTATCTTCCAGGGCGCGAGGAGCACAAGAAACACGGGGCTTACGGGGCGTTCGGTTTCGGCACGCACACCTGCCTCGGCCCGAGGGTGGCGGAATATCAGATGACGATCAATCTTTTGATGATCGCCTACTACTTCGAGCTTGAAGTGCTGCCATCGAGCTACCCGGTCAAGATAAACCCGTTCCCGACCTGCACCCCTCGCAAGAGCCTCAAGCTCCGAATCAAGTCGAAGCGCCCGATCTTCTCATCTGATCGGGCGGCGAGCGACCACCGGGCGGTCGCCCTCACTTCCTGACCGGCAACGGCCGTATCGAGGGACGCCGCCGTAGCCGGACAGGCCCCCGCGCCTGTCCGGGGTCGCGACCTGTCCTCGCTCTTTTCCTCATCGACCGAAATAAACCGATCAAAAGCGAAGAGCAAAACCACCATCCTGCATTGCGTGGTGCTTTTTGGGCCATCACTCCCCCCGGAGGACTTTTCAACAGCCCCGCCTCCGTCGGGCGTGCAGACGAAAATAATTTGATCTAGAAATTATACGTTATATTCAGGGCCACGAAGCTGTCCCGCCTCGTGTCATGGATGATGTCTTCTTCGTCGACGTCCATGAGAATGATCGATTCCAGCTTCATGGACCACTGATCCGAGAGGCGCCGTCTCAATTCGAAGCTCATGGTGCGCGTGGTATGGTCCGCGTCCGCCAGAACGCCGGCGATGAGCTCCGTGCTCTGGGCGTCGTTGAGCCCGAGGCGAACGGCGAAGAAGAGGTCGTTCTGGAACTCGGAGTTCGAACGCTCGCGCCGCTCGTCGTAATTCCATTCGGCGAGCAGGCCGAGGTCGGCGGCCGAGCCGAAAACGGAGTTGAAGGTGTATTCACCCCCGACGACGAAAGCGGCGAAATCCTCTTTCATGCCCTGGAGGTTTCGCGCGCCTTCGCGCTGAAGGGCTTCCAGCTTGAACAGCCACGACTCGATTGTGAGCTGGGCGTCCACGCTGAACTGAAGGATTGGTTCGTAATGCTGGCGCAGGCTCAGCGCGCCGCGCTCGTCAATGTGCGGGATGAAGGAAGGCTCCCGGCTGGTGCCGTCGAACACGCTGACGCCTAGGTCGAAAGGCCCGAAGCTGTGGCTGTAGCGGGCGGCGAGGTCCACGCGCCACTCCTGGGCGGCGCTTTCGTATGTGACATTCTCATCGTCTATCACGATAGAGGAGCGCAGGCGGCCATGGCGGCCCGGATAGGTGCGCACGCGGTGGTAGGTCAGGGCGAAAAACTCCAGGATGCCCCGCTCTGTCGACCAGGTGAGGTGGGCCATGGGCTGGCCCAGCTTGGTCTCCTTGTTCGGATGCTCCACGAGGTCGGTCTGGTTGATGATGTCGACCAGGTGCTGCGACTCGGTGACGCCCCAGAACACGCGGTCCACGCCGAGGCGCAGCTCCCATTCCCCGTCACCGGCTTCACCGAACATCAGAAGGTAGGCTTCGCGCAGATCGGCGTGGGTGCGGCGTGAGTCCGCGCCGTCGTAGCGGAAAAACGGCGCCATCGTGAAACTCCAGTCGCCCTCGCCCCTGAGATGGAGTTTCGGCTCGACGGCGAAACCGCTCGCGTGCGCGCGCTGTTCGGGATGGGCGTGGAGCTGGGGATACCACCGGCCGTCGAGGTCCACGCTGCCGGTGAACTCGTGCTCGATGCTTTCGGCCCCGAGGCTCACCCCGGCGAGAAAGAAAACGACCAGGGCGGGGACGGCGGCGATTGCCGCGCGGTGAAAAGCGGCGCGCAGCGGCATCAGCGCACCCGTTTCAGCCCGGTCCGGGTGAAGTCGCGCTCTTTGAGGCTGGTGCGGAACTTGTAATCCTTCCAGCTAAGAACGGTGCTCTTGCCCGTCAGGTGGTTCACCATCGTCATTTCGCCGGCCTGCCAGTACTTGTCCAGATACTTCTTGTATTTCGCCAGTGTGAGCGTCTTTAAGTGCGCGTTCTTGCGGTCGTAGTAATGGACTTTCCAGGCGCGAAGATCGCCCTTGTCCTGCCAGACGATCTGGCGCGTGTAGCCCGAGCGCTTGTTCGTCGGGAAGCGCTCCACGACCGTGCAGGTCAGCTTGCCGCAAGGCTCGTCGCGCAGGTAGCGGTAGGTATATTTCTCGACCTCCTGGGTGCCCATGTCCTCGTAAGCGAATTCGCTGCCCATGAACGATCCCGACTGGTTGGACGAACTGATTCGCTTGACCCGCTTGAGAGCAGGCAGGTAGAGCCATTGGTCGTCGTTCTTCTTCTTGTGGGTGTGGACGAGCAGCGCGGTTCCCCTCACGTCGCGCGGACGGTCGAAGACGAACAGGCTCTTGTTGCCTCCACCGTCCGTTTCGATCACCTTCACGCGCAGCTGGCGCCGGCTCTCCTGGCCGTGCCTGTTGCGAAGCACCATGCTCTGCGCGGCCGTGAAGTTCCCGAAGCCTCTGGCTTTCTCGCGGGTATCGCGTGCGATCTTGATCCCTTTCTCCTCGGGCGTCGCGCCCTCCGCGCGCGGCATCGCGGGGGAGTGGGCCAGAACGTACGTGCAGATTGCAAGAAGCAAGAATACAGTGCGGGCGAGACGAGCGCGCATCATCATTCCCTCCGGTTGAGAGCCATCAACAGAATTGGCAGAAGCAGAAATTAAAACGTGTCGCATTCTTCTGTGATTATATTACCAGTTTGCGGAATATAATTCTTCACAAAATCGAACCCGCCAGGTTTGCGATGTTTCTTGTCCGCGTCCGTTCACGAAAGTCTTTACTGGCGGACTCATCGGCCAGGCCATGACTTCTCGCCTTTGCCAGGCATTCCAGGATGATTGTAATACCTGCCGGCGCTTGATGGCCACAGCTGCGCGGTCGGCGGGCGCGCCAGGGATGCTCGCGCCGTGCTTCTCCAGGTCATCCGTGCAGGGCAAGCCCCCGCCTCATGCCTTCTTGAAGCGCCTGCCGTACATCGTGCGCCCGTAGAAGTTGAACCACTTCCTGGCTTCCGGATCGCGGAACGGATAGTCCGCTCCCATCTGTCTCGCCGCGGCGAGCCCGGTCACGAAGCAGGTCTCCTGGCTGTTGATGAGCGTGTGGGCGCCGCAGTGCCAGGTCCGCCGTCTCCCCTGAACGAAGCGGAACATGGGCATGAGAAGAGCCACGTGGCGCACGTCGTGCACGATGTGCTGGAACCACCACTTCATGACGATCTTCGCCTCATCAATTTGGCTGACGGGGTTGTACGTCACCAGGCACGGCTTGTCCGATCGCTTCGCCCAGGGCTGCTGGTTGTGCATGATATAGGTGATCTCGTAGTTGTCGGGCCGCGCGCCGTACTGTTCAATGTGGTTGCTGCGGGTTTTGAGCGCCTGGACGTCGCTCTCGGGCAGCACCGAGGCGTCCGAATGCACGATCGTGTGGTTGTGCAGTTCGCTCTCATAGCGAATCGAGGAGAGAAGCCAGCTCTCGAAGCGGGTCGGCGCATCCAGCATCATCAGCGTCTGGTTCGCGTTGCACGCGAAGACCACATCATCGAACGTCTCCGCGTTTCCCGCTTCATCCTCCACGACGACTTCGGATGAACCTCTATACACCTTCCGGACCGGGCGGTTCAGGTATATCTTCTCGGGAAAGCATGCCGAGAGTTCCTCGTAGATGCGCCGCGTGCCGCGCTCCCAGGTCTGCATCGGCGTGGCGGATTCTATGTCGAAAAACTCCAGGTACCGCGAGAACAGGGAGGCGGGCATATCGAACACGTTTGTCGCCATCAGGAAGTTCACGAACATGGGCTTTAATATCTTGTACCTGAAATCGCCCGAAAATTTGCCCAGGTTCAAGACCGCGCCCATGCTCACGTAGTTGAACGGGTTGAGAGCCGCCAGCAGCCTGGAGCGCGAGCGGCTGAGCCCGCCGAACCATTTCAGGCGTCTCAAGAGTTTCTGGAATTTTTCGATTTCGGGCTGCAATTCCCTTCTGATATCCGAGTCGAAATCGTGGGCGTAGACGCCGCCCCGGTATTTCACGCTGTAACTGAACCGGGTGTCGAGCAGTTCGATCCCGTACTGATGCATCAGCAGGAGGATGTGGTGGTACACCGAGGGGATACAGGCGGTGACGGAGATATCGAAGGGGATCGAGGTGCCGTCGTCCTGCGGCATGTCGGCGGTGACGGCGTTGCCGCCCACCTGGGTCTGCGCTTCATAAAGCCTGAAATCGAACTTGTCGGGATGCCTGTTCAGCGCCCAGGCCGCTCCCAGTCCCGAGACTCCCGCACCGATGATGGCGACTCTTCTCGACATGGCCCCCGCTCGATGGCTTCGGGTGAACGATGCGTCAAAGGATAAACGCGATTGCGTGATGAGGGAAGTGGGGGGTGAATTCCGACTGAAGAAGGAGGAATTCCCGCAATTGAGGAAGTGGCTGTGAAAAGTCCTTACGGATCGGGCCAAACCATTCTCCCCTTGCAAAGCCCTCCAACAACCACTCCCCCCTTGAGGGTCGGCTTCCCGAGGGGAAAGCCGACGAAGAGGCCGAGCGGTTTATGCGAAGGCCGATTCGGTGGGGGGTGAATCGCGTTTTATCGTCACTCCGAGTTATACCCCCCACACCGGTTCGAGGCCGCAGATGGCCAGCGCTTCGACCTCTGCATCCGGAGCAAGGGGAGTTTACTTCTTCCGTTTGAAGAGGGAGACGCTCTCCTTGAGCGCCTCGTTCCGTCTCGCGTAATCAAGCGGCGTACGGCCCGATTTATCCTTCAGACTTTTATCGGCGCCCGCCCGTATGAGCGCGCGGACGACTGCGGGGCTTTTGCCGAACCACGCCGCGAGGTGGAGCGGCGTCCACCCCCCGCGCGTATCGCGCACGTTCATACTCGCCGCCACCTTCACGAGCGCGCCCACGACGGCGGGAGAGTTGCCCTGCGCGGCCAGATGAAGCGGCGTGCGTCCGTAGTTGTCCAGCGCGTTCACCTTCCCTCCCGCTTTCACGAGAGCGGTCAATGTGGCGGACGATTCTCCCTGCGCGGCTAGATGGAGCGGCGTGCGTCCGACCCCCGTCTGCGCGTTCACTTTGGCGCCCCCCTTCGCGAGCGCGCGGACGACGGCGGGCGTTTTACCGAAGGCCGCCGCGAGATGGAGCGGCGTCCACCCGCGTTGCTCTCTCGTCTCGGTTTGGGCCCCGGCGGCGATGAGCGCGGCTACGATCGCGGGCTTCTTGTTGAAGTTCACCGCCAGGTGCAGCGGCGTCATCCTGTTCGCATCGCGTGCGTTCGGCTGAGCGCCCGCTTCCGCCAGGGTTTTCACCAGGGCGGGTGTCTTCCCGAACCCTGCCGCGCGGTGTATTGGGGTAAGTCCGGCCGCGTCGCGCGCGTTCGCGTCTTTCGTCTTAAGGCAACGGGCGACGTCCGCCGCGTCGGCGCGGATGAAGAAAGCGAGCGTGTTCCAGTACTCGCACGAAACGGACGCCGCGTCCGAGTATGCCGGAATAATGCCTGTGGCGAGCGCGAGCGCAAGCGCCGCCCGGCGCGCCTTGATACGAAGAGTCATTCCCGTTTTTCCTCCTCCGGGAATGGTCGATTGTCTGGTTTCGTGGTATTTGATCTCGCCGCCCGATACTACCATTATTCCCGCGCATGTGGAATCGGAGCCGGAGTCGTTCGGGACGAAAGGAGCAGGTTTCGATCGCGAACCCATATCCCCCTTTGTCAGGGCTGTTGAAGAAGTCCTCGTCGGGTGGATTTGTCCACCGCCGTCATTCCGGTTTTCGCCGGAATGACGAACAAAACCGTACTGCCTTTTGTAGCGGACAGGCCTCCGTGCCTGTCCTGCCCTCCGTGGTTGTCCTTCGTCAGGACAGGCACGGAGGCCTGTCCCTACGGTGCGCAATTCGCTGATCGGGATTCTTTCCCTGCTCGGGGGGACCTTTTCAACAGTCCCGAGGAAGGAGGGTTTGCTGCCCAAAGAAAGAGGGTTCGCGGAGCCTTTATTCCTCCTCCAGCATGTCTTTATACTTCTCGTAGGAAGGCGGAAAGCCGCCCGAATAGTTGAGCCAGTTCGTCACGGGTCGAAGCCGACCGATGAGGGAGGGTTCGACGCCGCCCCCGCCTCGTGTGCCTAACCCGACTGGATAAAGAAGCGTTTGCGAGGCCTTAAACCTCTTCCTCCAGCATGTCCTTGTACTTCTCGTAGGAAGGCGGAAAGCCGCCCGAATAGTTGAGCCAGTTCGTCACGGGATAGCGCGCCGCACCCGCCTTGTGCGTGGCCTCGAGGCCCTCGATGATCTCCCCGATCACCGAGAAGGGAAACGAAAACGCCACCTCGTGATCCTGCACCTGCCCGAAGATTCGATCTCCCGTGCAGGGCACGACCATCTGGGGTTCTCCCGTCGTGTGCGGCGCGATGGCCAGGTCCGCGCAGTCGATTCTGCCGCGAAAAGCGCTGTCGAGCGTACCGCCCCGCTTCCAGAGCCACGCCTGTCCCAGCCGCATGATCTGCGCCCCGTTCCCGTAGATGACGATCGAATCGGGTGCGAACGCCGCGCGGTGGAGCGGCGCCACGAGCACGCCCACGTATTTTCCCTCGGGAAGCCGCGGCACGCTTTCTTCGCTCAGTCGGCCGGCATCGATGTTCTCCGTATACAGGTCGATGCACAGGTTGCCCTCGGTGTAGTGCGGCAGTCGCTTTTCGAGGCCGAGCGCCATCGCGCCCAGCACGCAGCTGCTGTCCTCGCGGCCGAGCGCGAGCGCCCATCCGTAGCGCCGCGCCATGGAGACCGCCTGGCAGGTGGTGAACTGATTTCCAAGGTGCTCTTTGGGCCGCTTCGTGCGGGGCGGAACTTCTTCCCATGACACGAGGAACTTCACCGCCACGGGAAACGAGGCGAGTCGCAGGTATTGATTCAGTTTCTTCTCATATTCGGAATTGTCCATCGGGTTCTCCGTTCGCGCCGCATGGGTCTTCGCATGACCACCGGTATGTATCGCGTATGGGAAACTATACCATTAACGCGCGAGGCGATCACGGAGTAAAAAACGCGCGCGGAGGAGATGAACCCCCCGCACGGCGCAGCCGAGAAAAGGCTTGAAGGCGGGAAGCGAATATGATAAATCAGAGTGGATTTCATGATTTTATATTGCGGCAGGAACTCCCGCGTGAAATGCATGCGCGAGAGATTTCACGCACCATGATCTTGAGAGTCGGAGAACACCGGGAAGTCGGGAACACAGGAGAAAGGAGGTAAAATTCGGGAAAGGTTGTAGTAGGCAGTGAAAGATTCAGTTTTATTATGCAGTTGCTGCGCCATGACCAGGGGAATGATAAAGGCTTTGACTCTATGGTCAAAATGATGTTAAGTTGATTGTCTAGCATCAAGGGAGGCCTTCTCATGGAGGCCTTGTCACGACGATAAGGAGGACTCACTGAATGCTGTTCTGCGCCGAATTTTGTTCTGCACCAAAACACCCACCAACAACTTGTATGTTTTCGGATGGCTTTTCTGTTCGCATGGCTATTGGGGCCAAGGTGGATTCTGACTGTATGAGCAGAAGGATGGCAATTTGATTCTCTAGTTTTACACGGGAGGCCTTCTTTCAGGAGGCCTCATACGGGGGCCTTCTCATGGAGGCCTTATCACGACGATGAGGAGGACTCACTCAATGTTGTTCTGCGTAAAAACACCCATCAACAAGTTGTATGTATTCGGAATGGCGCTCCTGCTCGCGGTGACGCTGGCGGGCTGCGGCGGTGGCGGCAGCACGGCTACGACGCCGACGGACCCCCCGGTGACGCCGCCTACCCCGCAGGAAGAGTGCGAGTCGGCGGGCGGTCGGTGGAATGCGGACATGACGTGCACGTCGGCCGCAGATCTCGAGGCGGAACGCATGGCGATGGTAGCCGCGGCGACGAAAGCGGCCGGTACGAAAGCAATGGCCATTGCGGCAGAAGCCGGTGAGACGGGGACGAACGACGGCGGCCTCGGCGGCTCTACGTTTGATGCCGACGGCAATGTGAATGGCGTGGTTGGTACTTATTCGATGGCCATCAGCCACGACGGCACGAGCGCGAAAGTCACGATAACCGACACTGCGAATCCAGCCGGCGCCGACCCGCCGAAACCACAATTCACGCAGGCCATGGACCTGGGCGGCGGAACCACCATGCACGTGCGCGCGATGGCGCCGGATGATGACGGCAACGTGGAGGAAGAAGTCGTGGTCGTCACCACGGACATCGACCCGCCCGTGCCGACGCCGTTCGCGAAGGTAGACGGGCAGGCGCTGAACGCCAGCAGGATGCTTGGCGGAGCTGCAACTGACGACAATCCTGCGGATAGTCTCGATCTCAGCGTCAACGCCTTGGATGCTACTACTTCAGCCGATAAAGTTATTCTCGACCGGGTCATGTCGCCTGCGTTTGTCGGCAGCGGTAGTTCGACTAACTTGTCGTTCGATGGCGCAGCTGAAACCACGTATGACCCTGACGAGGCTTACACGACCCCTGGCACCTTCAACGGCGCGATGGGTAGGTACACGTGCGTTGGCGTTAGCGGCTCCGCCTGTACGGTCGCGATCGGCGAGATGGGCAATATTACCGCCATGAGCGATAACTGGATATTTACTCCCGACCCGGGCGCTATGTCCGACGTGCCGAGTTCCGACTTCCTGAACTACGGCTTCTGGCTGAAGAAGACGACGGCCGCTGACGGCGTGGTCACCTACAACGAGGTCGAGACCTTCGCGGGATCCTCGGTTGCCGCGAGCGGCGCCACTACCAGTGTTCTGGGACAAGCGACATACACCGGCGGCGCGACCGGCGTGTACGTGAAAAACGTGTACAACCCCGACCGCACGCTTGATATGGCCACCTCCGGCCACTTCACGGCGGACGTCAGCCTGTTGGCGACCTTCGGACAGGCGCCGGTTTCCGATACCGACAGCACGGGCACGATCGCGCCCAACTTGCTCAACACCATAAGCGGCACCATCGACAACTTCACCTTGTCTGGCGGTGAGGCGAACATGTGGAGCGTGGCTGTGCAGGGACCTATTGATAGCGGTGCTGGAACCGCGTCCGGTACGGCCAAGGGTGGAGATGGTGACGGTTCGTTCAGCGCCACCTTCCACGGGAGCGTGGCGGCTGTTGACGGCGTCGTTCCCCAGCCCGGTTCCGTGGTCGGAGAGTTCAACGCCGGGTTCACGGACGGCTTCGTGGCCGGTGCGTTTGGCGCGCGGAAGATGATGGAGTAGCGTCGGCAAAGCGCAAGTGAGTTGGTACACGCCCCCGCCTTCGGGGGCGGAGCATACGCAGACGAGGGAGGGCGGCCGTTTGGCCGCCCTCTTTTTTCGCTCTGCTCCGGACCCCTGAACCTCCGGAGCGAGAGAGGCGAGTGTGGAAGCTGATTTCGGACGCGAACCTCCCTTATGAAAAAGTCTTTTTATTCCACCCCCTGCAGGGGGCATGACCATTACCCCCCTGACAAGGGGGACAAAGGGGTTGCTTTACAGCGCGAGGGCGGGGGAGTTGATTTTAGGGGGCCGATGTAGCAGACTTCGGCATCGTCCGTTCGGATGGGGCTCCTCCTCGCCCGGGCGGCGCAAATGCGAAATTCGCCGCTAAAGGAGAAAACGGACGAGGAGCGGACGCGCTCGTCTCACGCCGCAAATCATGAAAAAATCCATCTTGTTCATCATCTGCATCACACTCGCCGCGCTCTCGCATTTCACGGCGGGGGACGCCATTGCTGCGCCCTCGCAGTCTCATCTCTCCAAGGACCCGAATGTCCAGGCCGCGCGCGGACTTATCAAACAACGCCGCTACTTCGAGGCGCTTA
>MKWU01002263.1_pt1 | contig 29653 bp, 25 predicted proteins | sample 809101 | NCBI WGS metagenome assembly MKWU01 (sample SAMN05860141, study PRJNA318959) | sponge metagenome | host: Aplysina aerophoba | place: Slovenia: Piran, Adriatic Sea, Gulf of Piran | collected 2013-05-07 | reverse complement strand
CCGCTTCGAAGTTCACCACACGCCCAAGCACGGAAGCTGGCTCAACATGGCGGAGATCGAGATCGGCGTTCTGTCCAGGCAGTGCCTGGCCCGGCGCATCCCGGACCGCGAGACGCTCGAGCGCCAGGTCGCCGCCTGGCAGGCGCGGCGCAACGCCGCGGCGACGCCCGTCGATTGGCGATTCAGGACGGAAGACGCTCGAGTAAAGCTGAAGTCGCTTTGCCCAATAATTCCATGTTGAAAGAGTACTAGGCCGCCAGTGGCATTTCGACCTAACGGTCCAAAAGAAGTGTGCTTCTATAGGACTACATTCCTGCACCTCCCCTGCAAAAAAAATTGGGATACGCCCCTTCCGAACAGAACGTTGAAACCGCCAACGGAATCGCAATGGGATCTGGTGCGCTGCGAAGTCAATTTAGAGTTCGCGCAGGCTGGCGAAGCCGGGAAAACGGCGACGATAGAAATATTAGGGAATTATATACGAAAGTCCCATTGAGACTTCGCATTGATTTCACGGGTCGTCGAAGTGGCCAACGCCAACGCTCCTCGCCGTGCAGATGCGCCAATCCCGGACGCCGCGTCATGTCTGCCCCCCTGCAGCGGGGCGGTTCGGCAGGGCCGCAGCCCTACAACTCTGTTGCCGAGATCGGAAAGGCGACGCCTCGCCCTCATGCTCGGTCTTCCCGCCCCGTTTCCACCGCGAGCGCAATCTCGAAATCGAACGATGGGACTTTCGTATATAATTCCCATTGACATCGGTTTCACACCGTGAGAAAACGTTTTCTCAAGATGCCGTTTCCCGGTTTCAGGAGAATTTACCGATTAAGATCGCTTCATCGAGCAATGTCCTGCGTTCACGTCACGCACCCCCCAATTCGGAGGTAGCATGCTGAATTCGAAGATGGTTGAACTGAATCAGCGCCTCGACGCAGCGCTGGAACTCGGGATCGACAAGTGCCTGCGCGATGCTGATCGGTTGGACGGGTTCCCGCACGTGACACGAAACGGTGACTGGCTGGTCAGCGAGCATGGACGCTGGACCGCCGGGTTCTTCGTTGGAATGCTCTGGCTCGCTGGCCTGGTGCGTGGCAGCGAGGAGATTTTCGAGACTGCCGACGCATGGGCCGCACGCCTGTATTCGCGGTCATTTGACCGGACAACTCACGATATGGGCTTCTTGTTCGAGCCAAGCGTGGTTCGCGGCTACAACATCCTTGGCCGCACCGGTCATCGTGCGACCGCCATCCAGGCGGCGCGATCCCTGGCGACCCGGTTCCACTCAAAGGGCGGATACATACCGGCCTGGAGCCCCGAGGAGGACCCATGCTATTTGGGGCTCGCCATCGTTGACACGGTCATGAACCTGTCAATCCTCCTTTGGGCAGGCCGTCAGACAAGTGACGCCGAACTCACCACCGTCGGAAGGCGTTGCGCCGAGACTATTCGGGCACAGCATGTGCGGCCGGACGGCTCGACCTATCACACGGTCAATCACGACAACGAAAGCGGCGCCGTCACGGAGCGAAATACGCATCAGGGAGCTCACTCCGAATCCTGTTGGACCCGCGGTCAGGCGTGGGCGCTCTACGGGTTCGCAAAGGTCGGACGTATGACGGGTTCCGAGGATATGTTGGCGACTGCAAAACAGGTTGCCGACCACTTCCTCGAGCGGCTTGGTGATCGGGCTCTGCCGCCATGGGATTTCGATCGCGACTTTGATGATGAACCCAGGGACTCGGCCGCTGGCGCAATTGCCGCCAGTGGACTTCTCGAGCTTGGTCGGAATTCCGGCGAAAGCGCTTACACGGATGCGGGCCGTCGCATCGTTCTCGGTCTCATCGAGACCTGTGTGGATTTCGCGCGCTTCGAGACCCCCGGTCTGCTCATGCATGGAACAGTGGACTACCCGCGAAACTCAGGCGTCGACGAGTCGATCATATACGGCGATCACTATTTCATGGAGGCTTTAGTCAAGCTGCGGCATCGGCAGCATTGGGATGTACTTGGCTGTTCCTAAGAGCCGCTTGGCTGGAAAGGGCCTGATTAGATGAAGGGGAGTACCACGGACCATGATCGGGAACGTCGCCGTAGGCTCGATTGACGCGGGCCCAACCAGGCGAGAATCGGAGAAGGAAATCTGCGCGTACGGCCTAGATGAAAGACTTGGCCATCTCGCACCTTGCAAGGGTCCGAAGATGCCAGTCGAAGGTTGCGCCGATCGGACGTCAAGCGTCCTCCGATTGGCCGGTCATTGGGGCGCCGACTGATGAACGAGGATCAGAAGATCGACAAGCGGATTCATCCGGATTTTTTCTGCGGCCTGGTCTTGCTGATCATCGGTGGCGGTCTGCTCCTGCACACGGGAAGTGACCGCTACGACTTCGACTTGTTGTTCGGCGATGTGTCGACGGTGTTCTTCCCGAGGATCATCCTGATCCTGTGGATCTTGTTGTCGGCAATCCTGATTGCCAACGGATTGCGGAGGAGGGGACCGCAGCAAGGCCATCAGGGCGTGATGGCAGTCGGATTGACGGGTCTGTTTTCTGTCTTGGCCATGATCATCGCCTCCGCCCTGGCGGTCTGGCTCACCGGCCTGCTGCTTGGCGGTGCGGCGTCAATGATCGCTGTCGGAGCAGCGTTTGGGTATCGGCGATGGGCGATCCTGATCCCGGTAAGTGTCGTGCTTCCTGTTATCGTCAATTTCGCGCTCGGCCACGTGGCGAAAATCAGCGTTCCATCCGGCGTTTTGTGGAACTGACTTCATGTTGGCCCATCTCCCAGACGCGCTTTCCTTGACGTTCTCATGGAATGTCCTGATCGCGCTGCTGGCCGGCAGTATCGTTGGCGTCGTAGTCGGAGTCTTGCCTGGGCTTGGCAGCGCGCTGGGTATGGTCATGGTATTGCCCATCACCTTCGCGCTTGAGCCGGCGGCCGCCATCGCGGTATTGGTCTCGGTCTATGCCTGCTCGATCTATGGTGGATCTGTTTCGGCAATTCTGATCAACGTGCCGGGCACACCGCAATCTGCAGCCACGGTCATGGATGGCTATCCGATGGCCCAGCAGGGCAAGGCTGCCTTGGCGTTGGGCTGGGCGACCATGGGCTCTTTCGTCGGCGGCATGACTTCGCTGGTGCTGCTGGTGCTGGTGGCGCCAGAACTGGCGCGCCTTTCATTGAATTTTGGTCCCATCGAGATCTTCGCGCTGATCCTGTTCGCCATGACCACCATCGCCTGGGTTTCCCGCGGCAGCATGGTCAAGGGCGTGCTGGCCTCACTGATAGGCGTGTTTCTCGGATTTTTCGGGCCGGACGAGATGACCGGCCAGTTGCGATTCGATTTCGACATCTTCGCCCTGTCGGGCGGTTTCGCGCTGGTGCCAGTGCTGATTGGCGTGTTCGCAATTTCTGAAATCCTGATGCAGGCGGCCTGCATGAAGGACGCTTCGGTCCCGATGGTCACCGCGGGCGGGTTCAAATTGGCGCCATGGCGTGAATGGCGAGCCCGCTGGGCGACGATCTTGCGCAGCAGCGGCATTGGTTGCTTCATCGGGATCCTCCCGGGTACCGGTGCCACGGCTGCATCCTTCATCGCTTATGCCGACGCTAAGCGCCGTTCGCCGCGGAGCGCAAATTTCGGACGTGGTGAACCGGAGGGTGTGCTGGCGTCCGAAACCGCGAACAACGCCGTCAGCGGCGGTGCCATGATTCCCATGCTGGCGCTCGGCATTCCCGGCGACGGAGTCGTTGCCATCATGATGGGCGCGTTGACTATCCATGGCATCGTTCCGGGTGTCTTCCTTTTTCACGACCAGCCGACCCTCGTTACCAGCATTTTCGTCCTTTTCTTCCTGGCGAACATCATGATCTTGGTCGTCGGAGCCGCAGGGGCCGGACTCTACGCGAAATTGCTGCGGGCGCCGATATCGCTGCTGATGCCGGCGGTGGCGCTGCTGTCCTTCGTCGGCGCCTACGCGGCGAGAGCAAATCCATTCGATTTCACTGTCGCCATCGTCATGGGAGTCGTGGGATTCCTCCTGCGTCTCAATGGATTCCCGCTGGCGCCGATTGTCATAGGATTCATCCTGGGCGCACCGCTCGAGCGGGCCTTGAGGCAGGGGCTAATTCTGACCGACCAGGATTTCCTGGCCTTCGCCAATCGGCCCATTGCGGCATTCCTGTTCGCATTGACGGCACTGGTTCTGATCCAGCCCTACATCAAGGCGGCATTCCGACGGCAAAAGGGCGGCACGAAATGAAAGTAATGATTGCCGATGCCGCCCGAAATGCTCCACATCGGAGAAACACAGATATCGCGACTCGACGGGGCTCGCCCCAGTCGGGGCGGATACGGCCGACCGGCGGGTTTCGACGCTCGGATCGGCTGCAACCGGATCTGCGCGGTCCGTCGGGGCAACGCAGACGGCACCGTACCACACCTCCTTTCGATCGAAAGGGGCCGGTTGTGGGCGGGATCCAAGACACGGACATAAACCTAGCAACCTGAAAGGAGACTTGAAATGATGAAACGTTTGTTCGGAACGGCCCTGGCGGCCACGATCATCGCTTTTCCGGCGATGGCTGAGTATCCGGAAAAGGATATCGAACTGATCGTACCCTATGGCGCGGGCGGCGGCACAGACACGGCGGCGCGCCTCATTCAGCCACACCTGGAGGCGATTCTGGGTCAAAACCTGATCATCACCAATATGCCGGGCGCCGGCGGCACTGTCGGCGCCACGAACTTCGCGAAGAGCAATGCGGACGGCTACACTCTGGCTTTCTTGCCGGCAGGTACCGCGGTTTACCAGCCGAACCTGCGCGACGTAGCATACGACGAAAACAGTTTCGCTCCGATCTGCATGACAATCAACGATCCGGTTGGCGTATCGGTTGGACCGGATTCGCCCATCGGTTCGCTCGATGACCTGATCGCGGCGGCCAAGGCGGATACCATCTCGGCAGGTACCGCTTCACCGGGCAGCATCCCGCATGTCGGTGCCGTGCTGCTGGAACGCGCCTACGGTGTAAAGCTCAAGAACGTACCCCTCGAAAACAGTGCCAAGATTTCGACCGCAGTCCTCGGTGGCCATGTCGACATGACCGCCGACCTCGTCGGCAATGCCATCAAGTTCGGCCTGAAGCCCCTTGCCGTTCTGGCCGATGAGCGCCTGGATAGTCTGCCCGACGTGCCGACCATAGACGAGCTGGGTGGCCCGCCGATCCGCTTGTCCATCTGGTTCGCTCTGTACGCGCCAGCCGGCACCCCGCAGACAATTGTCGACAAGCTTTCGGAGTCATGCGAGGCGGCGACAAGTCAGAGCGCCTACCAGGATTCAGTCATGGACGCGAACCGTTCGCCGCACTTCATGGGCTCGGCCGACTTGAGTGACTTCTTTCAGCAGGAATTCCAGCGCATAGCCGACCTGTTCATGGAAATCGGACTGAAAAAGTAGTCACGCGGGTTCCCCGAACCTCGCATTGCCGCGCCGAAAGGCGCGGCATTCCTCTTGCTCTGAAAGGGAAATCCGGCTCCCGGTCGCGCAACGGCGTTTCCTTTGCGATTCGGTGTCATTTCTTTTAAGTTGGCGCACCTTTTCCGGGGCAGCTTCGCCCCTGTCCGGACCGGACTGGCACTTGGCTGCGCGGCTTGGTGCCGGCAGGGTTATGCAGACCAGGCGCAGCAGAAGCTCGCGCTCCCTAATCGGGCCGCGAACTGCGCGGCAGGACGGGGTGCCGGCCAGCGGTTGTGGCAGATTCACGTCGACCATCCGGATCGTGCCGAGCACTTCGGTGGCGGCGCGCGGGCGATGTCCTTGCGGGTCAGGAAGAAGGCGATGAACGAGACGAAGATGTGCGCTTCGTTCCGTTCTTGGAATCGATTGGAGATAGTACGGATCGCGAGGCACAATGCCTCACGTCTCGCGTTTTCCGTCTGAATATCGTTCGTTCCTGTCGGACGGGTCACCTTGGTCTGAGCGACCCCGCTGCCTTGTGCGCGGCAATTCTCGACTTCGCACCAATGGCTGTTTTTCTTGCCGCCCATGATGTCTGTTGCAACACACGAACATGAGCAAGGACTCCTTTGCGACAGCCTCCGGATCATGGGGTTTGTCTGTTCGCGGCGTCAAACCTGATTTCAGGACGTCAGGTCCCCAGACACAAGGTGCCGTCCAAGCCGATGCCCGCCAATCCAGTCAAGGCCATCACCGCATCGAATGTGCCGGGGCACTGTCACGCATCCCGCGGCTTGTCCGGTTTGGCCGGTTCGACATGGGGAAACCTCGCTTGGCCCTTGACAAATGTCGTATTTGCACCGCTGCGCACATACTGTTCCTTGGCGTTCGTAAACGGCTGGAAGTCCCATAGATTTGCCGTGGTCTTCGACACGACGTCTTGAATGAACCACTGCCTTTTTTGCGACGCAAGCGCGTCGGTTCGGTACTGTTCCGGGTCCCAGGTCCGGAGCAGTTCATCGTGCAGATCGCACAGTACCGGCTTGTAGGACTCGTCTTCCGCGAGGTTGTTTAATTCTTCGGGATCGGATTCCAGGTCGAACAACAAGGTCGGATCTGTTTCGCAGTAGATGTATTTGTGCTTTCCCTTTCTCACCATGAGGCAGGGTGCATAGGTGCCCTCTGCAGAGTATTCGCAAAACACCGGATCGCTGCGTTCTTCCTCCCCGGCAGTCATCACCGGCAACAAACTGCGACCGACAATCGGCTCGACGTAGTCGGCCGCAGTTCCATCGGAGGCGAAATCGACGAAGGTCGGCAGTAAGTCGAGCAGCGAAACCGGCCGGGATACCCGCCGCTCGGCTCGGGGCATCCCCTTGGGAAGACGCATGATCAACGGCACGCGCACCGAGCCCTCGAGCAGCGACTGCTTGTACCACAGTCCTCTCTCGCCCAACATTTCTCCGTGATCGGAAGCAAAGACCACGAGGGTCTCTTCCAAAATTCCGGCATCTGCGATGGCTGTCATCAACTCGCCGATCTTGTCGTCGACATAGCTCAGCATGCCGTAGTAGGCATGCCTGGCGTTTCGGACGTCTTCTTCCGTCACCGTGTATTCGTCGATATGGAACATGTGATGAAGTCGCCGCGAATGTGCATCCATTTCATCGAGTGAAAGCGGTGCGACTATTGGCATGTCGATTTCGCGGTGATCGTATCGATCCCAATGCTCCCGGCCGGCAACAAAGGGGCTATGTGGCTGCGAAAACGACACGGTCAGGAAGAACGGCTGCAGCTGTGGCCGCCTGGTGAGATCGTAGATCTTCTGGACTGCCTTGTGGGCTACGTCTTCGTCGTAGTCGAGCTGCATGCTTCGGGCGCAGGGACCGGCCTCTAGGACCGTGCGTGGGCTGATCCCGGTCGGCGCCCAAGGGATCTCCGGTGTGCCCGACCGCCAATCGGGGCCCCACCCGAAGTCCGAAGGATAAATATCCGTTGTAAGCCGTTCCACGTATCCGTGGAGTTGGTCCGGCCCCAGGAAATGCATCTTGCCGGACAGGGCTGTGTGATAGCCGAAGTGTCGCAGGTAATGCATGATGGTTGGTGCCGACGCGGGCATTTCGCAACCATGGTCAAAAACCCCTGCCTCGGAGGCCAATCTGCCCGTCAGCATCGAGAAACGCGACGGTGCGCAGATCGGGCTTGCGCAATAGGCCGATTCGAACACCACCCCATCGGCGGCGATTCCGTCCAGATTGGGCGTCTTCACGACCGGATGACCATAGGAGGGCAGGAAGGCCGGATTCACCTGGTCGGCCATGATGAATAGGATGTTGGGTTGCTTGGACATGGTCGCCTCCCTCTTTGGAATCGGCCTTCACCATTATTGAGAAATCGATTTCCTGTCCAATGAATCACGGCGAAGGGAAGAACTGCGGCGCCGGCGCTTCACTGCATGCTCGCAGGTCAGGTCGCCGGAGCGGGTCCGGTGCTCTGCCGCACAACCAGGCGTAGCGGAACGTGCGTGACGATATCCTTGCCGCCCCGAAATAGCGCCAGAGTCGCGTCCGCGGCAGCCTCCCCCATGGACTTGACCGGAACGTTCAGCGTCGTCAGTTCCGGCGTGACGACCTGCGCGACCTCGAGATCGTCGAAACCGACGACCGAGACCTCGTTCGGGATCGCTATTCCCTCGGACTTGCACGTCCGTACTGCTCCGACCGCAAGGACGTCGCTTCCGCAAAACACCGCAGTCGGACGCGGACGGGTCTGCATCAGCGACCGCATCGCGGCCCCGCCGAGGTCGATGTTGTAGGAGGTCTCGATCACCACGATCTCGCTCTCCGGCACGCCGGCGGCGGCAAGAGTCTCCTTGAAGCCGTCCCGCCTGTTCCGGGCGCGGTCGTTGCCCTCGGAGATTCCTGAGATCATCCCAAAGCGACGGTGCCCCAAGTCCAGCAGATACCGACCCGCTATGCCGGCCGCTTCACGGTTGTCGAACCCGATTGCAGCATCGCCGTTCCCGAGTTCCGTCGTATAGGTGAAGATCTGGTGCACGCCCGCCCGGTTCAGGTAGTCCGCCGTCTCCGGACGGTGCTCGGCTCCGACCATCACGACCGCCTCGACACCGCGGGCCACCAGAATGCGCGCCTGCGTCTCTTCCCGCTCAAGGTCGTAACCGCTGGAGTTGATGAGGACCGAGATGCCCGCCTTTTCAAGCTGCAGCTGCAACCCGTCCACCATCCGGGCGTAGATCGCATGATCCAGGGTCGGAACGATGAGCCCGACCAGCCGGGTCTCCTGCGATCGCAACGCCCGCGCCGCGCTGTTGGCGACGTAGCGCAGCTGCGAAGCCGCTTCGAGAACGCGTTCCCTTTCCGCCGCACCGACGGTCGGATGCCCGTTCAGGGCACGCGATGCGGTCGCGATCGAACAGCCGGCCCTATTGGCTACATCCTTGAGACTGACGACACCGGATTGACGAGACGCCGTCTTCATCTGCGGTCCGCAAATTGAGTTGAAAATGAAGCCGACCAGGCTGTCGGAGATCCACGGTGCGATTTCGAGCGAATTTCCATTGCGTCTAATCTTTCTTTCGGCTGTACGAGGTTGCCGGCGCGGATGCGCTGCGATCGAATCCGTCCAGGGCACGATCAGGCCCGATCGCGCCTTTGTCCCTGAGGCCTCTGATCTCGGACTCGTCAAAACCAAGTTCGTGCAGAACCTCGTCCGTTTGCTGACCCGGCGCGGGCGGCGTGTGGCGAAGCGGCGGCACCTTGCGATCATATTTCACCGGGTGAGCCAGCAGACGCACAGGGCCGGCGCGGGGGTCGTCGAATTCGACAATCGACTGATTGAAATCGACCTGGGGATCCGCCAGCAATTCATCGTAGCCCTGAACACGTGCGTACCAGATGCCGTGTTCGGAGAGCGTTTGCTCCCATTCCTCGGTCGTTCGAGTCTTCATGTGTTCGGCAACGCGGGTGTTCACCGCTTCGCGGAGATCGAATTGATCGTCCCGCGTCAACTCAGCGAATCGCGCGTCGTTGAATGCTCTGGCGAGGGTGGCGCCGTCGGACAGCGACATGGTCAGCCAGCCATCGGCGGTCCGGAACACGCCATAGGGCGCCTGATGAAAGCGCGTCGAGATGCCCGATGCGCTTCGGTCCCAAAGCTCGGCGCCATTGAGGTGGTAGTTCAAAGGCTCGGTCTGGAGATCCATGGCCGCTGAAAGAAGGTTGCTGTCGACCTTGCAGCCCCGGCCCGTCCGCTCGCGCCCGAGCAGCGCGGCGAGGACTCCCATCGCACCCAGCGTGGCAGCGTGCTGGTCAACGACCGCTGAGCCGATGGGGATCGGCGGGTCGTCGGCGCGGCCGTTGAGCGTGGTGAGACCGCTGAGGGACTGGATCAGCAGGTCCTGGCCCGGCTTCGCCCGCGACGGGCCATCGGTCCCGAAACCAGTCAGCGAACAATAGACGATTCCCGGGTTGCGCGCCTTGACCGCCTCGTAGGAAAAGCCACGCTTGTCCAGCGTCCCCGGCCGAAAATTCTCCACCAGCACGTCCGCGCTTTCGATCAATCTCCAGAGCGCGTCGGTGCCTTCCTCGGTGCCAAAGTTGATCTCCACGCTGCGCTGGTTGCGTCCGGACAGGAGAAAGAAGACGCTCGTATCGTCCTTCAGGAAGGCCTTCGCGCCAGCCCAGTGGCGCTCGTAGGCACCTCCGATGCGTTCCACCTTTATTACGTCCGCACCGAGGTCGGCGAGGAATTGAACGCAAGAAGGACCTTGAAGATAGTGCGTCAGGCTGATGATCCTGATGCCATCCAGCGGCGCGGTCATGATCCGGGTTCCCGCACGGTGGTGCGCGGCGCGGTGAAGACTGGCGGTCGCTTGGCGAAGAACGCGGCGACGCCCTCCTCGAGGTCGGGTCCGCAGAACACCCGATGGCTGTCGGCAAGCGATCGCTCGGTAGCTTGGTTCGTATCCTGATACTCGGCATCGCGCACTCCAGCGCGGATCAGGCTCAGTGCCAGGGCCGGGCGCCCGGCAAGCACCTTGGCGAGATCGAGCGCCGCCGCCAGCGCCTGCCCCTGCGGCGCCAGCCGGTTCACAAGGCCGATACGGTGCGCTTCCGCGGCATCGATGATGTCACCTGTGTAGAGAAGCTCGTAGGCGTGTGCCGGACCCACGAGGCGCGGCAACCTGAAGACGCCGCCGCTGCCAGGAAAGACCCCGAGCTTGACCTCGGGAAAGCCGATCCGGGCGGTTTCATCCATGAACCTGATGTCGCAAGCCAGTGCGATCTCGGCGCCACCGCCCAGGGTGATGCCATTCAGCGCGGCGATCACCGGAACCGGAAGTCCTTCGATTGCCGTGAATGCTTGATTCTCGCGGGCGAGCTTTTGCGTGACAACATCGTGGCGCACGTCGGCAAATTCGCCAATGTCGGAGCCGGCGCAGAACGCCTTCTCCCCTGCCCCGGTGACGACCAAGGCGCGAATTGAAGGGTCATCCTTGATTTTCCGACACAGAAAGAGAATCCGCTTGATGGTCGCGAGCGTGTTCAGGTTGAGTGGTGGGTTGTTCAGAGTAAGAACCGCGATACCGCGTTCCTCTATCCGCAAGCCGACCAAGCCCTTCTCCGCCATTTCCGGTTTCTACGCTCCATGTGTGCGGGCGCCTGAGAGCTCAACGAGCGGGCTCATGAACGCGATCTCACGATGTGAGAAAACGATTACTGCATATTGGGACCCTTGGCAACCCGGGTGCGCGGCACTGATCGCCCTGCACACGTGGACCGCGGGGCTCCGCTGCGTTTCCTGTAGGAAGACGAAAACGAAGGGAATTATATACGAAAGTCCCATTGAGACTTCGCATTGATTTCACGGGTCGTCGAAGTGGCCAACGCCAACGCTCCTCGCCGTGCAGATGCGCCAATCCCGGACGCCGCGTCATGTCTGCCCCTGCAGCGGGGCGGTTCGGCAGGGCCGCAGCCCTACAACTCTGTTGCCGAGATCGGAAAGGCGACGCCTCGCCCTCATGCTCGGTCTTCCTGCCCCGTTTCCGCCGCGAGCGCAATCTCGAAATCGAACGATGGGACTTTCGTATATAATTCCCAAATATTAAGGCATCCGCCTCGATTCTACGGACTTGCGCGTTGCAAATGCGCTTGGAAAATCGTTCGCCGCCACTGGAATCAATCCAATTGGCCGGCATTCCTCTTTTTTATGCGAGCCATCATGCGATTCTGGGCTTCGACAGTTCCGTCGTGCCAGGTACCCATCCATTTATCGATCGGAAGCATGCCGTCAGCGTAATTTACCTCAAAGTACTTATGATGCAGGTAGTGCGCAAAAGCATGCGTATCGACCGCGCCTTCCTTCCCGGTCTCAATCTTGTCGAATCCGACATGGCCGATAACGGCGCCCGTCCCGCTAATCTGCAAATGGTACAGAACGAGCAAGGGGTGCGACGGAATCAGCACGTGGACAAGAGTTCCGGACCAATAGAGCAAGTGTTCGACTGGGTGCATCGACAACGAGGACCACGGGCTCGGGTTGACCGAATTATGGTGAACCGAATGCACGCGCCTGTACAGCGCCGGAATGTGAATCAGGCGATGAATGCAATAGAAATGAAACTCGTGGAAAAGCGGAAGAACAAGTCCGAATCCGACTAGCCACCACATGCTGTCGCCGAAAGTGGCCCAAGGTCCGAAACCGTTCGCCCACGCCCATAGAAGCATAACTTCATAGGCAGTCCAAATCGGCAAGCCGCTGCCGAACGTGCGTAGCGCATTGTCGATGTTCTGGCTGCCGAAAAAAAAGATTTTCGACGGCTGGTCGGCAGGGAACTTCGCGTTGTACTTGAACCTGCCGCCTTGCCGGCGCTTGACGTACAGACGCAATTCAAGCCCGCCGTAGAGCAGCAGCACCAATGCGGAATTGCGCGCCAGAATGAAGGCGATCCACCCCGCTTCAAGGGATTGCATAGATTCCGGCGAAGGTGTCAGCCAGACCCAGAACACGGCTCCGGCTGCCATGAAAAGAACGTTCCAGGGCAAGAAATAGCTTGGCAGCCATCGCAAGACGCGCATCGGACTCCACGGCCAGTCCAGCAATGGCCCGACCTCGAGGGGCTTGTTCGGAGCCCAGTCGCCCCGCCTGTTGCGATTGCCGTAGTCTTGCTCGTCCATTGGATTCCTCAAACGTTTTCGGATGTGTGGATTTCAAATCTTAGCGTTACGCTTTGCGTTCCCGCGCCAGGCGGCGCATTCTTGGCCTTGACCATGCTCGATACCGCTTCTTTTGCAAATGCCTCCATGGGGTGCGAGATGACCAAGGTCAAAGTTCCGTCGATCAGTCCGGCACGCGTCGCGCTGAACAATTCGTAGCCGACGCTGACGAACCCCTCGGCGAGTTCGCGGTCGCGCAGCGCCGCGAGAGCGCCGGTGATTCCGCCGCCGGATACGTAAAGCCCGCGCATATCCGGGTGTGCCGCGAAAAGCTGTTCAGTCAATTCGCGCGCGACGGCGGAAGACTCGAACGTAGACTGCGGTTCCAGCAGCGTGAAACCCGCGCTGTGCTCTCGGAAATACGAGCGGAAGCCGCTCTCGTTCATCTCCTGGTTGCGGTAGCGATGGTTGCCCACGAGTATACCGATTTTCCCGGGCTTCCTGCAAATCTTGTTGAATGCCCACGCGGCGGTGCGGCCGACCTTCCAGTTGTCGATGCCCACGAATCCGACATTGCCGCGCGCGGACAGGGGGGCGATCAGGCCGAAAACCGGCACGCCGGCGCCTTGCACCGAGTCGATCGCGTCGGACACCAGCGCATGCTGCGCAGCGACCAGCGCCACCGATTCGCATCCTTCGCCCAAGGAGACCAGCCTTGCGGCTACGTTTTCGGGAGAAAGATCGTCCAAGAACTCCAGCGTCAGATTGATCGCGCCGTCCGTATAGCATGTCGCGGCGCGTTCGAAGGCATCTCCCAGATCGCGATAAAATGATCGGTTTTCCTGCTGCAGCAATACTCCGATTCGGTGAGTCTCCCTGTTTTTTCTATTGGAATGCTCGATTGATCCGAGCCCGTAGAATCCGATTCTCTCGGCCGCGTGCAGAACACGCGCCCTCGTTGGCTGCCGAACCGAGGGCGACCCGCCGATAACGCGGTTCACGGTGGAAGGGGAAACTCCCGCGGCTCTAGCCAAGTCGGGTATCGTAGGTCGCCTCGCCATTGCCGTCCAATATCATTTAGTGTCAGAAAATTCAATATTGACACGTAATGATATGAAAAATGTTGTTTCGACTTTGCAAGTTTGACTTGAACGGTGGCAAAACATATGGCGATTTTTATCGGCCGCAGAGCCCGGCGGCATCCGCAGGCGCGGGGCGAGCCGCCATTTTCGCTATACCGGGAGCACGGAATATAAACGATCTGAACTTCGGAACTAGAGGCAGGCGCGACAACCGGTCGCCCGACAAGCCGGTCGAGATTGCGCCATTCTGGATCGGGAAGTTCAACCGGCTCGGAGCGTGGCTGTTCGAATACCTCTGGCCGTGGAACGCGCTTCACATGGCTACGGCCCTTCTCTACTGGTTTCTCGTCGTCCCCGATATCGCTACCATGCAGTCGCTCGGCTGGGGCTGGGGCCTTTGGCTGCTTGCGGTGAATTCGGGCGGCATCTTCGTTTTGTACGGCGCCGTGGAGCTATTCTACTATGTAAAGCGAAAGCAGAAGACGAGATTCAAATTCAACGCGAGATTTCCGTCGGAGCATCCGTCCGACGTGTTCTGGTTCAATAGCCGGAACTTGGACAACTTCCTGCGAAGCTTTCTTTTCGGCGTCCCCATCTGGACGCTGGTCGAGGTGCTGGTTCTCTGGGCGTTTGCCAACGGCATCGGCAACTGGATCGCCTGGGAGGGCCACTGGCCATGGCTCGTAGCGCTTACGCTGCTTGCACCTGCGATTCACGAAGTCCACTTCTTCTTCATTCATAGGCTTGTTCACACGCCGTTTCTTCATAGGCACATGCATTCGGTGCACCTCAATTCCATCAATCCCAGCCCCTGGACATCGCTTTCGATGCGGCCGATCGAGCACCTGCTGCACTTCTCCGAAATGGCCTGGCACATGCTGATTCCATCGAATCCGATCATTGCCCTCTTCAACATGCGCGTCGTCGGATACGGAGCAATCAACGGCCATTTCGGCTTCGAAAAGTTGGAAATTACCGACGTGCGGGCGCTCGACAGCCATGCCTGCGTCCACAATCTGCACCACAAGAGCTTCGAGATGAACTACGCCGCCGACGGCCTTGTTCCTCTCGACAAGTGGATGGGAACCTGCCACGACGGAACCAAGGAATCCGTCGAGCTGCTCATGGCGCGCTTCCGGAAAGAGAAGGAGCGCGCAAGAATGACTTAGCCGGGCGAATGCCAATGCCGCCCGGGAATGAATCACGCGGACAAGTCCGCGAAACGGTCTTGCAGCCGGGAGTTCGCGCCGAAATCATGGAAGCGCGCATCCCTGCAAGAAACGGCCGACAGGCCAATCCAATATATGTCAGCCCGTCGTGCCGGCGGAAAATCCAGGAGGAATAATGACATGAAATTTACTCGAACCATCGCTGCAGGAGCCGCAGCGGCAATGATGTCCGGCGGCGCAATGGCCGCGGATATCGCAGTTATCGCTGGCTCGATCGAGGACGGATTCTTCAATCTGATCAAAAAAGGGGTTGACGACGCGACTCTGGTCGTCGAAGCCAACGGCGGGTCGGTCAATTATCTGCGCACGCAGAACTACGACAATTTCGGCCCGGATCTTGTTCAGCTTATCAACACGGCGGTCAGCCAAAACGTTGACGGCATCGCGATCCCGATCTGGGTGCCGGACAGCCAGGTTCCCGCGCTTCAATCCGCCGCCGAGCAAGGCATCGTCATAATGATGTACAACTCCGGAGCGCCGCACAAGGATGAAGTCAGCGGAATCAACTACTTCGGTTCCGACGAATACGTGGCAGGCGTGGCAGGCGGCGAGTACATGGCTATGAACGGCGCCAAGAAAATAATTTGCCATATCCAGATTCCCGGCGCGGTCAACTTGGAAACGCGCTGCAGCGGAGTTGCCGATGGCGCGGCCAAGCACGGATCCGAAGTCATCCGCCTTCCGCTTCCCGCCAATCTCGACCAGAATGTCACCGGCACGTCCGAAGCGATCAAGGCCGAGCTGCTCAAGGACCCCTCTGTCGACGGCGTGATCACCCTTGCCGCATGGGCCTCCGACGCGGCATCGGTCGGAATCCAGCAGGCCGGAGCCACGGGGCGCGTGCAACTGGGAACATTCGACATGAGTCCCGCCGTTCTCGAGCGGATCAGCCAGGGAACGCAGACCATGGCAATCGATCAGCAGCCCTACCTCCAGGGATTCCTTGCGACTTCGATGCTGGCGGCCCATCTCGACTTCGGCACCGAGCTGCCGACAGATCCGGTTCTGACCGGTCCGGCCATCGTCGACGCTTCGAATATCGAATCGGCGCTCGTGGGCGTCGCGAAGGGCGCTCGCTGAGATAGGCCAGGTTATCGCGCCCGGCGCCGAGAGCGCCGGGCCAGCTTCCCGGAAAGGCGCCTAGGTGGTCTTTCTAGCCGCATGCCGGTAAATTAAGGACCGCTATGGGAATCTTGTCTCTAGACAGTCTGATCAGAAGACCCGAAGCGGGCGCATTTCTGGGAATGGCGTTCGTATTCGCATTCTTTTCCATTTTCGGAGGCGCAACCTTCACCTCGTTCGCAGGCGCGGCGAGCTGGTTCAACGTTGCCGCGAATCTGGGCATAATCGCCATACCGATCGGCTTTTTGATGATAGCCGGCGAATTGGACATCTCTATCGGAGCAATGGTCCCGGCGGCATCCATGTCGATGGGGATAATCTCCGGCTTCTACGATCTTCCTATAATGGTCGGAGTCGCGCTTACCCTCGGATTCGGGGGAATCGTAGGCTGGATCAACGGCATGATCGTCGTTCGGACCGCAGTACCGTCCCTGATCGTAACGCTTGGAACGCTATTCGCCGTCGCGGGGCTAACGCTGTTCATGTCGATCGTCCTGACCGACACCACCGCGGTGTCGCTTGCGGCTCCGGCATGGGCAAAGGCGGTATTCGGAAAATTCTACTTCGGCTCGTATCAGGTTATCATCGCGTGGTGGCTGGGCCTGACCGCGATTTACATCTATTTCCTTCATTTTTCGCCTTGGGGCAATTGGCTCTATGCGATCGGCGGCGACCGCGAGAGCGCTCGCAATGCCGGCATCCCTACCAACAAGTTCACGATCCTTCTCTTCGTGCTGTCGTCCATGAGCGCAGCGTTCGTCGGCCTGTGCCAAACGATCCTGTTCAACTCCGCCCAGGTATCGACGGGGATGTCCTTCATCTTCAATACGATCATCTCCGTGGTGATCGGCGGCGTGCTCCTCACCGGCGGCTTCGGTTCCGTAATCGGAATTTTCTTCGGAACGCTTACATTCGCGATGGTCAACCAGGGGATCTACTACACTGATTTCGACCGCAACCTTTCAAGCCTGATCGTGGGCGTCATGCTGCTTATCGCGGTGCTGATGAACAATACCTTCAGGGAAATGGCTCTTAGGTACTCCGGGCCCAAGCAAGCGAACTGAGTTGGCGCAATGAAAGACAAGACGCCGGTCCTTGAACTCCAGGACATCGACATGAGCTTCGGCCCGATCGACGTCCTCCACGAAATCTCGCTTAAAGTGCAAGAAGGCGAAGTTCTCTGTCTGCTTGGCGACAACGGCGCGGGCAAGTCGACGCTTATCAAAATTCTTTGCGGCGTTTACAAGCCGATCCGGGGCGCGATTCTGATGGACGGCAGCCAGGTCGAATTCAACCGGCCCCGCGACGCCGCGGACCGCGGCATCGCCACGGTCCACCAGTTCGGCGGCACCTTTCCGCTGATGAGCATCGGCCGCTCGTTCTTTGTCGGGGTCGAGCCTACGAAAAAATGGGGTCCATTTACATTTTTCGATCGGAAGAAGGCCAATGAAATCGCCGTGAAGGCGATACAGGACTTCGGAATTACGCGAATCGACGACGGGAACCGCCTGATCGGAGGGCTTTCCGGAGGCGAGCGGCAATCTCTGGCTATCGCCCGCGCCGTGCACTTCGGCGCCCGCGTGCTGATTCTCGACGAGCCGACCGCGGCGCTCGGGGTCAAGCAGGCGGCGCATGTCCTGCGGATCGTGAATGAAGCCAAGCGCCGCGGCTTGGCGGTGGTTTTCATAACGCACCAGGTCTTGCACGCCATGGCCGTGGGAGATCATTTCGCGGTGCTCATTCGGGGGGGCATCGCGGCCGATTTCCGAAAGGGCGACAAGACTCGCGAGGAAATTACGGATCTCATGGCGGGAGGCGAAACAACCGAAGATCTGGAGATCGAATTCGCAATACGCGACGGTCCCGTCGAAGGCCGTCCGCATTCGGCGGCGCCATGAAATTCGAATGGCCGACGCGCTGTCGCGGTCCGACCAAGACATGGCGTTTTACTTGACGCCGGAGCGCGGAAACGCGCTTGTCGGATTTCGCGGAAAACTGCGGCTCGAGTCGTCGCGTTCGAGCCTCCGAGCGCGTGCAACCCGTTTGAACGCGCTGAACAACTGCGGCTGCTAGGAAAGTAGCTTGCATGGATCATTCCGGAACGGGATTCGCCTCCGCATTGCCTCGCTTTCCGGCGATTTCCTCGGCTCGGCGATGACATTTGACGCGTATTCGGCCGCTAGCGGGACTCGAATCGGTCCGCCGATCGACTTTCTTGCCGATCAGGAGCTTCGCAATTGAAACTTGGCTTTGTTTCCGACAGCCTGGGGGGAATGCCGCTTGGAAGGATGCTGGAGACCGCCGCTCGGCTGGGCGTAGGCGGGGTCGAAGTAAATACCGGCGGATGGTCGGCGGCGCCGCATTTCGACCTCGAAAAAATGAAGGCTAGCGCGGATGCCAGAAAGGAATTCGCGAGCGCTTTCGCCGAAAGCGGCCTCGAGGTCATCTGCCTGAACGCCAACGGCAATCCGCTTCACCCGACCGACCCGGCGCAGGGCGAATGCCTGAAGGACACCGTCCGAGTTGCGGGAGAAATGGGCATAGGGACGGTTTGCGCCATGTCCGGCCTTCCCGCAGGCTGCGCCGCGGACTCGGTTCCCAACTGGGTCGCATCGTCCTGGCCGCCGGAGACGCAGGAGATTCTCAAGTTCCAGTGGGAAGCGAAGCTCTTCCCCTTCTGGGCCGAAATCGCTTCGCTCGCGAAGGAATGCGGCATTGAACGCATAGCTCTGGAGATGATCGCCAACCAGTGCGTCTACAACGTGCCGAGCCTGTTGAAGCTTCGCGGCGAAATCGGCTCGGTCGTCGGCGCCAACCTCGACCCGAGCCACCTTTTCTGGATGGGCGCCGACCCTCTCGCCGCGGCCGAGGCGCTCGGCGATGCGATCTACCACGTGCACGCCAAGGATGCGTTGCTGAACGCTCCTGTTCAGGCGACAACGTCGCTTCTGGAGACTGGATCGCTCACGGATATTCCCGCGCGCAGCTGGTCCTACGTTACCTTGGGCGTCGGCCATGGCGAGGACTGGTGGCGGAAGTTCTGCTACCGACTGAAAATGGCCGGGTACGACGGCTGGATTTCGATCGAGCACGAGGATGTTCTTCTGAATTCGCTCGAAGGCCTCGAGACGTCGGTCGAGCTTCTCCGGAGGGTCATGCCGACGGCTCCCCCCGACTTCAAGCCGCAAGAATTTTAAAAGCCCGGATCATGGCACATTGGATAAACGCCTGCGCAGCCGCCGATATCGAAGCCGAAGCCGGTCTTAGATTCGATCACGATGATCGGACCTTCGCAATCTTTCGGAACGATTCGGACGAGTATTTCTGCACGGACGGCCTGTGCACGCACGAAGAAATTCATTTGGCCGACGGCCTGGTGATGGAGAACACGGTCGAGTGCCCGAAGCATTCGAGCATATTCGACTTTTCGACCGGCGAGGTCGAGACTCCTCCCGCCTGCGAGAATCTGCGCACCTACCCCGCCAAGGTCGAAAACGGCCGCGTGTTCGTATTGGTCTGACCGGGTCTTTGCTCGTACGCCCCATCCCGGCGAACGCCTTGCATCGCTCCGCGGCGGAGTCCGGGACGATTTGCGGGCGCGTCGAATTAAATCTCGCGCCTCATCGATCGAATTTAGCCGCACGCATTGCCTGTCCCGCGGTAATGCGAATGTTGGATCCCGCTCGATTCGAGCCTTGGAAAGGCAGAGGCGCGCAAGTCGCCGGACGGATGCCGCCGCGTCTGTCGCCCATAAGCGGCTCCGGGATATCCGCCAGCGATTCGCGCTCGCGCGGAATATGCTGCAAACCGAATTCCCCTGGCCTAGCGCGCCGGTTTTCGCGGAGTCCAAGGACCGCGCCGAATGGATGGCGAAAAACTCGCAGCAAATCGCATCGTTCGCAATTTGAAAAGGAGGCAGGAATTTTAGCGTGTGTCGCAACAGGCCCCTCGTCGAAGGCATTCGAGGCATGAAGGCTCGCGGCGCGAAAACTTCAATGCTGAACGCAACTACGCTGGACGAGGCCGCGGCCGATCGCTATGTTCAGGCGGGGCCGCCCTACGGCGAGTCGGCGGTTACTTGAAAGCGCGGGATTTTGGCGACTCCCCGCGCTTTTTCGGAATAGTTTTCTCGTCTTATTGTCGGGATTCCAGTGCCGCCGCCGGGTTGGCCGTCCGCATTCCATTTATCGGAATAGGGCTGCGCTTCGTACGGTATTCAGTAGTCGCATTGCGACAATTTCATTCCGGTTATTGCCCATGTCGGGCTGGTTCCTTCGTACTTCGCCTGGCCCGGATGGCGAGCTGTCGGCAAATCCGCAAACGAAGCCATCGCGCTTTGGAAGCAAGTTGAGAAGCCGGAGGAAATCGGGGTTTTCGGTTCCGAACTCAAGGTCGCGCCGGATCGCGTCGCCAATTTCCTGACCTAGAATTCGTCGCTGATCATGCTTGGAAAGGGAGTCGGCAAGCATGCCGCCGCTCAAAATCCGTATACCGAGGATGTTTGCGGCTACGGCAAGAATCGAATGCCTCGGCGCGGCAAGGCCTATCGCGATTTCGCGCCGGATCTTGAGCGCATTCAGCGTGAGCGAACGGCGAAATTAAAAAGTTCAAGGCCGACGCGGACAGCGGCGGCTAGCATCGGAAAGTTTCGGAGAGAGGATATCCGAATTCGCTCGGTTTAAAGCCTTCTCGCATTCTGGAACGCGGCCTTCAGCGAAGGCAATTCCATGATCGACTTCTCTCTATGCGCCCGCTTCGGCTTATGGCGGCCGGGGCGGACTCTAGGAATGGAAAATCGATCTAGGGCCCCGTATCCCGCAACGCGGATGCCGGCGACGGGAAGGACCAAATTTCTTTCCTGCGATCGCGCGGCCCGATCGCGGAAAATTCGCGGTCCGTCCGGACGACCGCGGCTGGCCTAGAACGCTCTGAAGGTCATTGTGGTAAGCGATCGCTGAATGCCTTCGATATCGAGAATATGCCGATGTATGTATTGACCGACATCGCGGCCTTCCGGAATGTACAGCTTGATCAGCAAGTCGAAATCGCCGCTTGTCGAATACATCTCCGATACGATTTCGCGCTCAAAAATTCTATCGGCGACCTGGTAGGTTTTTCCGGGATGGCAACGCAGTTGAACAAAAACGCAGGTCATTCCTTGTCTCCTTTTTCACCGGGCCGCTAGGCGCCTGGAATCGCAATCATCGCTCGGCAAGCCGCCGATGCCGGAATTGAAGGCATGCGCGCTCAAATTGCAACCCTGGCCGCGCCGGCGCGAATGTCTTCCCCGGCCGGCTCGCGAATCGCCGCGCGGTCGCGGCGCGCGGCCGCGCTTGCCGGCACGGCGGGAAATAAATTTGAATCCCGCTCCAAGTCGTGCCAGTTTCAAAAGCCGAACGCAAATTATGCTGCAATAGGAGCTTGAATTGCCAAATTCGGCAAGAACGCCGGGCGTAGCGCCGGGTCGGCTACCGCGCGAAACGATTGACGGCCATTTCTCGGATTTGCATCCCGAATTCAGCCGGCACGAGGCCGCCATCGAGGCCGAGCGCTGCTATTTCTGCTACGATGCGCCGTGCATCGACGCTTGCCCGACCGGAATTGACATCCCCCTCTTCATCCGCCAGATCGCCGCGGGGTCTCCCGACGCCGCCGCCATGACGATTTTCGACAGCAATATACTGGGCGGCATGTGCGCGCGAGTGTGCCCGACCGAGACGCTCTGCGAAGAAGCTTGCGTGCGCAACGATGCCGAAGGCAAGCCCGTGGAGATCGGAAGGCTTCAGCGATACGCGACCGACGCCCTCATGGCGACCGGCGAACATCCGTACGAAAGGCAGCCGCCGACGGGCAGGAGAATCGCCGTCGTCGGCTCCGGCCCGGCCGGGCTCGCCTGCGCTCATCGACTAGCGATGAAAGGTCACGATGTCGTTGTTTTCGAGTCCAGGGACAAACCCGGCGGCCTCAACGAGCACGGCATCGCGGCCTACAAGACGGTGGAGAAATTCGCCGAGAGGGAAATCGAATGGCTGACCGCGATAGGCGGGATTACAATCGAATTCGGCAGATCGCTCGGCTCCGACCTGGTACTGGAAGATCTAACTCGGACGTTCGACGCGGTATTTCTGGGCGTCGGCCTGGCCGGAGCCAATGCTTTGGGCATCGGCGGCGAAGATCTTGCAAATGTCGAAAGCGCCGTGGATTTCATTTCCAGGCTGAGGCAATCGGAGGATCTGACCGAATTGCCGGTCGGGAGGGATGTCGTCGTCGTGGGAGGCGGCATGACCGCAATCGACGCGGCGGTTCAATCGAGGCTTTTGGGGGCGGACTCGGCAACGATCGTATACCGGCGCGAACGCGAAAGAATGGGAGCGTCCGAATACGAGCGGAATTTGGCGGCTTCGAAGGGCGTCAAGATCGAAACCAATGCAAGGCCTCTTGAAATCCAAGGTGGCCGCCGAGTGCGCGACATCCGGTTTGAACGCACGCGAACGGGAGCGGATGGCATTGAATCCACCGGCGAGACTTTCAGGATCGATGCGGATCAGGTATTCGTCGCAGTCGGCCAGAAACTTGCAATCGAAGCTTCGCTTGTCGAATTCGAGCGAGGCAAGATCAAGGTCGGCGAAGCCGGGCGCACTTGTCATCCCAGGATATGGGCCGGCGGAGACTGCGCGTCGGAAGGCGACGATCTGACTGTTACCGCGGTCGCGCAGGGGCGCGACGCCGCGGAAGATATCCACAAGTCACTCGCTTAGCTTTTTGCGCCCTCGGCCAAAAGGAGATCACTGATGGCTAGCCTGAATTCGGAATTCCTAGGAATCAAATCGCCCAATCCGTTCTGGCTGGCCTCGGCGCCGCCTACCGACAAGGAATACAACGTGCGGCGCGCCTTTCAGGCCGGATGGGGCGGCGCCGTCTGGAAGACGCTGGGGTTCGACCCGCACATCGTGAATGTAAACGGACCTCGATACGGCGCCGTCTGGACAGGAGACCGGAAGCTCCTGGGCCTCAATAACATCGAACTGATCACCGACAGGCCGCTGCAGACGAATCTCGACGAAATAAAGATAATCAAGCGCGAATTCCCCGACCGCGCGCTTCTGGTCAGCCTCATGGTGCCCTGCGAAGAAGCCCCTTGGAAAAAAATACTCGGTAGAGTCGAGGAGACGGAAGCGGACGGCGTAGAACTGAATTTCGGCTGCCCCCACGGCATGAGCGAACGAGGCATGGGATCGGCGGTCGGCCAGGTCCCCGAGTATATCGAAATGGTTGCCCGATGGGTCAAGTCGAACACTCGGATGCCGGTGCTCGTCAAGCTGACTCCTAACATCACCGATATCAGGTTTCCCGCCCGCGCGGCCAAGGCAGGGGGCGGCGACGGCGTGTCGCTCATCAACACGGTTTCGTCAATCACGGGCGTAAATCTCGATACGTTCAGCCCGGAGCCGACGATCGACGGAAAGGGAACGCACGGCGGCTACTGCGGCCCGGCGATCAAGCCCATCGCGCTCAACATGGTCGCCGAAATCGCCCGCGATCCGGAAACCGCAGGCTTCCCGCTATCGGCAATCGGCGGCATTACGACCTGGCGCGACGCCGCGGAGTTCATTGCCCTAGGCGCCGGAAACGTCCAAATTTGCACGGCGGCGATGACATTCGGTTTCCGGATAATCCACGAGCTGACGGAAGGCCTCCGTCTTTGGATGGAGGAAAAAGGCATCGATGCCATTGACGATTTCCGCGGACGGGCCGTCCCGAACGTGCTGGACTGGCAGTACCTCAATCTCAACTACGTAACGAAGGCGCGCATCGACCAGGACCTGTGCATAAAATGCGGAAGATGCTTCGCGGTCTGCGAAGACACTTCCCATCAGGCCATCCGGATCAACCCGGGCCGCGAATTCGAGGTCATCGACGAAGAGTGCGTCGCCTGCAACCTATGCGTCAATGTCTGCCCGGTCGAGAACTGCATAACGATGGCGGAACTCCAGCCGGGCGAAATAGACGCCCGAACCGGCAGGGTCGTCGAAAAAGAATACTCGAATTGGACGCAGCATCCCAACAATCCGGCCGCGTGCGCCGCCGAATAGCCGGATTCTCGAAAAACATACGGCGTAGCTCGCGAGTTGCCGGACGCATCGCCGACCTTTCACTCGAGCATGCCGGTCAGATCGATTCCGATTCGGCATCTCAGCCACGTTCAGGCTTGAATTCTTCCGCTTTCGGCTTCGTCACCCGAATGGCTGCAAACGCGCCGGCTCGCGTCGGCCGAGGCCAAGGCGGGAGCGGGCATGGCCGCCGCCGCGCCGTCGGCTTGAGCCAGCGTATATCCTCGGCAAGCGACGGGCCCTCGATGCCGTCGACGCGAGCGCGAGCCTGGACTCCACCTCTTTCGCGAGAAGGATCCGACCCTAGGAACAAACGCCGTCCGCATCCGATCAAGACAATTCATTTGAACTTCGGCCGAATTTGGGATAGCGGGCGCTGTCGCCGACAACAGTTGGCTGGAATTCGCAAATTGCCCGCAGTTGACGGCAATTCGCATGTGGCGATATGGCATCGCTGATTTTCCGAGGCGGAACGTAGGCAAATGGCAAACCAGGCACGCGAAACGCGCGTTTTTTCCGGAATTCAGCCCAGCGGCGGATTGACGCTTGGGAATTATCTAGGCGCGCTCAAGCGCTTCGTCGCGCTACAGGATTCCGGCACCGAATCCATCTACTGCATCGTCGACCTGCATGCGATCACGGTCTGGCAGGAGCCGAGCGAACTGCGCCTTGCAACCCGGCAGGCCGCGGCGGGATTCATAGCGGCGGGCATCGATCCCGACCGCTCCATTCTTTTCAACCAGTCGCAGGTTCACTCCCATGCCGAGCTTGCATGGCTCTTCAATTGCGTAGCCCGGATGGGATGGCTCGGACGCATGACGCAATTCAAGGACAAGGCCGGGAAAAACCGCGAAAACGCTTCGGTCGGCCTGTTCGCCTACCCCGCGCTCATGGCGGCCGACATCCTCGTCTATCACGCGACGCACGTCCCCGTCGGCGAAGACCAGAAGCAGCATCTGGAGCTTACGCGAGAAATCGCGGGCAAGTTCAACCACGATTACGGGGTTGATTTCTTCCCGATAATCGAACCGGTTATCGAAGGCGCGGCTACGCGAATCATGAGCCTGCGGGACGGCAAGGTCAAAATGTCGAAATCGGACCGGTCGGACATGAGCCGAATAAACCTTACCGACGACGCCGACGCGATCGCAAAAAAAATCCGCCGGGCCAGGACCGACGCGCAACCGCTGCCCGGTACGCTCGACGGGCTGGACGGACGTCCCGAGGCACGAAACCTGATAAACATTTACGCCGCGCTCGACGAGCGGGAACCTCAAGGCGTGGCCGCCGAGTTCGCCGGCCGGCTCTTTTCCGAATTCAAGCCCAGGCTCGCCGACCTCGCGGTAGCGAAGCTCGAGCCGGTCACGTCGGAAATGAACCGGCTGATGGAGGACCAGGCTGAAATCGACCGTATTCTCGGCGACGGCGCGGGCAAGGCCGCCGAACTCGCCGAGCCGATTCTTGCCGATGCCTATGACATAGCCGGCATGATAAGATCGCGGCGTTAGATCTCCATGGCAGGGAAAGGCATTTGGGAATGGTCATAGGAACGGACGTTAAAACGTATTTCGAGGGTCGCTGGCACGACGGCGATTTAATGGTCATGCGAGCCGCCGACCACGGCTCTTGGCTCGGCAGCTCGGTTTTCGACGGCGCTAGGCATTTTGAAGGCGTTGCGCCCGACCTTATGGCGCACTGCCGCCGGCTGAACGATTCGGCGAGGGCGATGGGCATTACGCCCGTGCGCACCGAACAGGAGCTCTACGATATTTCCGTCGAGGGGCTGAAGAGGTTTCCCCCCGGCGCGGCAGTCTATATACGCCCGATGTATTGGGCGCTGGACGGCGGAACCCTCGGCGTGCTGCCCAAGGAGAACGCCACGGGATTCTGCATTTGCCTGGAAGAGCTGCCCATGCCTCCCGCCGGCAGGCCTCTAACGCTGACTCGCACGCAATTCCGCCGACCGGTGCTGGCCGATGCGGTCGTCAACGCGAAAGCCGGATGCCTTTACCCGAACAACGGCAGAATGCTCAGAGAAGCCAACGACAAGGGCTTCGACAACGCGCTCGTCGCCGATGCCTTGGGGAATGTTGCCGAGACCGCCGTATCGAACATCTTCATGACCCGGGACAATGAAGTCTTCACGCCGGTCGCGAATGGCACGTTTCTTGCCGGCATCACCAGGGCGCGGGTGCTGAAATTGCTGAGGGACGAAGGCTTCAGGGTTCACGAGACCGTATTGACTTTCGAAGATTTCGACGATGCCGAGGAGGTATTCACGACCGGCAACATGGCGAAGATTTCGCCGGTCTCCCAATTCGACGACAGGCACTATCAGCTCGGGCGGATTGCGAAGCTTTGCAGAGAGCTTTACTGGGACTGGGCGAAATCGGAAAAATAGCGCTGCCGCCGGCCGGGGCGGCGCCGGAAATCCGCTTGATGCCGAAGGCTCCGGATCGGCGGGGCGGCATTCGACTTTCAAGCCGGTGCGCGGTAGGCTCGAAAGGCGGCCGACCGGCCTCGCCGCGCGGCGAGAATTGATGCGGCTTCGAGACTCAAGGCGTTCGACCGCTCGGCTTCGCGCCGAAGCGCTTCGACGGACCCCTAATCCGAGAATTCGGGCGCTGCGAATGGCCGGCGCTCCGCCGGAGGGCGAAACATGACTGCGATTGCGGCGATCAATCGAAACGAAGACGGAATAAAAACGGCATGCGGCGTTTTGGCGCAGCGTTTCGGCGACAGGCTTGTCACCGGGCGCTCGGTTCGCGAGCAGCACGGGCACACGACGACCTGGATTGCGAACCAGCCTCCCGACGCGGTGATATCGCCGCGCGGCACCGAGGAAGTCGCCATGATCGTATCGATATGCGCCGAGCATGCGACTCCGGTCATTCCATTCGGAACCGGAACTTCGCTCGAAGGCCAGGTCAACGCGCCCGGAGGAGGCGTCTGCATCGATTTTTCCGAGATGAACCGGGTGCTCGAAATCAACGAGGACGACCTGGACTGCATCGTCGAGCCCGGCGTAACCCGAAAGGCGCTGAACGCGGAGCTCCGCGACACCGGTCTGTTTTTTCCCATCGATCCCGGCGCGGACGCCAGCCTCGGCGGCATGGCCTCCACCCGCGCTTCGGGAACGAACGCGGTTCGATACGGAACCATGAAGGACAACGTTCTCGCGCTGGAGGCCGTTATGCCGGACGGCCAGGTCGCGTCCACTGGCAAGCGCGCCAGGAAGAGTTCCGCGGGCTACGACCTGACCAGGCTGCTGATCGGCGCCGAGGGCACGCTCGGCGTCATCACCAAGCTTACGCTCAAGCTGCAGGGCATCCCCGAATCCATCGCGTCGGCCAGCTGCTGCTTCCCGAGCGTGAAGGACGCGTGCGGGGCTGTGATTTCAACGGCTCAATACGGGTTGCCGGTCGCGCGAATAGAACTGCTCGACCAGCTGACCGTAAGGGCCGTAAACGCTTTTTCGAAGCTTGATCTTCCGGAAACGCCGCTGCTTCTTCTCGAGTTCCACGGTAGCGAGGACAGCGTCGCCGAGCAGTCGAGGGAATTCGGCGGGATCGCCGAGTCCTACGGCGGCGAGCGGTTCATCTGGACGGCGAACAGCGAGGAGCGCAACCGGCTTTGGCAGGCTCGCCACGACGCGTATTGGGCGACGCGCCAGCTGCGGCCCGGCGCGAGCATTTTCGTAACCGACATTTGCGTGCCGATTTCCCGGCTCGCCGAATGCGTCCGCGTCGCGCAGGAACGCGCGTCGCGGGACGAATTGCTGGCTCCGATCGTCGGGCATGCGGGCGACGGCAATTTCCACATGTCTCTGCTTGTGGATGAAAACGACGTCCGCGAACTGGGCAGAGCGAAGGAATTCGTCGGCTGGCTTAACGAGCTAGCCATTTCGATGGACGGCACCTGCACCGGCGAGCACGGCGTCGGGCAAGGCAAAATGGCTTATCTGGAGCGAGAGCTCGGAGCGGCGACGCGCTACATGGCATCAATAAAGTCGGCGATCGATCCGTTAAACATAATGAACCCCGGCAAGATCCTGCCGGCCTGAAAAAGCCTCCGCGCCGGCTCGCGGCGCGCTCGCGACGAATTGCCCGTCCCGAAAAATTTTGGGATTGCGCGAGCGCTTGGCGAGAGTTTAATATTTGCGGACGAAGCCGCCCGTCGCGAATGGCGGCGGCGCGCCGCACAATCGGGAAGAAGACCGGATTGAGAAAGTTCTTAGTGATCCTCGACGATAGCCGCGAATGCCTGAACGCCATGCAGTTCGCCGCATTGCGCGCTTCCAAGACCGGCGGCGGAGTCGTGATCATGTCGATTGTTCCGCCCGATGAAATAAGCCACTGGGCGGGAATTGCCGACATCATGCGCGCGGAGGCCCGCGAAAGGATCGAAGCGCATTTCACAGTCTTCGCGACCTGGATGAAGTCAAAGGCCGGCATTGACCCCGAACTGGTCATCCGCGAAGGCGAACCGGTTTCCGAAATCCTCGGCTATATCCGGGAGAATAGCGAAATCGGCATTCTCGTGCTCGGCGCAGGCGGGGCGAGCGACGGCCCCGGACCAATCGTTTCGCATCTCTCGCGATCATCAGGAAACCTGCCCGTGCCGATTACGATCGTTCCCGTGGAGCTTTCGCACGACCGAATAAAGGCCATCACCTAGACGGTTACGCCGGGAATCGCCGCCGAAACCCGATCCCGGCCCGAAATCGAACGCCGCGCTGTACGAGTATATTCAAGGAGTTGAGGTCGACTCGCTGCGCACCGTCGAAGGCAAGGGCCGGAAAAGGGTCCATTGCTTCTACCGGTGGATGAGCGGCGTGCCGATCAGGGACGGCGAGGACGCCCTGAAGGTCAACTGGTTCGAGATCACCGTCGCCTCGCCGTCCGGCAGGCGGCGATACAGCAGCGCGTTCGCCACCGATCTCGAAGTCTGCCGCGATGCCGTCGAGGATCTGGCAAGATGCGCGGGCGAGGTGGAAGGTCGAGAAAAATGCCTCCGGGATCCTGAAAGACAGCTTCAACCTGGAGCGCAACTTCGGCCGCGGCAGGGATGCGCTCGCCGGCCTGCTGGCGATCGTCAACATAATCTCCCCCCGCCCTGATGCTGAACGCCTGCGACCTCCGCTGCGAGGACTGGAAGGCGGCGTGCGCCCGACTCGCCGCGCGGTTTTGAATGCTGGATCACATTCGCACCGTGCTCGTCTACGTCGTGTTCCGGGACTGGAGCGCGCTCCTGCGAGCCATCGCAGCCGCCGACCTTTCCGAAAAGCCGCCCCGGCCGACAACCGCCTCCCCGCAGACAAAACAATCCGCAGTCCCGTTGGAAATCCGCCTAGGCCTACCATGTAGTCGAAAAAAAGGCTGGACAAGGGGATTCAGATGCGGTAGTCGGTCCGCATGGCACAGTCCCAGATCAGCCGCACATTGCGGGACGAGACGGCGGTCGCACGCATAGCGGCGATCC